>Ga0208766_1000829_pt1 | contig 16899 bp, 14 predicted proteins | sample ETN01SmetaG_3_FD_185792 | JGI IMG/M metagenome (GOLD analysis project Ga0208766, IMG submission 185792) | Marine microbial and viral communities from oxygen minimum zone, Eastern Pacific Ocean - ETNP2014F12-01SV263 (SPAdes) (version 2) | ecosystem: Environmental > Aquatic > Marine > Oceanic ... | reverse complement strand
GACATAAAAAATGTTTAATAAATTAAGTTTAAAAGTAATTATATTTGGATTTATTTTTACATTTTTTTCTAGTTTTGGACAGAGTTTTTTTTTAGGAATCTTTAATACCAGTATAAGAAATGAATTATCCATTACACATGGACAATTTGGCTCAATCTATGCTTCAGCAACCTTATTAAGTAGTTTTTTGCTTATCTGGGTAGGAAAAAAAATAGATGATATAAATATTTTTAAATTTGCTTTTTTTGTTGCTTTGCTTTTATCATTTTCTAGTTTCTTTTTTTCAAAAATTTCTTCTGTAACAATTCTTTTTATAGCAATTTTTTTAATGCGATTTTCTGGTCAAGGAATGATGTCTCATACCGCAACAACTACTGTCTCTCGTTTTTTTACAAAATCTAGAGGCAAGGCGTTAAGCACAGGATGGTTTGGTTTATCTACTGCAGAATTTATTTTACCTGTTTTTATGATTTATTTATTAACCATAATTGATTGGAGAGATATTTGGTTTTATATATCTATTTTAATTTTACTTTTCTTACCAATTTTATCTTTTATTTTAATAAAAAATCTTAACTTTGATTCAAGAGAGGAACTGTCTGAAAATGAAAAAAAAGAAGCAAATATAAAAAACTGGAAGAGATCTGAAGTTTTAAAAGATTATAGGTTTTATATTATTTGTATGAATATGCTTGCTATGCCTTGGATTGCAACTGGTGTATTTGTTTATCAATCGTTTATTCTTTCTTCAAAAGGATGGGGACCATATATAATTGCACAATCATTTATGGTTTATTCTATAGCTTCTGTGATAACTTTATTTTTATCAGGCTTCTTGATTGATAAATTTACAAGCAGAAAGCTTTTAATTTATATGAATATTCCTCTTTTGTTATCTGCTGCTGTATTGTTTTATTTTAAAAGTCCTATTTCATCTTTTTTCTTTTTAGGATTGATTGGCATTTCAAATGGATTAGCTAACGTACTGGGTTCTTCAACATGGGCTGAAATTTACGGTGTAAAACATATTGGATCAATCAAAGCTTTAACTACTGCTTTAATGGTTTTTGCAACTGCTTTTGGAACTGCATTATTTGGGATTTTAATTGATATGGGTTTAACTATTGAAAATATATCTATTATATCTGGAACCTACATTTTTATATCGATAGTAATGTTGTTTATAATTAAAGGAAAATTAAATCCTATATATCAACAGAAATAGCTTGATTTTAAATTTTCACAGGTATAAATACCTCGCATGGCCAGAGTAACAGTTGAAGATTGTATTGATAAAGTTGAAAGTCCATATGAGTTGGTGTTAGTAGCAAAAGAGAGAACTACTCAGCTAAATGCAGGTGTCGAACCAACCGTAAGCCCTGATAACGATAAAAATACTGTCATTTCTTTAAGAGAGATTGCAAACGAGAATATAAAAGTTCCAGAATTAATTGAAAGTGCAGTTTACAAGTTACGAAAACATGTTGAACAAACAGACGACTCATCTTCTGATGATGAGGAAGTTGGAGATGATTTTGAAAACTTATATAAAGGTGAGATTTCTAAAAGTGGAGCACCAATATTACCTTCTAAAAGAGCTAGAAAAATTCCAGAAAAAATTCAAGTATCAAAAGATGATTTAGCAGAATTAAAAAATGAAACTGATACGCAGGTAGAAATTAAAGCTGATACTGATGAAGAAAGTGGCGATGTTTCAATAGAAGAATTAAAAGAAGAAGAAAATACAAATTTAGAAAAATCTGAAGACGACTCTGTAAATAATCAATAAAATAAGATAAAAATCTTAAATATGAATCGAAAAGTTTCAGTTGCTCCTATGATGGACTGTACTGATAGACACGAAAGGTATTTTTTAAGATTAATTAGCAAAAATGTATTGCTATACACTGAGATGGTTGTCTCAGAAGCAATCGATAGAGGTGATAAAAATAAACTTTTATCATTTAACTTAAATGAAAAACCTGTTGCTTTGCAATTGGGAGGATCTTCACCAAAATTATTAGCTAACGCAGCAAGAATTGGAGAAGAATTTGGTTATGATGAGATAAATCTAAATTTAGGCTGTCCAAGTAAAAAAGTAGAAAAAAATAAATTTGGAGCTTGCTTAATTAAAGAACCAAAACTTGTTGCTGAATGTTTAAATGAAATGCAATCGAAAACAAAATTACCTGTAACTGTTAAAACTCGAATTGGCTACAATGATGTAGAAGATTATGAAAGTCTTTTTAATTTTATAAATCTTTTAAAATCTACTGGTGTTAAAACATTTATTATACATGCTCGAAAAGCAATATTAGGAAAATTTACTCCAAAGCAAAATTTAAATATTCCACCATTAAAGTATGAAATGGTTTATAATTTAAAAAAAGATTTTAAGGACTTAGAAATAATCATTAATGGTGGCATAGGATCTACCAATGAAATAAAAGAACATTTGAATAAAGTAGATGGCGTAATGCTTGGAAGGTCTATCTATCATTCACCTTATATTTTAGCTGACATTGAAAAAGAAATTTTTAATAATAATAATGTTTTGTCTAGAGAAGAAATAATTGAAAAATTGGTTCCTTACGTTAAAGATGAAATTAAAAAAGGCACAAGAATGAATCAAATTATGAGACATACTTTAGGTTTATTTCATGGGCAAACAGGTTCAAGTTTTTGGAAAAGATACTTAAGTGAAAATATGTGTGTTAGAGATGCAGACGTTAAAAAAATTGATCATATTATGGATAAAGTTAAATTAGCTCCTCAGGCACATACAGCGACTCAAATTGATTAATTTTATTTTATCAAACGAATATTCATTCTTTATATTGTTAATGGTGCTAACTGCTTTTCCAGTTGGTTTTCTTGCGGGATTGTTTGGAATTGGTGGAGGGCTTATTACTGTTCCTTTTCTATTTTTTATCTTTGATAGTTTAAACATAAACCAGGATTACTTGATGCATTTAGCTGTTGGAACTTCATTTTCAATAATTGTTCCTACTTCTATAATTTCTGTATTAACTCATAATAAAAATGGATCAGTTGATTTTGGTGTGATCAAAAATTATGCAATTTTTGTAATAATAGGGGTACTATCAGGAACTATTTTTGCTGCTATTTTGCATACCAAATCTCTTTTGTTGTTTTTTACTATAATCGTTTATTTGTGTGGAGCTTATTTATTAAACATTAAGGATAAAACAGATAATTTAAAAGTAAATTTTAATCTAATTCCAAGGATTATACTTGGTTTTGCTTCAGGATTCATTTCATCAACTATGGGGATAGGAGGTGCAATTATGAATGTTCCTATCTTAAAATATTTTGGCTATCCAATTAATAAAGCAATAGGTAGTGCAGCTGCTATTGGTTCAGTAATTTCTTTATTCGGTGCATTAGGTTTTTTAATAACGGGTTCATTTTTAAAAGCTGATTTACCATTAAGTGTAGGATTTATAAATATACCTGCGTTTTTAATATTTATACCAATAACTATGGTTATGGCGAGAGTAGGAGCAAATACAGTTCATAAACTTGATAAATCAAAATTACAGAGTTTTTTTGGAATTTTTTTATATGTAGTAGGAACTATCTTTTTATACAGATATCTAAATATTTAATTATAAATTAAATCTTTTGATCGTATTCACCAATTTTACCAGTTGTTTGGAGTAATTCATCAATGAATTCAAAGATCTTTTTCTTTCTATCATCAGATGTAGGACTCTCAGTAACAACTACTAATGAAGGTTTGTTTGACGATGCTCTTATTAACCCCCACGAACCATCTTCTAACGTAAACCGAATACCATTTACAGTCAAAATATTTGAGATATTTAAACCATCTATTTTATTTTTACTATTTTTCAATTCTTTAATTTTATTAATTAATTCATTAATAACTTCATATTTTTCATCATCCTTGCAAAAAGGAGCCATAGTAGGACTTTGATAAGTTTTAGGTAAATTTTCGATTAATTCGCTTAGTTTTTTATCTTGATTATCAAGAAGATGACAGATTTGTGCTGCAGAATTTATTCCATCATCAAAACCGTAACCAAGCGGTTTGTTAAAAAAGAAATGTCCACTCTTTTCAAATCCAGCGATTGCATTTTCCATATTTACTTTTCTTTTAATGTAAGAGTGACCAGTTTTCCAATAAATTGTTTGACAATTGTTTTTAATTAAAATTTCATCTTTTTCAAATAAGCCAGTTGATTTAACATCGACAACAAATTTAGAATTTTTATATTGTTCAGAAATATTTCTAGCTATTAGTAGCCCAATTTTATCAGCGAAAATTTCATTTCCATTATTATCAATTACACCTACTCGGTCTCCATCTCCATCAAAGCCAAAACCTACATCTGCTTTATTTTCTTTCACACATTTTGAAATTTCATGAAGCATTTTCATATCTTCAGGATTTGGATTATATTTTGGAAAGCTATAATCTAATTTACAGTCTAATTCTACTACATCACATCCAATACCTCTTAAAATATCTGGTGCAAATATACCAGCAGTTCCATTTCCACAAGCAGCAACTACTTTAATTTTTTTTTTAATTTTATTTTTAGAAAGCTCATCAATGTAAATTTTACTAAAATCTTTTATGGATTTATATGTACCTTTTCCAGAAGTGAATTTTTCATTTAAAACAATATCTTTGAGTTCTGACATTTCTTCCTTGCAATGAGTAAGTCCTTTCTCAATTCCCATTTTAATTCCTGTCCAACCATTTTCGTTATGACTGGCAGTTATCATTGCTACAGCATCAGATTTAAGTTTAAATTGAGAAAGATATACAGTTGGTGATAAGCATAACCCAATATCTTGAACATTACATCCTGTTGATATTAGTCCTTTTACAAAATTTTCTTTAACTGTTTCACTATACGATCTATAGTCGTAACCAACAATTACATTTGGATTATCAATTTTTTTTCTAATTTGGGTTCCAAAACCTTTTCCAACACTTTCTATACCTGAATCGTTTATATTTTTTGGGTATAGCCATCGGGCGTCATATTCTCTAAAACCTAGGGGATCTATTTTTTTATCTTTAGACATTTCGTCTATTTGTATAATTCTTTTTGTTTTTTTATTGTTTATTTTTTTAAATGTTCTATAAATGTTCTGTTGATTTATAATTTATATAGTATATTAAGAAGATCTACATACAACATGTAGTTGTTTTACTAAATAATAAGGAAATAATGAATAAAATAGTCTCTCAAGCGATCAAGAAAGCTGTCTCAGAATATAGCGAAAAGAACCCTCAAGAGATTAATAAAGAAAAAAGGCCAGATTTATTCTCATTAAACAACAATACTGAATTATTTCAAAATTCAAAAGGGATAACTATAAAAATTGATAGATCTAAAGACAATAATTTAACTGACTTTGGACGAGCAACTCTAAGTGATAGGTATCTAGGAGAAAATGAATCTTTTCAAGATTTATTTGCAAGAGTTGCAAGTCATTATGCAGATGACAATTTACATGCACAGAGACTTTATACTTATATAAGTGATCTATGGTTTATGCCAGCAACACCAGTTTTATCAAATGGTGGTACAAGTAGAGGTTTGCCCATTTCGTGTTTCTTAAATGAAGCAGGTGATAGTTTAAATGGAATTTTAGATCTTTGGAGTGAAAACGTTTGGCTTGCAGCAAGAGGTGGAGGCATTGGAAGTTATTGGGGTAATCTTAGATCAATAGGAGAAAAAATTGGAAGAGTTGGGAAAACGTCTGGAATAATACCTTTTATTAAAGTTATGGACTCATTAACTATGGCCATCAGTCAAGGTTCTTTGAGAAGAGGATCTGCTGCATGTTATTTGCCAATTGATCATCCTGAGATAGAGGAATTTATTGAAATGAGAAGACCTACTGGAGGTGATCCAAACAGAAAAGCTTTAAACCTTCATCATGGAGTTTTGGTTTCAGATGCCTTTATGAGAGCAGTTGAAATGGATGAGCAGTGGGCTTTGAAAAGCCCTAAAGATGGCATAGTTCAATCAACAGTTTCTGCTAGAAACTTATGGATAAGATTGTTAACAGCAAGAGTTGAAACTGGCGAACCTTATATTATTTTTATTGATACAGTTAACAGACAAATTCCTCAACATCATAAATTAGCAGGACTAACAGTTAAAACTTCAAACTTATGTAGTGAAATTACTTTACCAACAGGAATTGATAAAGAAGGCAAAGATAGAACTGCTGTTTGTTGTCTTTCATCTTTAAATATAGAAAAATATGATGAATGGAAAGATGATGAAAATTTTATTGGTGATGTAATGAGATTTTTAGACAATGTATTGACTGATTTTATTGAAAATGCTCCGGAAGAATTTAGTGACGCTAAATATTCTGCTTTAAAGGAAAGAAGTGTTGGTTTAGGGGTTATGGGTTTACATTCATTTTTTCAAAAGAAAATGATACCACTTGAATCTGTTATGAGTAAAGCTTGGAATAAAAAGATATTTGAAAACATTCAAAAAAAAGTAGACCAATCATCTAAAGATCTTGCCGAAGAAAGAGGAGCATGTCCGGATGCTGCTGACTATGATATCAAAGAAAGATTTTCTAACAAAACTGCGATAGCTCCCACAGCTTCTATTTCAATTATATGTGGTGGAACATCACCAGGTGTTGAACCCATTGCTGCAAACAGCTATACACATAAAACACTTTCAGGATCTTTTAATGTTAGAAATAAGTATCTAAAACAATTACTCGCAAAACATAACAAAGATGATGATGAAACTTGGTCAAGCATAACAACAAATCAAGGATCTGTTTCTCATTTAGATTTTTTAACAAAAGATGAAAAAGATGTATTTAAAACAGCTTTTGAGTTAGATCAAAAATGGATTGTTGAATTAAGTGCAGATAGAACACCAAATATATCTCAAGCACAATCTATTAATATATTTTTACCAGCAGATGTTCATAAAAAAGAACTTCATCAAATACATTTTCAAGCTTGGAAGAAAGGTTTAAAAAGCCTTTATTACTGTAGGTCAAAATCAATTCAACGTGCTGAAAATGTAAATGACGCTAAATCTACAGATGTTGCAGCAAATGTTTACAAGGCAAAAAATGAAAAAAGCAAGGAACCTGAATACGAGGAATGTTTATCATGTCAGTAGTTAATAAAGAAATTAAACAAGAAATTATAAAACCAAAAAAAATGGGATTATTAGTAGAAAATCCAGTTTATAAGCCATTTAGATATCCATGGTGTTATGATGCTTGGCTAACTCAACAAAGAATTCATTGGTTACCAGAAGAAGTTCCATTAGGAGATGATGTTAGAGATTGGCAAAAGAATTTATCACAATCAGAAAAAAATTTATTAACTCAAATTTTTAGATTTTTTACCCAAGCAGATGTTGAGGTTAACAATTGTTATTTGAGACATTACACAACAGTATTTAAACCTACCGAAGTTTTAATGATGATGACAGCTTTTGCAGCTATGGAAACAGTTCATATTGCAGCTTACTCACATTTACTTGATACAATAGGGATGCCAGAATCTGAGTATTCTGCATTTATGAAATATAAAGAGATGAAAGACAAATATGACTACATGCAAGGATTTAATGTTAACTCTAAAGAAGATATTGCAAAAACTGTAGCAGTCTTTAGCGCATTCACAGAAGGACTTCAATTATTTGCTAGCTTTGCAATATTACTTAATTTTCCAAGACATAATAAAATGAAAGGGATGGGCCAGATTGTTACGTGGTCTGTGAGAGATGAAACTTTGCATTGTAATTCTATGATAAGATTATTTAAAGAATTTATAAAAGAAAATCCTGAAATTTGGACACCTAAATTAAAAAAAGAACTTTATGAAGCTTGTAGAACAATAATTGAGCATGAAGATTCATTTATTGATTTAGCATTTGAAATGGGCCCGATGGAAGGTTTAACAGCTCAAGAAGTAAAAGATTATATAAGATTTATAGGTAACAGAAGACTTACACAATTAGGTTTAGAGCCAATTTACAAAATTGATAAGAACCCTCTTACTTGGTTAGACACAATGTTGAATGCTGTTGAACATATGAATTTCTTTGAAGGAAGAGCAACTGAATATTCTAAGGCATCAACTCAAGGCACTTGGACAGAAGCCTTCAGTTAATATTTAATTTTATCTTTGGTTAAGAAGCATAACTTTTCTATGCTTTGGTCCGTTGTATTTAGAAAGTGGTCTAATAAGTTTATTCGCGGCATGTTGTTCCATAATATGAGCAGACCAACCAGTAATTCTTGATGTTACAAAAATAGGTGTAAAGAAATCAGTATCAAAACCCATTAAATGATATGTTGGACCTGTAGGATAATCGACATTTGGATGAATATTTTTTCTTTCTATCATTACTTTTTCAACGATGTCGTAAATTTTACTAAATTTTTTGTCTTTTTTAATTTTTGCAACCCTTTTAAAATAATCCCTCATTGTTGGAACTCTCGAGTCTCCTGATTTGTAAACCCTATGCCCAAAACCCATTACAACATCTTTTTTATCCAAAGCATTGTTAATCCATTTTAATGCATTCTCAGGTTTTTTAATTTTATTCATCATATGCATTACCTCTTCATTTGCTCCGCCATGCAATGGACCTTTAAGACTAGCAATTGCACCTGTTATTGCTCCGTGTATATCTGATAAACTACTTGTTATTGTTCTTGCGGTAAAAGTAGAAACATTGAAGCTATGTTCAGCGTATAGAATTAAAGAAACATCAAAAGCTTTAACAATTTCTTTGTTTGGAACTTTTCCAAAACACATATAAAAAAAGTTTTCTGCAAAAGACAGGTTTTTTTTAGGTTTAATTATTTTTTTTCCTTTTCTTATTCTATAAAAAGCAGCTAAAGCAGTAGGAGTTTTAGCAAAAATTCTCATAGCTTTCCTCATGTTTGCTTCGGGAGAATTATTAGTTGTATCTTTATCCTCTAATCCCATTACACTTACAGCGGTTCTAGCCACATCCATTGGATGTGATTTTTTTGGCATATGTTTAATTATTTCGTTGAGATTTTTTGACAAATCTCTATTTGATTTTTCTTCTTTTTCAAATTTTTTTAATTGGATGCTATTTGGAAGGTCTCCATTAAGGATTAAATAAGCAGCTTCTTCAAATCTACACATTTCACACAAATCTTGAACAGCATAACCTCTGTAAGTTAGTGAATTAATTTCAGGCATAACTTTAGATACTTGAGTTTCATCAACTACTATACCTAAAAGACCTTTTTTTATTTCATCACTCATTACTCATGACCTTCCGTACTAAAATTATAAATTTTTTCATCTAACGAGTTATATTTTTCATATTCAACTAAATCATATAATCTTTTTCTTGTTTGCATTTTATCAATAACATTATTTTGATGTCCATCGTCAAAAATAGCACGTAGCCCATCTTCTACATTTTTCATAGCCAATCGTTGTGTTGTTACAGGGTAAATTACAATATTATATCCAAAATTTTCTAATTCTTTATAATTAAACAGTTTTGATTTTCCAAATTCAGTCATATTAGCTAATAAATAGCTGGAAAGATTTTTTCTAACTTTTTCGAAGTCTTTTTCGTCTTCTAGAGCTTCTGGAAAAATAATTTCTGCTCCAGCATCAATATAGCTTTTACATCTATCGATCATTTTATCTATACCTTCAACACTTTTTGCATCTGATCTTGCAATAATTTTAAAATTTTTATCTTTTTTTGCTGATACACATTCTTTTATTTTTTTCACCATTGTATTAGTTGAAATTAATTCTTTGTTATCAAGATGACCGCATCTTTTTCTTTCAATTTGATCTTCAAGATGTACAGCAGAAACTCCAAACTCTTCAAAGGTTTCAATAGTTTCTTTGCAAGATTTAAAACCTGTATCTATATCAACGATTGTTGGCAAGTTTGTAACTCTAGAAATAAGATATGATCTTGTACTTACATCTTGTAAAGTTGTTAATCCGATATCGGGAAAACCAAGATCATTAGCCATTACACCACCAGAAACGTAAACTGCATCATAACCAATTTCTTCAATTAATTTTGCCGTAAGAGGATTATATGCACCAGGAACTCTTAAAATTTTGTTAGATTTTAATTTTTTATCAAGATCTATTCTTTTTTGATTTGCTTCTTTTTCTACAAAATGCATTAAAAAATTCCTTTTTTCAAATTTCTTTTAATTTTACTTTTTTTTACTTCAATGTTTAACATGCTTAACTGTCCTGTTTTTAGTTTTTTCAAATTTTGAACTGTTTTTAAAAATCTGCTACTTTCTTTTTTATCAAGAATTTTCTCAGTTAAAGTTAAAAACTTTTTAATATAGTTTTGTCTTTTAAATGGACGTGATCCATATGGATGGGCGTCAGCAAGAGATTGTTGTTCAATTATTTTTTTACCATTTTTAAGAGTAATAATTACTTTTGCTCCAAAGGATTTTTTCTTTGGATTTGGGTCATGATATTTTTTAGTCCATTTTTTATCTTCGTGTGTTTTAATAGAGTGCCATATTTTAATTGTACTTTTTTTCTTTGCTCTTGATTTGCTATAAGATCTTACATGATGCCAATCTGCATCCTCTAAAGCTACTGCAAAAATGTACATAATAGAGTGATCTAGTGTTTCTCTGCTAGCATTCGGATCCATTTTTTGCGGATCATTTGCTCCAGTTCCAATTACATTATGAGTGTGATGACTTGTATAAATATCTATTTTTTTAATTTGATTTAAATTATTAATTTTTTTATTAATTTTTTTTGCAATATCTATTAAAGCTTGAGCTTGATATTCAGCTGAATATTCTTTTGTGTAAGTTTCTAGTATAGCTTTTTTTTCTTCATTTTTTTTTGGTAAAGGAATTTTGTATAAAGCTTTTTTTCCATCCAATATTCTTGCTATAACACTATCTTCCCCTTCATATATGGGGCTTGGCGCTCCTTCACCCCTCATAGCTCTGTCAACAGCTTCGATGGCTAATTTACCAGCATGAGCCGGTGCAAAAGCTTTCCAACTAGAAATTTCACCTTTTCTTGATTGTCTTGTTGAAATTGTTGTATGCAATGCTTGTTGAATAGCTTGATAAATAGTTTCTATATTAAGTTTTAACATTGTTCCCAAGCCAGCTGCAACGCTAGGACCAAGATGTGCAATATGATCAACTTTGTGTTTATGAAGACAAATACCTTTAACTAAATTAACTTGCACTTCATAAGCTGTAATAATTCCTTTTATCAGATCAATACCACTTATTCTTTTTTGTTGTGCAACTGCAATCAAAGGAGGAATATTATCACCAGGGTGACTATAGTCAGCTGCTAAAAAAGTGTCGTGAAAATCTAATTCTCTTACAGCAGTTCCATTTGACCAAGCTGCCCACTCACAATCAAATTTAAGTTTTGAATTTATACCAAACAAAGTTGCACCAGAATTTTTAGGATGTTTTAATGACATTTCACGAGATGAAATAACTGCTTTTCTATTTAATGATGCTATTGCAACGGATGCATTATCAATTATTCTATTGATAACCATATCCACTGATTTTTTGTTTAGTTTTGACTTATCGCTCGCTATCTCAGCTAATTTCCATGCCAATTGTTTTTTTTTAGGCAAGTATTTTTTTGATGGATAAACTTTTACTTTATGAACTATCAATTTGTCTCCTAAAAATATATCTACTGTAATACAATAATAATTGCAGTTATCAAAAGTAAAATTGCCAAAAAATACTCAATTAATGCTTTTATTTTATTATTCCTTACTAAATTTCTTATTGCAGAACCAAAAGCTGCCCACGGTGATATTGATAAAGGACAAATAATAAGAGCAATCATACCAATAAAAAAAATTGAAAAAAGTAAATTTCCATTTTCTGGTAAAAACCCGGAGGCAATCATGCTTGATATGGTCCATGCTTTAGGGTTAACTATTTGAAAAAGTGCAGCTTCATGAAATTTTAAAGGTCTTGAACCATCTTCTTTAATTTTACTAAAAGATCCAATTATTTTATAACCAAGATACAAAAGATATAACGCGCATAATATTTTTAATATGTTTTGTAATTGAGGAAATATTAGGAAAATTTTTCCCAAACCCAAACAAACTAAAATTAACTGCAAAACATGACCTATGGTAATACCTGACATGTGTGGGATAGATTTTATAAAACCAAATTTAAGACCAGAAGCAAGAACCATTGCATTATTGGGACCAGGCGTTACATACATAACAAAGTAAAAGCTTATTAATGCAAAAAGTAGATTGAAATCAATCATTTATATATTTTGAAACTATTTTTTCTATACCGATAAAATCTTTTACCAAATGGTTATGATAAATTTGTTCAATTTTTTTATCAGTATAACCATCTTCTATAAGTATCATAGGTATACCAGCTGCTTTAGCTGCATCAGCATCATTTTCACTGTCACCAAACATTAAACTTTTTTTTACATCACCATTCATGATTTCAATGGTGCTAGTTAAATGTCTTGGGTCTGGCTTGAGGTATTCAAAAGTATTTCCACCAGCCACATATTCAAAATAATCGTAAATTTCTATTTTTTTTAATAAATCTATTGCTAGATGTTCTTGCTTATTTGTACATACACCCATTGATATATTTTTTGACTTAGCCCATTTTAAAAATTCTAAAACACCTTTAATGAGCTTGCTATCTTTAACAATATTTTTTCCATAGAAACTTATAAATTCTTTAACCATTTCATTTTTAATTTTTTCATCTGTTATTCTAGAAAATTCTTTTTTTGCACTTCCCCAAATTGATCTTCCAATTAGTACAGCCGCACCTTTACCAACAAGATTTCTGATCTCATCTACACTTCTAGTGCTATATCCAAATTTTTTCATAACATGATTATGAGCAGTCATTAAATCTGGAGCTGTGTCTACTAGCGTTCCATCTAGGTCAAATAAAATTGTTAATTTTTGAGTCATTTTAAAAAGTATTATTAAGAAATAATTTGTGAATTAAAGTTCATAGATAGTCAACTATAAGAAAAAATCAAATGAAACAAATTAATTTACAAAATAAAATTAGAGAAAAATTTATCAAATTAGGTGTTAAAATGATAGCACCTGATACAGTTTTTTTTTCTAAAGATACAAAGATTGGTAAAAATGTAACCATTGAACCATATGTTGTTTTTGGAAAAAAAGTAAAAATAAAAAACAATGTTAAAATATTATCTTTTTCTCATTTAGAAGGTGTAAGAATAGACAATGGTTCAGTAGTAGGACCTTTTGCAAGATTAAGACCAGGAACAATTTTAGAAAAAAATACAAAGGTTGGAAATTTTGTTGAAATTAAAAAAAGCAGGTTAGGCAAAAATTCTAAAGCAAATCATCTTTCGTACATTGGTGATGCAAGTATAGGTAAATCAACAAACATAGGCGCTGGAACCATAACGTGTAATTATGATGGGGTTAAAAAAAGTAAAACTTTAATTAAAGATAATGTTTTTATTGGATCAAATAGTTCGTTAGTAGCTCCAGTTAAAATTGAAAAAAATAGTATTGTTGGAGCCGGATCAGTAATTACAAAAAATGTAAAACAAAAATCTCTTGCCTTAACAAGGTCACAACAAGTTGAAATAAAGAATTATAAAAGAAAAAAATAAATATGTGTGGAATAGTTGGAATTACTAGTACAAAACAAGTTTCATCAACAATAATTAACTCATTAAAAAAATTAGAATATCGTGGTTATGACTCTGCGGGAATTGCAACATTAAATGATGGTTTTATCAATGAAGTTAAATGCGAAGGTAGAGTGGAAAGTTTAGAAAAGAATGTTACAAAAATTAATTTACTTGGAAATGTTGGTATAGGACATGTTAGATGGGCAACTCATGGTACACCAAGTAAAATAAATGCACATCCTCATTCATCAGAAACAGTTTCAGTTGTTCATAATGGAATAATAGAAAACTCAACGGTTTTAAAAAAATTTTTAGTTGAAAGAGGTCATAAATTTAAATCACAAACTGATACTGAAGTAATAGTTCATCTAGTAACAGAATATTTGAAAGATAATAATTTAAAAGATTCTATTCTTAAAATGTTAAAAAAACTTCAAGGTAGTTTTGCATTAGGAATAATTTTTAAAGATCAACCAGATTTAATAGTAGGAGCAAGAAGAGGATCTCCATTAGCAGTTGGTTATGGGCCAAATGAGAATTATTTAGGTTCTGATTCTTATGCATTAAAATCCATGACTAACAAAATTTCATATTTAGATGATGGAGATTTTTGTATTATTAAAAAAGATCAGGTTGATTTTTTTGATTCAAAAGGAAAAAAAATAAATAAAAAAGTTTTAAAGTTATCTTCAAACGAGCAAAATTATGAAAAAGGTGATTATAAACATTTTATGGCTAAAGAAATAGAAGAACAGCCAACAACAATAAAAAATTGTGTAAATGAGTATATTGATAAAATTAATAATGAAATAAATATTTTAAATTTTCCATGGAAAAAAAATGAAATTTCGTCAATTAAATTAATTGCATGTGGTACAGCTTACCACTCATGCTTGATTGCAAAGTATTGGTTTGAACAATTAACATTATTAGATGTAGAAGTGGATATAGCTTCTGAATTTAGATATAGGAAAAATAGATTTAAGAAAGATTGTTTATATATTTTTGTTTCACAATCAGGTGAAACTGCTGATACTTATGCTGCACTTGATCTATGTAATAAACATAAAATGAAAACATGCAGTATTGTTAATGTTGTTGAAAGTTCAATTGCAAGAGATTCTAAACTTGTTCTTCCAATACATTGTGGACCAGAAATAGGGGTAGCCTCTACTAAAGCGTTTTTAGGACAAATGTTAGTACTTTATATTTTATGCTTAAAAATTGGATATCTTAGAAAGGATTTAGATAAAAAAAAGTATAATTTAAAAATAAAGAGTCTATTTTCTTTGTCAAAATTAGTTAGCAATTCTCTATCAACAGAAAATCAGATTCAATCAATTTGCAATTCTTTTACAAAGGCAAAAGGTGCTATGTTTTTGGGAAGAGGTTATTCGTTTCCAATAGCATTAGAAGGAGCACTAAAATTAAAAGAGTTAGCTTACATTCATGCAGAAGGATATCCCGCAGGAGAAATGAAGCATGGACCATTAGCTTTAATTGAAGATGGAATGCCTGTTGTTGTAATTGCTCCTAGAGATGAATATTACAAAAAAACTATATCAAACATGCAAGAAGTAATTGCAAGAGGAGCTAAAGTTCTTTTAATAACAAATAAAAGTGATGAAGAAATTTATTCTGAAAATATTTGGGAAAAAATCGAAATAGAAAATACTGAAGAAGACTTATTTCCTTTTTTAACCACTATACCACTTCAAAAACTAGCATATTACTCAGCTTTAAAAAAAGGATATGACATAGATAAGCCAAGAAATTTGGCTAAATCAGTGACTGTTGAATAATTAATAATCTTTGATAGAACACTCTTAGGTTGAAAATGAAGAAATGGAAAATAAATAGTTGGAGAAATTATCCAGTAAAACACATTCCTACTTATGGGGATGAAAAAGAACTTAATATGGTTCTTAATAAAATAAAAAACTTTCCTCCTCTCGTGTTTGCTGGTGAAACTACTCATTTAAAACAACAGCTTGCAGATGTTGTTGATGGTAAAGCTTTCTTATTACAGGGTGGTGACTGTGCAGAAAGTTTTGCTGAATTTAATCCAGATAATATTAGAGATTATTTTAAAGTTATTTTACAGATGTCTCTGGTTCTAACTTATTCTGCATCTTTACCAGTTGTAAAACTTGGAAGAATTGCAGGACAATTTTCTAAACCACGAAGTGCACCAACGGAAAAAAAAGATGGAATTGAATTGCCAAGTTACCTTGGTGACAATATTAACGGTATAGAATTTACTAAAAAAGCAAGACGACCTGACCCAAAAAGATTGTTTAAAGCTTATTCGCAATCAGCTTCAACATTAAATTTGATAAGGGCTTTTTGTCATGGTGGATTTTCTGATTTAAAAAAAGTTCACTTATGGAATTTAGGTTACATTAAGAAAAGTCCGCAAGCTAAAAAATTTAAAGAATTAGAAGATAAAATTGCAGATGCTTTAGCTTTTATGGATGCGTGCGGTATAAATTCAGATTTTAATAGAAGATTAAAAACAGTAAATTTTTGGACTTCTCACGAAGCTCTTTTACTTCCTTTTGAAGAAAGCATGACAAGAATTGATTCTACTACTGGGGAATATCACGATACGTCTGCACATTTTGTTTGGATAGGGGATAGAACAAGACAAATAGATGGTGGGCATGTTGAATTTTGTAGAGGTATAGAAAATCCGATAGGAATAAAATGTGGACCAACATCTAAACCAGATGAAATTGTAAAGATTTGCAATGTATTAAATCCAAATAATGAAAAAGGTAAAATAACTTTGATTTCAAGATTTGGTCATGAGAATGTTGGAAAGTTTTTACCAAAATTAATTAGAGCTATTAAAAAAGAGGGTTTAAATGTAATTTGGTCATGTGACCCAATGCATGGTAATACAATTAAATCTACAACAGGATTTAAAACAAGACCTTTTAATGATGTTTTAAAAGAAGTGAAAAATGTTTTTGCTGTTCATCAAAGTGAAGGATCTTATGCAGGTGGTTTGCATATTGAAATGACAGGACAAAATGTTACTGAATGTACAGGCGGTACACAGAAAATTTCAGATAAAGATTTATCTAGTAGATATCGTACTCATTGCGATCCAAGACTAAATGCTAACCAAGCTTTAGAACTTGCATTTTTAATTTCTGATGAAATAAAAAAGAATTCCATTTATGCAA
>Ga0208766_1000827_pt1 | contig 16914 bp, 18 predicted proteins | sample ETN01SmetaG_3_FD_185792 | JGI IMG/M metagenome (GOLD analysis project Ga0208766, IMG submission 185792) | Marine microbial and viral communities from oxygen minimum zone, Eastern Pacific Ocean - ETNP2014F12-01SV263 (SPAdes) (version 2) | ecosystem: Environmental > Aquatic > Marine > Oceanic ... | reverse complement strand
GAGCAGGGATAATTTTATTACGATTCCAATCACTTCTTATTTAAAGCGATTTTCAGAGAGATGGACAACATTGAGTATCGATGTTGAGTCTCAATCGGAATTAACTTATGAAAAAACCAAAGATGAAGTAATCGGCTTAATGAGGTCCATACGCAAAGTAAGGCCTGAGGAAGAAAATGATTTTGAAATTGTCACTAATACAGAGATGATCGAACAGTTTTCTGGATTTACGAGCGGAATAAAATTATTTGCCTTATGTGTGAGTGTGATTGCATTGATCGTTGCAGGAATTGGGATCATGAACATCATGTTGGTATCAGTTACAGAAAGGATAAAGGAGATTGGCATACGAAAGGCAATTGGTGCCACAAAGAATGATATTTTGACCCAATTTTTATTGGAAGCAATATTTTTAAGCCAATTTGGTGGTATTGTTGGGATTATTCTAGGTGTGTCAGGTGGAAATATTGTTTCTTTCTTATTCAATATACCCGCGGTCATTCCCCTGGACTGGGCTCTCATAGGATTAATTGTATGTTCTGCCATTGGTATTGGTTTTGGAATCTATCCCGCTTGGAGAGCAGCGCAATTAGACCCTATTGAGTCTCTAAGATTTGAATGATCAAATTAATTTTTCTTTCTTCATTTTGTCCTTATGTAGCCTATGAGATTAAATTTGAGGGCAAAAATCATGTCTTTTTTGTTAATAATATTTTTTCATTATCCGTATGAGAAAATGGTAATAATTACATAGATATCTTGAAGAGAACCTCAAAAAGAATAAAAGATGAGAAATAGATAATATGAATATTGGTGTTGTCCCAGCGCGGTTGGATTCCACTCGTTTACCTCGAAAGATATTAGCGGATCTTAATGGGAAACCTTTGGTTGCTCATGTCATGGAAAGAGCCTTGCAGTCCAAAACTTTGGACAAGGTCATATTAGCAATTGATTCTGAAGAAACTTCAGAAGCGCTAAGCCAATTTGATTTCGAAATGACCATGACATCTTCGAATCATGTTTCAGGCACAGATCGGATAGCCGAAGTTGTAAAAGAAATACCCGATGCAGAGATCATTGTTAATATTCAAGGAGATGAACCTTTAATTGAGCCAGACGTTATAGATGCTCTAGTTCGTACATTTGAAGATAATGATGTTAATATTTCTACGGTCGTGAGTTCCAAGTTGACAGTTAGTGATCTTTTAAATCCAAATGTGGTAAAGGCAATTGTGGATGAGAAAAAAAATGCAATTGAATTCAAGCGCAATATCTTTGATCTTGAGATTGGTGGTGTTTACCGTCACATAGGTCTCTATGGATTTAAGCGCGAATCACTTTTTCATTTTACCATGCTTGACCCATCAACAAGAGAAATGGATTCAAATTTGGAGCAGTTGAGGGCATTGGACAATGGTATGAAAATACGTGCGGCAGTTACAAGTTATGAGAGTTTTTCAGTTGATACCCAAAGTGACTTGGATAAAGTATCTCGGATAATGGAAAGTTCAACTGTAGTTTTGAATCAGGATATTGAAAATGAATAAGGCCAGAGAGACTAAATATATCTTTGTTGTAGGAGGCGTGATGTCTGGGCTAGGTAAGGGCATTGCTGCATCATCAATTGGATATCTGTTAAAGCATGCAGATGTGAGGGTCACCATACTAAAATTAGATCCCTATCTAAATGTTGATCCAGGCACGATGAATCCTTATCAGCATGGTGAGGTATTTGTCTTAGATGATGGTTCAGAGACCGATCTTGACCTTGGACATTATGAACGATTCATTGATGTGAACATGACCAAGTACAATAATGCTACATCTGGTCAAATATATAGTACAGTTCTAGATAGAGAGCGGAAAGGTGAGTATTTAGGTGAGACTGTCCAAGTAATACCACATGTAACTGATGAAATCAAGAATCGCATAAGAGCACTGAATTCTCCTAGGAAAAAATATGATGTCATCATTTGCGAGGTAGGAGGCACCGTTGGCGATATTGAAAGTTTACCTTTCATGGAGGCCATTAGACAATTATCCTTAGAGGTTGGTTATCATAATCACATGATAGTACACGTAACTCTCCTTCCATTTGTCAAGGCAAGCGGTGAATTAAAATCAAAGCCCACTCAACACTCGGTGATGAAACTTCGCGAAATTGGATTAGCTCCAGACATGATATTATGTAGGTCTGAACATCCAATTGAACAATCGGTTAGAGATAAGATCGCACTTTTCTGCAATGTGAGACCAGATCATGTGATAGAGGGTAGAGATGTCCCGAGTATCTATGAGGTACCTCTTGCCATGCATGAACAGAATGCAGGTCAATTGATCAAAGAGCGATTAAAGATTGAAAAATCTCCAAGGTTGGAAGATCTAAAAAGTTTCATTCATAATTTTAAACATCCAAAACATGATGTTACGATTGCAATGTGTGGCAAGTATACAGAACTCATTGACTCTTACAAAAGCGTAATGGAGGCCTTCGTACATTCAGGTGTTGAAAATAATGCAAGGGTAAATGTGAAATGGGTTCAAACAGAAAAGATCAAGGATCAAAAATCTGCAGATACTGCATTTTCAGATGTTAATGGGATATTGATATTGCCCGGCTTTGGTTCTCGTGGAGGTGAGGGTAAAATTAATTCAACTCGATATGCTCGCGAAAATAAAGTTCCCTTTTTAGGAATTTGTCTTGGTCTACAGTGTGCAGTTATTGAATTTGCAAGAAATGTATGTGGTTTGAATGGTGCAAATTCCACTGAATTTGATAAAAAGACTAGGTATCCTGTCATTGATCTTATGGAATCTCAAAGAGCCATTAAAATAAAAGGTGGTACCATGCGTCTAGGTGCATATGACTGTGAAATTAAAATCGGTACCAAGACCTTTGCAGCATATCGTAAAAAGAAAATTTCTGAAAGACACCGTCATAGGTATGAGGTTAATAATAGATATAGAAAAAAATTAGAGGACAATGGTCTAATATTCTCAGGCGTAAATAAGGATCTCGGAGTTGTTGAGGCGATTGAGATAAAAAATCATCCCTGGTTTATTGCGGGTCAATTTCATCCAGAATTAAAAAGTAGGGTAAATAAGGCTCACCCGCTTTTTAGAGAATTCATCAAGGCTTCAGTTAAAGGTTTAAAATGAAAATAGTTTCCATAAAAGATGTCACCTTTGGGCAGAATGAACTAGGTCTTGTTTTGGGGCCATGTGTAATAGAGAGTAGCGATCATTGTTTGAAGATGGCTGATGCAATAAAAGAAATTGCTGAACGTGTAGACATGAAATTGATCTTTAAAAGTTCTTTTGATAAGGCCAACCGGTCTTCTGTTTCATCTTTCAGAGGGCTTGGGATGGATGAAGGATTAAAGATCCTTCAAAAAGTAAGATCAGAAATAGATGTCCCAGTGTTGACAGACATTCATCTTCCTGAACAAGCCAGTCCAGTCTCTGAGGTTGTTGATGTCCTCCAAATTCCCGCGTTTTTATGTAGGCAATCAGACCTTCTAATGGCTGCGGCCAAGACCAACAAACCGGTCAATGTAAAAAAGGGACAATTTTTAGCACCATGGGACATGGAAAATGTAGTTGTTAAACTAATAGAATATGGTTCTAAAGATATCCTACTCACAGATAGAGGAACACAGTTTGGCTATAATAACCTTGTTGCGGACATGAGGTCAATTCCATTGATGAAAGAGTTAGGTCATCCTGTTATTTTTGATGCGACTCATAGTGCCCAGTTGCCTGGAGGGAATGGTGATACAACTGGTGGTATGCGAGCCATGATCCCAACATTGGCAAGGTCTGCTGTTGCTGCAGGTTGCAATGGAATATTTATGGAAGTCCATGATAGTGTCAATGATGCAAGATCAGATGCATCAACGCAGTGGCCCCTTAATGAACTAGAAGCACTTCTTGTATCCCTTGGAAAGATAAGAGACATAGTACTCTAATTATGGATATGAAAAATATAAAGATGCTTATTTCTGATGTAGATGGTGTATGGACTGATGGAAGTTTTTATAAAGGAACTAACGGTATTGAATTAAAGAAATTTTCTGTATTTGATGGTGTAGGTGTTGCCATGGCAAAAGCCGCAGATATAAAAATAGCATTAATCTCAGGAAGATATTCCCCTGCGACAGAGCATAGAGCAAATGAACTGGATATTGAAGATGTTTACAATGGCTCTCTTAATAAATTGCCAGTCTATGAAGAGTTGAAATCAAAATATGGTTTTGATGATTCTAATATTGCATATATTGGTGATGATATTATTGACATTCCTGTAATGAATGAGGTAGCCATTCCCATTGCGGTCGCAAATGCAATCCCAGATGTAAAGAAAGTAGCCGTACATGTAACAGAACTTGCAGGTGGAGAAGGTGCCTTTCGTGAAGCTGTCTCTTGGATCATTTCAGAACAAGGGCGTACTGAAGAAGTTTTTAAGATCATGCAAAAACGAATAATTACTAGTTAGCCTTGTGTTACGGATATTTATTATAATGATGGGATTATTATCATCCTGCACTAAGCAATCCATTGATGATCTACCATCAAGAGAAGGAATGCCCGACCAAGAGAGTTGGGGTGTGAATATTATTTTGACAGACCAAGGGCACATAAGAGCAAAGGTAAGAGCAGGTCATCTTGAAAAATATAACGAAAGAGAATTTATTATATTAGATAGCAATGTCACCGTAGATTTTTTTGACCCCAGCGAACGGCATACATCCATACTGACCTCAAATATGGCTGAGGTTAACCAGAGTTCCAATGACATGAAAGCCATTGGAGGTGTAGTAGCTGTATCGGATAGTGGCATTACTCTTTATTCAGAAACTTTGGTTTGGGAATCAAAGGGCGAGAAACTCCACACAAAAGATAGTATAATGATAACAACTTTAGAAAATGATACTTTATATGGAGTTGGTTTCGAATCTGATTCTGATCTAAAAAATTGGAAAATTATCAATCCCTCAGGGGTAACTGGACGAGATTTTAAATGAGAGAAAGACACAATACTCTCAGTGCGAAAGGTTTGCATAAACAGTATGGAAAGCGGATGGTTGTGAAACAAGTTGATGTCTCCTTAGATCGTGGTGAGATCGTTGGTCTATTAGGGCCAAATGGAGCAGGAAAGACCACCTCGTTTTACATGATAACAGGTATGATAAAACCTACCATGGGCGATGTTTTTTTAGATGATTCTAATATTACCAATGATGCCATGTATAAAAGAGCTCGTAAGGGTATCGGCTACTTGGCACAAGAGCCATCAATATTTGGCAAATTAACTGTTGAGGATAATTTAAAATTAGTTCTTGAAATGCGTACTGATCTCACAAAAAAGGATCAATTAAAAAAAATGAAATCCCTCCTGGAAGATCTATCTGTTTCGCATCTATCTCAAAGCAAGGGCAATACTCTATCTGGAGGGGAGCGTCGTAGGGTTGAGATCGCTAGATCTCTTTGCATGGATCCAGATTTTATTTTATTAGATGAACCATTCGCCGGAGTAGATCCCATAGCAGTTGAAGAGATTCAAGGCATTGTACATTCACTAAAGAAGAAAGAGATAGGCGTACTCATAACTGACCATAATGTTAGGGAGACGTTGTCTATTACAGATCGATCCTATCTATTATTTGATGGTCAGATTTTAAAATCGGGGACTTCCGAGTTCTTGGCCAATGATGAAGAAGCAAAGCGCTTATATCTAGGTGAAAAATTTAGGCTTGATTGATGGCTACAACATTAAAACAAATTCAATCACAAAAACAAAAACTTGCACCCAGACAAGTTTTACAGGCTCGCTTGCTGCAGCTAAACACTGTAAATCTGGAGCAGGCCATAATCGAAGAGTTGGAACAAAATCCCCTTTTAGAACAGGTTGAGCCTGATGATGCTCAAGAGAATGAGGAAAAGGATGAGACCCCAATTGATGACATGGATGTTTCCATGGAGGATATGTATAGTGATGAATCAACATATTACCTATCAGAGCAGAAAAATGAAATGCCATTGCCAGAACGGCATACTTTACTTGAAAATTTGATCGATCAACTAAAAGATTTGAATCTCAATGAACATGAGCGAGAAATTGCTGAAGAGATTATTTGGAATACTAATGAAAAAGGATATTTAGATACAGATCTGGTTCTTATTGCAGATCGTTTTGAATTATTGGAAGAAGAGTTAGAGCCAACCTTATATAAGGTCCAAAGACTCGACCCTAAAGGAATTGCATCTAGAAATTTAGAAGAATGCCTAATGATACAGTTGGAAGATGAACCTACCTCTTTATCGCATAGAATCATAAATAACTATTTTGATGATTTTATGCATAAACGGTATGATAAAATCCAAGATAAGCTAGACTGTACCAATAATGAATTACATAATGCTGTTGAGCACATAGCACATTTAAATCCACACCCAGGAGAGGGTTATCTTGATAAATTTCAAATAGTATTGCCTGATGTAATTATTAGAGAAGATGGTGATGATTGGGTAATCACAACAAATGATGGTGGAGTACCTGAACTCAGAATTAGCCAAGCATATGAATCGCAATTGAATGACAATTCTCTTAAAAGAGAGGCAAAAAGATTCATAAAAGATAAAATGGATCTGGCCAACTGGTTTATTGAAGCAATACATCAGCGAAGATTGACCATGGTGAATGTAATGAGGGCCATTATCCATTTTCAGCCAGAATGGTTTTCAGGCAACATGGACTATCTGCGGCCACTTAAACTTCAAGATGTGGCCGACACGATCAAGATGGATATTTCCACGATCAGTCGTTCGACAAGAGGAAAATATGTTGATACTCCCTATGGTATTTTTGAGTTAAAGCATTTTTTCACTGATGCAATAGAATTAAAAGATGGTAGGGTCTTGGGAACATTTGTTATCAAGAGAGCCTTAGAAAAAATTATAAACACTGAAGATAAACAATCTCCTCTTAATGATGATGCGCTTGTCAATGAGTTGGCTCAAGATGGGTATACATTGGCAAGGAGAACGGTAGCAAAGTATCGTGATCAAATGGGATATCCGGTCGCAAGATTAAGAAAAGAGATATAAAAAAGGAGTAATTATGGCAACTCGCAGAATAATAATTGGGGATCAAGAGGTTGAGATACCTGATTTTAATTTTAAGATAACACCGGTACTTATTGGAATACTAGTTGTATGGCTATTGACAGGTATTTATGTAGTTGGTCCAGATGAGGTAGGTGTGATCCGTACTTTTGGAGAACTCAGCAGGGTTACTCAGTCTGGATTGAATTGGAAGTTTCCATCACCAATAGAGACGGCCAATACGCCAAAGGTCACTGAGGTCAAACGAATTGAGATTGGATTTCGAAGTCTGAAAAATGGCCAATATAGGACTGTTGAAAAAGAAAGTCTCATGCTCACTGGGGATGAGAATATTGTAGATGCCGAAATGATCGTACAATACAAGATCAAAGATCCTGTAGCATATCTATTTAATATTGTTGGACCAGAATTAACAGTACGTGAGGCGGCAGAAGCTAGTTTGAGGACTGTGGTTGGTAGGAATAAAATAGATGAAACCCTTACTACTGGAAAATTTACAATTCAAGAAGAGACAAAACTTCAATTACAATCCATTCTAGATAAATACGAGTCTGGTATTCATGTGGTTGCAGTGCAATTACAGGATGTTTCACCACCAAAAGAAGTGTTAGGTGCATTTAAGGATGTTGCTTCAGCAAAAGAAGATAAGAATAGAATGATCAATCAGGCAGAGGGATACAGGAATGATGTTATACCAAAAGCAAGGGGTGAGGCAGAAGCAATGATAAGAGATGCAGAGGGTTTTAGAGAATCAAGGGTCAAGCGTGCCGAGGGTGATGCCGTAAAATTTACAACAATCTTAAAAGAATACAACAAAGCCAAGAGTATTACAGAAAAACGATTATATCTTGAGACCATGGAAAAAGTACTTCCAGGCATAGAAAAAATAATTATACCAGATAAAAATAGTGGAAACATGTTAAATCTATTGAACTTAAATCCAGGCAAGGAAAAAGGAGGCAAAAAATGATGAAAAAATTATCATTATTGATACTTGGAGTAGTGGCACTTTTTGCCCTATCAACTATTATAATTGTCGATGAAACAGAACAAATGGTCATTCTCCAATTTGGGAAGCCTGTTCGAACACTCAAAGATCCTGGTTTGAATTGGAAATTACCAGCGCCATTTCAAACTTCTAACTCATTTGAAAAAAGGCTTCTAGAATATGATGTTCCACCAGAAGAGATATTAAGTCGAGATAAAAAATCACTAATAATTGATAATTATGTCAGATGGCGTATCACCGATCCGCTTCTTTTCTTGCAAACAGTAAAGGCCGTTCCAACTGCAAAGACACGTTTGGATGATATTGTCTACTCTGAACTGAGGCAGGAGTTAGGAACGCATGACATGGTTGAGATTATAACAGAAAATAGGGAATTAATCATGGATAAAGTAACCATTGCTAGCAATGAAGAAACTAGTAAATATGGTATTGAAATAGTTGATGTTAGAATTCGAAGAGTGGATCTTCCACAAGAGAATGAAGCATCGATCTATGCAAGGATGGAGGCAGAACGAAAGCGTCAAGCAAATAAATTCAGGTCTGAAGGAGAAGAAGAGGCACAGAAGATTCGAGCAGCAACTGATAGGGATAAGACGGTTCTTCTTGCAGATGCCTATAAAGAATCCCAAGAAATACGTGGAGAGGGTGAGGCCAAGGCTCTTGACATATATGCTACATCATTTTCAAAGTCACCAGATTTTTATGAATTTATTCGTACCCTAGAGACCTATGAGAAAATCATTGATGACAAAACTACATTGGTATTGCCTGGTGACTCGAAGTTACTAAAAGAACTAACCGAGTAATAATGATCATGAAAGGTCCAATACGAGCAACCACCATAATAGGGGTAAGACATAAGAGGAAGGTTGCCATGGCTGGTGATGGTCAGGTTACTTTTGGAGATATGGCATTCAAGCAAAAGGCAGTGAAGGTACGTGAATTTAAAGTTGCCAATCATAAGGTTTTAGGCGGTTTCGCTGGTGCTGCAGCGGACGCATTGACACTTTTTGAGAAATTTGAACAAAAACTTGAACAATATGAAGGTGATCTGACCAGAGCGACCGTTGAACTTGCAAAGGACTGGCGCATGGATAAAATGCTACGTCATTTAGATGCAATGTTGGTTGTCATGAATACGAAAAGTAGTTTCATAATTGCGGGTGATGGAAATGTGATCGAGCCTGATGGTAATATAGTAGCGATTGGTTCAGGGGGTGGTTTTGCCCAAGCAGCGGCAACCGCACTAATGGCTCAAACCCAATTACCGGCAAAAAAGATTGCTGCTGAATCAATCAAAATAGCAGCTGACCTTTGTATTTATACGAATGATACGATCTCTGTATTGGAGATATAATGAGGCCATTGACCCCAAGACAAGTAGTTAAAGAATTAGATCGTTACATAGTAGGTCAAACAAATGCAAAAAAAGCAGTAGCAATCGCTCTAAGAAATCGTTGGCGTAGGCAGCAGGTTGAAGGAAAATTGAAAGATGAGATCATGCCAAACAATATTATAATGATAGGTTCTACTGGCATAGGGAAGACTGAAATAGCTAGGAGGCTTGCTGCTCTAGCGAATGCACCATTCATAAAAGTAGAAGCAAGCAAGTTTACTGAAGTTGGTTATGTTGGTAGGGATGTTGAATCTATTGTTAGAGATCTAATGGATACGGCAGTTGCATTGGTCGAACGTGAAAAATATGATGAGGTAATGGAACTTGCTGAACATCTTGCGAATGAACGGATATTAGACATCCTATATCCAGATGATAAAAAAGATGATCCAAAACAGGAGAAGGAATTAAAGTTACGCCATGGCAGAACTCGTGAAAGAATTCGAAAAAAATTGGAAAAGGGTGAGTTTGAAGATAAAATGATTGAAGTTGAGATTACTGATGAACCATCGATTGGCATGCAGGTTTTTGGCCCCATGGGAATGGAAGACATAGGCATGAACATAAAAGACATGATATCAGGTTCATTGCCAAAGAATAAAAGATCAAAAAAGATGACGGTCATTGAGGCGCGTGAGATACTTATTGAAAGTGAAGCTTCAAAATTAATAGACCAGGATGAGGTAGTTCGTATAGCCAAGGAGCGTACAGAGAATAATGGTATTGTGTTTTTAGATGAGATTGATAAAATTGTTGGTAATAATGGAGGGGGTGGTCCAGATGTAAGTCGTGAAGGCGTTCAGAGAGATCTCCTTCCAATTATCGAAGGTAGTAATGTCAATACAAAGTATGGTGTTGTTGCAACTGACCATATACTTTTTATTGCCGCAGGTGCATTTCATGTAAGCGCTCCATCTGACATGATCCCAGAATTGCAGGGAAGATTTCCAATTCGGGTTGAATTAGAAAAATTAAGTACTAATGATTTTGTGAAAATATTGACTCATCCTCGATCGGCATTGATAAAACAATATACTGCACTCCTTAGTGCAGAAAATGTTGAATTAGAATTTAATAATGCTGCGATTCGTGCCGTTGCGAAGATTGCATCTGATGTAAATGCCAAAATGGAGAACATAGGCGCGCGGCGATTACATACCATAATGACAACCTTACTTGAAAAACCTCTTTTTGAACAACCAAAGAGAGGAGAAAAAAAAATAAAGATTACGGCCAAGATAGTAAATGAATCACTTGATGGTATTTTAGAAGATCAAGACCTAAGCCGATACGTACTGTAAAGGAGAGACATGCCCAAGCACTTACTACATATTTCTGATTATAATGCAGATGAAATATGGGAGATCCTAGATCTTGCTAAAAAACTGAAGATCAAATTTCGAAATAAAGACAATTATAAACCCTTTCAAGATAGATCCCTTGCGATGATATTTGCCAAGCCGTCTGCAAGGACTCGAATATCATTTGAAACCGGATTTGAATGGATGGGAGGCCATGCACTTTTTTTAGGCCCAAATGATATTGGAATAGGAAAGCGTGAGGCAATTAAAGATATCTCCAGATTATTAAGCAGATATAATGATATTATCATGGCAAGGTTATTTGACCATGACCATGTTCTTGAGTTAGCCAAATATTCAGAGATCCCGGTAATCAATGGACTTACTGACTACAACCATCCGTGTCAGATCATGGCTGACATACTGACGGTATGGGAGCATAGAGGCAATCTTGATGATGTAAAGATTTGTTATATGGGAGATGGAAATAATATTGTTCATTCTTGGTTACAATTAGCAACTAGATTTCAAATGCATTTTATTTGTTGTGGCCCTAAAGGATATGAGCCTGATGAGAAGACAGTAAAGATGGTTGAAGATTCAGGTATGTCATCATACGAATTATCCCATGAGCCATCCACAGCAGTAAGAAATGCTGATGTTATTTATACGGATGTATGGGCATCAATGGGGCAAAAAGAGGAAGTGGAAGAAAGAGAAAAAATTTTTGCACCCTATCAGGTAAATAAATCGTTATTAAATAATGCTAGAAAAGACACCCTTTTCATGCATTGCCTACCAGCAGAAAGAGGAAGAGAGGTTACTGATAGTGTAATGGAGTCAAATAATTCAATTGTATTTGATCAGGCTGAGAATAGGATGCATGCTCAAAATGCCATTATGCTGTATCTTACAGGCAAAGCATATTAATAAATAAAATTGTAATAGTTAAGAACTGTCATTATGGCGCTAGCCATCTGTACTTTATTTTTTCATTAAAATCAAATTCTAATCTTCTATGTCCTTTATGATCTAGGTGTAACCAATCTAATCTTTTCATTATTATTTGTACTCTACAGAAACGAGAGTATCCCAAACTATCATCATCACCATCAATTTCTTGCGCAGTTTTATTTATAATATTTGGTCTGAATTCAGTAATGATCTCTGATGGGGCATATGGCCCCATATAACAGAGTTTACTTTCAGGCCTCATGGAGTCCCAAATTGTTTTAGTAGCTTTAACATCTTTTTCTATTCTACCAAAACCATCGATCCTTAATTGCACCTTTCTTGAACGATCATAGAAAAGTGCACAAACCTCTTTATTGTTTTTGATATCTAATAATTTTTTGCTTCTTTTATCTGTATTGAACCAAATGGATGGTTCATTTTCACTAAAATTTCGCAATATTACGGTCCTTGATTCAGGACTGTTTCCTCGATTGGTCGATAGTACAAATGAGTGGAAATCATGTTTTGCTGTCATGATCCCCTCTTTAATATTTGACCACTCAATTTCTAAAATATTTAACGGGTCTAACATTTAATCCTCGTTGATTTCTTATCATATTTTTTTTGACATTTGGTGCATGCATATGTCCCTCTTCCCGCAACTTTCAATTTTATTATTATGGAATTGCATCTAAAACATGCTTTATTATTCTTTCCATAGATGCTGAGATCATTTGCATATTTCCCAGACTCGCCATTAACTGAAAAATCAATAATGGTAGTTCCTTTTTTTAATATGGCATTGCGCAGGATGGATTGAATCTTATTATGCAGAGTACTGATTTTTTTAACTGGTATTGAACTTGATATGGAATTCGGATGAATACCGCTTTCCCAAAGACTCTCATCGACATAGATATTCCCAAGACCAGATAGGAACGATTGGTCAAGTAAAAGTGCTTTGATATTTCTATTTTTACTTTTTATCATACCCTTGAATAATTCAACTGTAAAATTCTTATCAAGAGGTTCTGGACCATGTTTTGAATTAATTACCTTTAGGTCATCATATAAATAGATCCTGCCAAACTTTCTGACATCTTCGAATATAAGTGATTCGTTATCATCAAACTCTAGAACAGCTGTTGCATGTTTTGGATAAGTTGAGTTCTTAGAAATATATAGTTTTCCTGTCATCCTAAGGTGTATGGCAATAATCTTGTCAGTGAATTCTATTATAATAAATTTTGCTCTACGATAGACATCAATTATTTTGTTATTATTTTTTATTCCATGAATATCATCTTTATTAAAATTATGTAATGTTTTTTCCCAAATAGGTATTATGGTCATTAGTTGTTTTCCAATGATCTTTGGTCGAATATGATTTACAACAGTTTGTACTTCTGGTAATTCAGGCATTTTTTGTATTGTCCAATAGGTTATTTTCTCCTTTCCATATATTAATGACAGACAAAGTTCCTAAGAACGCACAGAGATAATGTACAGAGGTAAAGATCACCGCACTATTTATAGAATGCTCTTCTATTAGCCAACCTGCAATAAGAGCACTGAGGATCACCATCGAACGAGTATAAACACCAAAGATAGTTTGAACTCTGCCCATGATATTATTTGGAATATTCTCCATGAAAATTGTTCTGATTATAATTCTAGCAGCATTATTATGGAGACCCATGCCTGAAAATGCAATTGCAGCCAAGTAAATAGTGGGCATCGTTGGAGCAATGAAACACATTAAACCTGCCAATAGATAGCAAAGCATCAAATATCGACTCCTCCCCATCATTTGAGAAAAATAGCCTACCAAAACCGTAGAAAAAAGTGCGCCTATACCGTAAAACCCATCCATCAATCCATATCCCCATGTTCCTTTTAAAAAAATATCCTTTGATATTGTAATTGTTAGAACAGACAGTGATCCCCATATCGCAACATCAGATAATATGGTGGTAAGCCCCAATGTTAAAATATTCAACTTCCCTTGAAGAAAAGAGAATCCCCTCCCCATGGATTTGAATATGTTCTCCTTATCAACTTTTTTGTTTCTATGGGAAAATGGGGCAAGAGATATCAATATACCTGATACAAAATATGTTCCCACATTGGCCCATAGCGCAAATAGCGGGTCAAATAAATGAACAATGAACCCTCCTAAACCTGCCCCTACAATTGAACCTACCTGGTAACTGGCTGACAAGAGTTTATTTGCATCAAAATATTCTTTTTCTGTCACTATTTCTTGTACAAAGGCTTGGGCCGTTGGCCAGAACAATGAGTTTCCTAATCCCATCATGATGACCACGGGGTATAGCATCCATAATTGAAAATCATGGTTGGACATTACCATCAAAAATGCGATGACAACTAACATTCGAAAAATATCAAGATAAACCAATAGCCATTTCCTATTCATCCTATCGATTATTACTCCAGCGAAAAGAGCAAGTAATAGTCCAGGTGCAGTTGCAAAGGCCATGACCTTACCTAATGCATATTCTGAACCTGTCTTTTCCAGAACCATCCAACTAATGGCAATAAGATTGAATCCAAATCCGATCAAAGACATGATATTGCCTGAAAAGAATAATATGAATGTGTGATTTTTTAACAGTTTTTTCATGTCAGATCTAACTTAGAAGAGAGATCATGTATAAGGAGAGATAAATGATCCCAAAAAGTAATGAGGTGGGAATTGTCCACTTTAATAGAGTAATGGTAAAATAAACAATGGTGACTTTAATCTGTTTCCCAAAACTCAATGGATTTCTCTTTATAACGTTTTATGTAATTCAAATTTGGATTGAAAGCCATAAACCTTTAATCTTGTGTGAGGTATGCGGCAAAAAAATATTAATATATCAGGGCATTCAAATAGATTAAAAATCATATGCTAGAACTTCCACTATTTCCACTTGATCTCATTTTATTGCCATACGAATATTTGCCGCTTCATATCTTCGAACCAAGATACAAGAAGATGATAAAGAATGCCATTGATAATAACACACCGTTTGGAATCATATTAAGCCAAGACGATGGTGTTTTTTCTAAAGGAGTAAAGGTTTGCGTAACTAAAGTTTTCAAAGAATACAAGAATGGTGAGTATGATATATTGGTCAAGGGCCAAGAATTATTCGAAGTGATTGGTACAGAAATGGATGGTGATACAGTTATTGGAAAAATTGAATATGTTCCGATCGAAGCAAGTTTAGAGGATTTACAATTCCAAAAATTCCAAGATTCTTATTTGAAGGTGTTAATGAAATTTGGTGTCGACCAAGATTTGAATATCCATATGAACAAAAAAATATCATATGAGTTTCTACAGGGTCTTCAATTACCTCTTCCTTTGAAAAAAGAACTTATTAAAATTGATGACGAAACGGACCGTCTCATGTTCATCAATAATATTTTTCATAATATTTTAAAGGCTGAAACCGAATACTTTAATGGCAATATGCCAAAAGCCTGAATAGGCATTATCAAAAAATCTGCTTCTTGTGTCCGTATTATATGTAATATCCCTAGAATATGAAGGTTTATTTGATTTGGTTATCTGGCGTTATTTTATGGAATTTTGGATTGCCTAATGTTCCACCTATCGCTGATGTGATTGCTGCGATGATTCTAGCCTTTTTTAGTCAATATTTAAAACATTCCTTAAAAATAAATTAATTAAAATCATTCATAATGAATAAAGACCAAAACTATTGGAAAGAGAACCTTTCTCTTATCATTAAATGTCTTACCATTTGGTTCATGTCATCCTATGTTTTCAGTATTATATTAGTTGATCAGTTAAACACCATAAGGCTTGGTGGATATAAACTTGGATTTTGGTTTGCCCAACAAGGCTCGATCTATGTTTTTGTGATTCTCATATTTTATTACGCATATAAGATCGGTGATATTGATAACAAATACGGGACCAATGATTCATAGGGTTACTTAACTAGGCCATGGAACTTCAAACACTCACTTTCTTGATCGTAGGGTTGACCTTTGCCATTTACATAGGAATAGCATTCTGGGCAAGGGCAAGCACCACAGATGAGTTCTACGTGGCAGGGGGTGACATACACCCAGTTGCTAATGGAATGGCAACTGCTGCTGACTGGATGTCTGCAGCATCATTTATTTCCATGGCTGGCTTGATAGCTTTTTTTGGATATGGAGGTTCGGTCTTTTTGATGGGTTGGACAGGAGGATATGTTTTACTAGCTCTTCTCTTGGCACCATACTTAAGAAAACATGGAAGTTTTACTGTTCCAGGGTTTATCAGTGACCGATATTATTCAAAGACGGCAAGAGTTGTCGCTGTAGCTTGCCTGATCATTGCTTCTGTCACATATGTAATTGGACAGATGAAAGGTATCGGTGTCGCATTTTCTAGGTTTTTAGAGGTTGATTATGATCAAGGGCTAACTATTGGGATGGTGATCGTCTTTATCTATGCTGTGATGGGAGGCATGAAGGGCATAACCTATACACAGATTGCTCAATATGTTATAATGATCATTGCATATACCATACCCGCAATATTCATTTCATTCATGCTTACAGGAAACCCAATACCTCAAATTGGACTTGGTGGCACCATGGAAGATGGTATGTTTCTACTGGACAAATTAGACCAGATCATGACAGAACTTGGATTTAAAGAGTATACTACAAATAAGCGTTTAAGTTTGTTAAACATGTTCTTTTATACATTGTCATTGATGATTGGAACTGCTGGACTACCTCATGTCATAATGCGTTTTTTTACTGTGCCTTCTGTCAAGGCTGCAAGATCCTCTGCTGGATGGGCGCTTGTTTTCATAGCCATTTTATATACCACTGCTCCAGCAGTTGCTGCGATGGCAAGATTAAACCTTATTGCCACGATAGACCAACCAGAAGAGGAGAAAAACCTGGCATATGTTGACAGACCCTCATGGTTCAGTAACTGGGAAAAGACAGGACTGTTAAAATTTGAGGACAAAAATAATGACGGCTTGATTCAGTATACAGGTGGGACAGAGAATGAGATGGTAAAAGTGGATAGAGATATCATGGTTCTAGCGAATCCTGAGATTGCGGGTCTTCCTAACTGGGTGATAGCT
>Ga0208766_1000825_pt1 | contig 16958 bp, 15 predicted proteins | sample ETN01SmetaG_3_FD_185792 | JGI IMG/M metagenome (GOLD analysis project Ga0208766, IMG submission 185792) | Marine microbial and viral communities from oxygen minimum zone, Eastern Pacific Ocean - ETNP2014F12-01SV263 (SPAdes) (version 2) | ecosystem: Environmental > Aquatic > Marine > Oceanic ... | reverse complement strand
CGACCTGAATCCGGTGATCGTTCATGAAGAAGGTGCCTCAGCGGTCGATTCAAGAATCCTGCTGTCATCCCTCAGGGATCAGATCCTCGTGTGATCCAACCTCTCACGAATTCTGCTTCAGCTTAGCCCATGTATCGCGGAGGGTGACAATACGGTTGAACACAGGAGGTTCCGCGGAGGACGCTTTTTCGTCGGAGCAAAAATAACCAAGTCGTTCGAATTGAAAACGGCTGCCTGGAATCACGTTTTTCAGCCCGGATTCGAGCCTGCAGTTTTTCAGGATTTCGACCGAATCCGGATTCAGATCCTTGAGAAAGTCGCCATCTTCGTGATTGCTTCCTGGAGAGGCTTCTCGGAAAAGGCGATCATACAACCGGACTTCTGCAGGAATGCTTTGCGAAGCAGAAACCCAATGGATGATGCCCTTGACCTTCCTGCCCTCGGGTTGAACCCCTTTAGCAGTTTGGGGATCATAGCTGCATCGGAGTTCGGAAATCTTGCCGGACGCATCACGAACCACTTCATCACAACGGATCACGTATCCGTAGCGCAGCCGCACTTCTTTTCCAGGTGCCAGCCTGAAGAACTTGCGGGGCGGATCTTCCAGAAAGTCATCCTCTTCTATGTAGATTTCACGCGTTAAAGGGATACTCCGCCTTCCCGCCTCGGGATTCTGAGGATGAACGGGGGCGTCCAGCATCTCCACCTGGTCTTCGGCAAAATTGGTGATCACCACCTTCAATGGTTTCAGCACGGCAAAAGCCCTGGGTGCATCCTGATTGAGCACCTCTCGGGCACAATCCTCAAGCACTGAAAAATCGATGTTGTTATTACTTTTGGAAATGCCAATCCGTTCGCAAAAAAGCCGGACCGACTCGGGTGGAAAACCACGTCGGCGGATTCCAATCAGGCTCGGCATGCGCGGATCGTCCCAGCCTTCGACATGCCCCTCTTCAACAAGCTGGATCAGTTTGCGTTTGCTGAGCACCGTATACTGCAGGTTGAGCCGGGAGAATTCATATTGGTGAGGCAGACACGGAGCCTCAGCCTCCCGCAAGACCCAGTCGTAAAGCGGACGGTTGTCTTCGAATTCAAGGGTACAGAGCGAATGCGTCACTCCCTCCAAAGCGTCACTCAGGCAGTGGGTGAAATCGTACATCGGGTAGATGCACCAGGCGTCACCTGTGCGCTGATGAGGAACCTTGCGGATCCGGTAAAGGGTTGGGTCACGCATGTGGATGTTTGGTGCAGCCATATCGATCCTGGCCCTTAGCACATGGCTTCCATCCTCGAATTCTCCCTCGCGCATGCGTTGGAAGAGGTCCAGGTTTTCTTCGATTCCTCGTTCCCGAAAAGGGCTGTTGCGTCCCGCTTCGGTGAGGGTTCCCCGGTATTCACGGATTTGATCCGCACTCAAGCTGTCGACATAGGCCTTGCCTCGACGGATCAGGACACAGGCGAATTCGTAGAGTGCCTCAAAATAATCGGAGGCATGGGTCAGTCGATCCCCCCAGTTGAAACCGAGCCAGCGGATGTCTTCCAGAATCGCTTCTGCGTAGGTCGCATCTTCCTTGACCGGGTTAGTGTCATCGAAACGCATGAAGCAATGCCCACCAAAATCGCGGGCCATGCCGAAATTGAGAAAAATCGACTTTGCATGGCCGATGTGCAGATAACCGTTTGGCTCCGGAGGAAAACGGGTGAACACTTTTTCATGTTTTCCAGACTCCAGGTCCGCTTCGATGATTTTGCGAATGAAATGAGTTGCCGGAGATGATGCTGGTTGCTTTTCGTCCATCGTAGAGGGGGCTGATTCTGATTACTAAAAGTAATTTTATACCATGTGAACCTCGAAGCTCCAAGCCGATGAAATGAATCCCTGAAGTTTCTTTCCTGCTGATCTGTTAAGATGTTCTCCGAATTGCTTCCGGAATACTCATCAACATGCGTCATTCAAGGTCCGAATTCGTCCATCATCCAAAATAACAACACTGAACCATCTTCAAACGACTTATGTCCCCGATCAAAGAAGAGCTAAAAGATCTCTCCCAATTTGTCCGACGCTGGGCTTTCTGGCGAACACTTTTGATGATCCAGCTGGGCTGTTTCCTTTTTGGCTGGGTGATCAGTGGGATCCTCATTCCACAGAATTTTTTTGCCGGAGGACTGATGGGGATCAGCCTGCTTATCATTAGTCTCTCCGGGGATTGGATCTCCCTCAGTCTGCTCTACATCCTGCTCAATATTCCGCTTTTTCTTTTGGGCTACCGCAGTTTTTCTCTGCGTTTTCTGCTGATCTCCCTGCTTGGAATGGGCATTTTCAGTTGCAACCTGGAGTGGACGGCAGGAATGAGCATCCCCACCCGCGAACCCCTGCTCGCCGCCATTCTGGGAGGGATCCTTTCCGGTTCAGGTTCCGGTCTTTATCTGCGTTTTGGAGGATCCGTCGGAGGGTTGGACATCCTCGGAGCCTTCCTGAAGAAGAAATTCTCAATCCCGATCGGCAACACTTTCATCCTCGTCAATCTGGTGATCATTGTCGCCAACGGATTCCTTTACGACCTCGACATTGCACTTTATACCGGGATCTTCATGTATGTCTTTTCCTGGTCCCTTCAACGTGTCCAAACCGGCTTCTCCCAGCGTAAGGCGGTTTTCATCATCTCCAAAAAACCTGAGGAAGTGGCCGAAAAAGTGCTGCGAAAGATGGACCGCGGACTGACGTATTTTCATGCCTATGGGGGACTGGAACATGAACCACGGGAAGTGATTTACACCGTGATCAATTTGCTCGAATTAGGACGATTGAAGCAATACCTTTATGAAATCGACCCTGATGCTTTCATGGCCGTTAACGATACTGCGGAGGTGATTGGAAAGAGATTCCTGAGCTGGGAGGAGGAAGGATTCAATCCGATACGGAAAGAGTCTACAACCCCAAAATCTGCTTAGTACGTTTAGTTCTGCCCAAACGAAGGGGGGACTTTTTTAGGAGGATTTGGTTTTGGGAAGCATGCTGAAGGCTTCCAATGCTTTTTCTCGGGATTCCTTGAGAGGAACCACCGGATGGGGATAATCGGTTCCCAGACGAATTCCCGCATCCTTGAGTACTTCCGCAGGAGCTTCCCATGGTGAAAAGAGATATTTCCCAGGGAGTTTTTTCAATTCTGGAAGGTAGTGTTTGGTATAGGCTCCATCCCAGTCGAACTTCAATCCCTGACTGACAGGGTTGAAGATCCGAAAATAAGGAACCGCATCGGCTCCGCATCCTGCAACCCACTGCCAGCTTGCGCTGTTGTTGGCCAGGTCGGCATCCACCAGGCAGTCCCAAAACCACCGTTCTCCGTGTTTCCAATGCAACAGCAGATTCTTCACCAAAAAGGATCCTACGATCATACGGACTCGGTTGTGGATGTATCCCGTCTGCCAAAGTTCACGCATCCCTGCATCGACGATCGGATAGCCGGTCAGTCCTTTCTTCCAGAGCTCCAGACGTTTCGGGTCGTCGTTCCAGGGAAAGGCATCAAAACGCCGATGCAGATTCTTAGTCGGCAGGTCGGGAAAATGATAAAGCAGGCTGTAGGAAAACTCCCTCCATCCCAGTTGACTGAGAAAATGATCGAGGTTTTTACCCGAATGTTTATCCAAACCACCATACCAAGCCTGATTTGAAGAAATCTGGCCCTGATGAAGATAGGGAGAAAGTCTGGATACATAGGATTTTGCAGGAAAGTTGCGGCTTTCTTTGTAATGCATCAGACCCTTCTCAAAAAATTCCAGCATTTTTTCCTGCCCCCCTTTTTCACTGACTCTCCAGTGGGGTTCGATTTTCCTGTCCCAGGGAACTTTTGGAAGCAGCCCAAGGGATTCCACAGATTCCGAAAGTTCGGATTTCAATAAGCTGAGGTTTTTTGGAACAGGTAGAGGCTCCCTGGGAGGAGGTGCATTGAGGCAAGCATTCCGGAAAAAAGGGGTGAAGACCCGGTAGGGAGTATCATCACTTTTCAGAACCTCCATCGGTTCCCAAAGCAGAGATCCGTTGAAACTCTCTGCCTCCACTCCTTTTTCCTTGAAGAACTGCTTGATGGACGCATCCCGGTTCCTGCTCCAGGATTCGTAGCATCGGTTCCAGAAGATTCCGGATGCCCTGTGCTTTTCCAAAAGACTTTGCAAAATCTGTTTCGGATCTCCCTGGAAGACATTCAAGTTGCCCTGAAGGGACTCGTCGAGAGCTTTCAGGGAATGATGCAGCCACCAGCGGCTGGCTCCACCAGGGCGATGATCTCCGCCATGAACCTGGTCCAGAATGTAGACCGGAATTACGGATCCTGATTCAGCCGCATGGCTCAGAGCAGGATTGTCTGCAAGCCTGAGATCCTGACGGAACCATTGAATGTAGATTTTTTCAGGCATCAAACTTACCGTTTATGCTTAAAAACGTAGTCTCTGAAAGTGAGGAGAGGAGCTCTCCTGAGATGATAACGAATGATAAAACATTGCAGATTTCATACAGTGAGGAAATTCAAGGCAGGTATTATAAAAAGGTTTTTGTAGAGAAACAGTTTAAGGATGAAATCAGAAATGCTCCATCCAGGGTCTGAGGTCCATTTCCTGGGTCCAGGCACTGCGTTTCTGGAGGTGAAGCTGCCAATAGGCTTCTGCGATTTCTTCAGGATTAAGAATCCCCTCTTCCTCTTTTTTGGCGTAGGTCTGGGGAAACAGTTCCTGAATCCATTCGGTGTCAATCGCCCCGTCGATGATGATGTGGGCGACATGGATGCCCTGGGGGCCGAATTCACGGGCCAGGGACTGGGCCAGGGAACGTAGACCAAATTTAGCCCCGCTGAAGGCAGCAAAACCTGAAGCGCCACGCATGCTGGAGGTCGCCCCGGTGAAAAGGATCGTCCCTCGGCCTCTGGGTTTCATGTAACGAACCGCCTCCCGGCCTGTGAGGAACCCTGCAAAACAGCCCATTTCCCAGACTTTGTAAAACACCCGGGAGGTGGTTTCCTCAAGTGAAAAACGTACGTTTCCACCGACGTTGAAGACACAGACCTCGATCGGTCCCACTTCCTCTTCGACGGTTCGGAACATGTCCTGTACCTGGTCTTCCTTTCGTGCATCGGCCCCAAAGGCACGGACCCTGCCTCCGGCTTCCTCAATTCTTTGGACCAGGGGTTGGAGTTTTTCGACGTTCCTACGGGAAATACAGGCGGTGTAGCCTTCACGGGCGAAGCGTCGGGCGATGGCTCCTCCGGTGGCATTTCCTGCACCCATGACGATGACTGCACGATCTTCCATACTCTTGTTGATGGATGAGAGGGTTAAAGAGAGAGTTCCGGATTTTCAGGACGTTTGGAACTTCAACCGAAATGGAACCCGTTCAGGAACTGCAGGAAAGCATCGAACAGCCTGGACGGTACCTGGCCCACTCGGGATGCAGGGCAAAGGATTTTTCCTGTTCGGGTTGTTTGCATAGGGTCTGCGTATAAGTTCCAATATTTCTTTGACAAAAGACGGATCCTCTTCGGTTGCCAACTCGATGGCAAGTGTGGGATAAACCTTCCTTATCCTAGGAAATCAGCGTTCTTCCTTTCGAAATGGTTTGAGCAGTGCAGAAGGGGCGCGTGCATTTCGTGAGACCAAAGTCATCGTGACAATCGTCAACACAAAGGGCATCATCAGAAACACCTGATAGGGCAGATTGATGGCACTACTGGCCTGCAACCTCAATTGGAGGGCATCGATCAAGGCAAAAAGCAGTGCTCCTGCCGCACTTTTCCAGGGCCCCCACTGCCCAAAGACCACCAGGGCGATGCAAACCCAGCCTCTTCCAGAAATCACTCCGAAGGTAAATGCATTGAACTGGACCATGACCAAGAATGCTCCCGCTGCTCCCATCAGCGCTCCAGAAATCATCAGCCCCTGGTAACGCATTGCGGAGACGTTGACCCCCGCTGAATCAGCGGCATGCGGATTTTCCCCCACGGTCCTCAGATTGAGTCCCCATGGGGTTTGGAAAAGTAGAAAAGCCGATAAAGGCACCAGAAGCAAAGCAAGATAGGTCAAGGCTGCCTGCTGAAAAAGGACCGGCCCCACCCAGGGAATATCCATTAAAACAGGAATGCCAACAGGAGTGAAGGCCTTGATATTCGGTGGAGTGGAAGGCTGTCCGAAGATCAATCGGTAGAAGAAGAAGGCAAAACCTGTTGAAAGCAAAGTGACCCCGATTCCAGAAACATGCTGACTCAGTCCAAGACTGACCGTGAGAAATCCCATCAAGATCGCCATCAGCATGCCCGTGAGCATGGCTGCCAATACCCCTAGCCAGAGGCTGTTACTGAAATATGCCATGGTGAAGCCGGACATGGCTCCGAAAAGCATGATTCCTTCGATACCAAGGTTCAGGACCCCCGAACGTTCTGCGAAAAGTTCTCCAATCGTTGCTAAGATAAATGGGGTTGCAATCCTGATCAGAGCCGCAAAGAAGCCAATGTGAAAAATCTGGGAGAGGATTTCATCCATGCTTTATTCCGATGCAGAAAGATGGGTCCGAACACGATAAGTGGAAAAAAGCTGAGCAATCAACATCGTCACCAAAGCAGTACCTTGAATCACATCGGCAAGGAACACTGGCACACCCGTGGCCCGTGACATGGCTTCAGCCCCCGTCACTACGATGGCAAAGAAAAGTGCCGCCGGGACTACGCCTAGGGGGTTTAACCTGGCCAGCATCGCAATCACAATCCCGGTATATCCATAGCCTGGAGAGATGCCGGCCATCACCTGAAAGTGCAACCCACCCACTTCACCTGCCCCGGCCAATCCTGCAAGGGCTCCTGAAATCAACGCGGTATAGATCAAAACCCGGGTAATGGGTATTCCTCCATAGGCTGCCGCTTCCGGATTTTCTCCAACAACACTGATGGAAAACCCTAGCGTTGTCCGTCGAATCAACAACCAGACTAGAGGTGCTGCGACGAGAGACAGCAAAACTCCGAGGTGGAGCCGTGTCGCACGTAAAAGAATAGGAAACTCCGCATCCATTCGAATATCCGGTGAATCAGGATAACCGCTCAAAGGATCCTTCCAGGGCCCGTCAAGGAGTGCAGTCATGATGTAAAAAATGACAAAATTGAGCAGCAGGGTTGTCACCACATCATCCACCTTGAAACGTGTGCGTAAAACTGCAGGAAGCAAAGCCCAACAGGCTCCACAAACAGCTGAAAAGATGATCATCAGGGGGACCAGAGAAAATGTTGGAAGGGATTCAATACCACCAACGAATGCCGCACCCATGGCACCTGCGAGCAGTTGTCCTTCCGCTCCTATGTTCCAAAACTTTGCCTTGAAAGCAACCGTCACAGCCAAACCGGTCAATATCAATGGAGCTGCTTTTACAAAGGTTTCCACCATGTTGAAACGGCTTGATACCGCACTCAGGAAAAGTTTGGAATAGGCATCTATCACATTTGCATCAGCTAATGCAACCAGCCCACTGCATAAGACCAGAGTCGCCAGTACTGCAGAAAATGGAAGAGCTAAATTAAGCCAGAGAGGAGTATGTTCCCGCAGTTCAAGCCGGAGGTGCATCGTTTTGTTTATGCTTTAAGGATCTGTATCATGCCGCTTCGGCCCCTGCCATCATCAATCCGATTTTCTCGACGGATGCATCTGCAATGCTTTGTTCACCATGGACGCACCCTTCGTACATCACCATGATGCGATCTGAAAGGGTAAACAGTTCCTCAAGATCCTCACTGATGAGAATGATGGCAGCACCTGCTTCTCGAAGTTCAAGAAACTTTCGGTGAACAAAATCTGCAGCTGCCACATCCAGTCCACGGGTCGGCTGGGATGCCAGAAGAACTTCCGGGTCGAAAGCCAGCTCTCTGGCTAATAGAGCTTTCTGGAGGTTTCCGCCGGACAACGTTCCAGTCCGAACTTCCGGACCAATTGCTCTGATTCCGAAACGGGAAATCATGGCCTCCGTGAATTCCCGGATGGCCTTGAGACGAAGGATTCCCAGACGGCTGAAGTTTGGATGGTTGATCCAGGGCAGGACCATCGATGAAGACAGGGGTAATGTGGTCACCAGTCCTGTCGTCATGCGGTCTTCGGGGATACGTCCAATTTTCAGTTTCTGCATCTTCCTGGGACTGGATTGAGTAATGGTATTTCCTTTGACCTCAATCTTGCCTTCCGAAGGAGGCAAGATTCCGGCAATGACATCTGCAAGTTCACGCTGACCGTTCCCTGAGACTCCGGCAATCCCCAGAATTTCTCCTCCATGAACAACCATATCGACGTCCTTCAAAAAAGGACGGTTGGGGATTCTAGTGGAAATTCCACTCAGTTTGAGAAGAGGATCTCTCAGTTGGGATGTTGTTTTCTCAGGCGGGGTCAGTTCATGGCCACACATCATTTGTGCCAGTGAACCTTCCGTGACGGCACGAGGGTCCTCTACAACTGACGTAACAGCACCACCGCGCATAACGACAACACGATTGGTTACTTCCCGGACCTCATACAATTTATGGGTGATGAAGATAATGCCCATACCACCGTCTGCCAGGGCTCTTAGCGCCGAAAAAAGACCTTCTGACTCCTTGGGAGTCAAAACCGCGGTTGGTTCGTCGAGAATCAGAATCTTTGCTTTTCGGAAAAGTGCTTTGATGATTTCAAGCCTTTGCTGCTCGCCAATGGTAAGTTCTGAAACGATTGCGTCAGGATTGAGCTTCAAACCATAGTGCTTTCCTATTTCCTCAAGCCGGTCTCTGGCACCTGTTTGATCGAGTCTTCCTCCTTTACCTGGCCTGCCAAGCATCAGGTTTTCAAGAACGGTGTGCCTTGGTACAAGGTGAAAGTGCTGATGAACCATTCCCACCCCCAATTCTAATGCATCTGCAGAAGAGTGGATTTCGACGGGCTGCCCCTGGATTGATATGGATCCCTGATCGGCCTGATAGGTCCCAAACAGGATGTTCATCAGGGTTGTTTTGCCCGCTCCATTTTCTCCTAGAAGCCCAAGAATATCTCCCGCTTTGAGGATAAGATCGACCTGCTGATTTGCCTGCACCACTCCGAAGCTTTTGCAGACACCTCGCATGCTAAGCAACAGGTCCGAATCAGACATTTTTGTGAGGATGTAAAATAATTTTGAAACAGGATAAGTAGGCCCTTAATCCGTTCCAGAATTCGAAGGAATTTCGAAAAATGCCGGTTTTAAACGAGAAAGAATAAAACCGGCTGGTGGGTTGTCTCAGAAATCAGTCCGAGTGCGGGGTACTCTCGTCGACATCAACACGGTGGGTTCCATCAAGGATTTCCTGCTTACGTTTTTCCACCATGGACTTTACGTCTGCAGGAAGTTTGTTTTCCCATTTGTGATAGGGAGCAAGGTAGGATCCTCCCTTACCCATAAATGAAAAACCTCCAAAATCCTGAGCCGTGGGAACCCCTGCCTTAACCAGAGTAACCACATGCTTAATGGTAGGCCACATATCCCATACCGGTCCTGTGATGACGGTGTTCGGGCCCAGAGAAGCCTGGTCCGACATGTTGGAGATTGCCAGTGCTCCTTTTTCGGCACAGGCTTCAATGACTCCAAAACGCTCCGCATAAAGGACATCGGCTCCTGCTTCAATCTGTGCCAGTGCAGCTTCCTTAGCTTTGGGCGGGTCGAAAAAAGAACCAATGAATGAAAATTTACAACGTACTTTATTATTCACTTCTTTGGCACCATTGCAGAAGGCATTGGAAAGGCGGTTCACTTCCGGAATAGGCATGGCAGCGACAACACCGAGGACATTCGATTTCGTCATTTTTCCGGCAATCATACCAGAAAGGTAGGCTGGTTCATGAATCCAGTTGTCAAACACACCAAAGTTTGGTTCTGCAGGCCCAATACCTGATCCGAAGACGAAGGACACATCAGGATAATCGCGAGCCACTCTACGCGCAATTCGCTCCGCGCCAAATGAATCTCCAGTAATCAGCTTATATCCATTTTCTGCATATTCACGCATGACCCTTGCAAAATCAGCAGATTTGACACTTTCCGACCAGGTGTATTCGATCCCCATTTCTTTTTTGGCCTGAAGCAGAGCAACGTGAATCTGATTCACCCAGGGTTCCTCAATTGGTGTTTCAAATACTGCTGCCACTTTAAGTCCAGAGGCTTGAACCGGTTGGTAGAATATTCCCAAGACAAGTAAAGCCAATGCTCCGAACCCTGCTTGCTTGATCAATCGGATGAAGTACTTTTTGAAGTAATTATGGACCATTTCTTTTTTCATAGGATCTCCTGGAAAGAAAGTGTTTTAATGATGTGAAAAGGATTTGGAAGGTCTGATTGAATAGATAAAATGTGCCCAACATTCTCTTTTCGTAATTCCATTCAAGCAGCGCATCTTGGTTTTTCTTAACCTTCTCTAGTGGAATGTTACCTCAAAAATCCAATCCTGCTTCTTGAATCTATGGTTTTTTAGCTTTGTTTCATCATCAAAGTCAAAGGAAATAGTACCTTTTGACACTCCAAAAGCCCTTTCACTTTTTCTAACCAATAATGGATGCTTTCGTTATGGGAAAACGATATTCGATTGGATGCTTCGAAGCATTGAACGCTGTTGAATCATGCACTTGGAGAACTTAAATCATTTTGTTCCATCCTGAAGACTGTAATCAGATGCCTTCCAAAATCACCCTAATTGGTTCCACAGGACTGATTGGTTTACATTTTCTTGAAAGCATCCGTGAGGATGATTTCCCGGATGTCACTGCAATAACACGCCGGAAGATTTCAATCCTGGCCGATAAGCATTTCATCAGACAGGCCATAAATGATTTTTCTGATCTGGAAAGCATGAGACCGGATCTGAAAACCGATGTTCTAGTCAGCAGCTTGGGGACCACCATTAAAAAGGCAGGGTCTCAGGATGAATTCTTCAAAATTGACCACGACCTCCCCTTGCGCATTGCCAGAATGGCTCATGAGGAAGGTTGCAGGACGATGATCCTCGTCTCATCTGGAGGTGCGAACCCACAATCTTCTATTTTTTATTGTCGCGTCAAAGGCTTGCTGGAAGAAGCTCTATCAGAGATAGGTTTTGATCGGCTCCATATACTTCGGCCAAGTCTACTGCTGGGACCTAGAACAGAAAGTCGTCCAGGAGAGTATTTAGGAAAGCTCTTGATGCAGCCGCTTTCTTTCCTGATCCCATGGAAATACAGACCCATCCATGCCCGCATCATGGCCAATACCATCCAGCAATTGATCCGAGGAAATGAAAAAGGCCATTACATCTGGGAAGGTAAGGATCTTTATAAAGAAGTTGATGGATAGCCCAGGAAGATATCCGACAAGGAAACACTCTAACCCGATTCAACTTTTGAAATCGCAATCAGCACGAGCCCGGCTCCGACGCAGATCGTACCGATGGCAATACTCCAGGTGAGGGGTTCATCCAGCAACCATGCAGAAAGTAGTACCCCGCAGACTGGGGAAATGAATCCGAAACTGGAAACCAGGGTTGGACTGTAGAATTTGTACAAAAATCCCATTGCCATGAATCCGAATCCGGCGATGACCACCCCCTGGTAGAGAATCCCGGCCAAAGGCGGCCAGTCCAAATTCTCCCAGCGGATTTCCTCAAACATCAATCCTCCCAACATAAAAGCCCCTAAGGAAAGGATCATCATCCAGGACACCACTCGGGTGGGTTCGGTCTGCCTTACCATCTTGGCCGACAGAATCAAGCGGAAGCCCAGCAATGTGGCACTGAGCAGAACAATCGCTGCTCCCCAAATCGAAAATTCCTCCACATCAAGTCCCCCCCTGCGCAACACAATCACGCTGGTTCCCAAAAATGCAACGGCCAGCCCCAAAATGCGCAGGAAGGTCAACTGGTCTCCCTTGATCATGTAGTGTGAAAAAAAAGCGGCAAACAAGGGAAAGGTCGAAATTAAAACCGAAGAGATGGCACCCGATGAAAGACTGAAACCTTCGTTCATGAGCCAGATCTGGATGAAAAAAAGTAATCCAAGCATCGAAAAGGGCATCAGCTCCTCTCGTTTCAACATCATCGGAATTCCTTTGATCCACGCCCAAATCAGGATGCAGAGTATGGCGATCGTAAATCGTAGAAAACCGCTCCACAACGGTGGGAAAACCTCCAACCCGAACTTGACCGCCACCGGGTTTCCTCCCCAAAGCGCATGGATCAGCGAGATGGCAATTGCTGCCTTAAAAGTGATCTTCATCAGAAGCCAGGAACATACATTTTAATTTTATTTGATACTATCAAGTAAATGCCTTAGAATGGATTCATCAACAATTCGGAACCCATTTCAAACGGAGATCATGATGGAACATTTAACAAAAGAAAGCTTCAAGAATAAGGTTTTTGATTTTGAAGCAAATCAGGAGTGGAGTTTTGCAGGAGACAAGCCCTGCATCATCGATTTTTATGCAGACTGGTGCAACCCCTGCAAGATTGTAGCGCCAATTTTGGAAAACCTGGCAGAGGAATATCAAGGAAAACTCGACATTTACAAGGTCGACACCGAGAAGGAACAGGAGCTTGCGTCAATGTTCAACATCCGCAGCATTCCCTCCATTCTTTTTGTCCCAAAGGATGGCAAGCCCCAGATGTCGATGGGAGCCCTGCCAAAAGAAAATTTCGTCCAGGCCATCCAGGATGTCCTGCATGTCAAGGATCAACCGCTTTGATAACTTCATCAACCGCTAACGGGAGAAAGAATGGTTCAGCATTCCGGACCCAAGCCCGATCATCCTGAATTTTCTGAGCTTGCTGAATCACTTTTCAGCCTGATCCATTACCGCAGCAGTGTGCAAAAAAAATGTGCACGCCTGGGTGAGATGGAATGCAGGTTTCTGAACTTGCTTGCATGCCAGGAAAAACCCGTACGGATGAATACACTGGCAGAACTGCTGGGAGTTTCCGAAAGCAGGATTACGAGACTGGTGGAACGGATGGTCAAAAAGGGTCTGGTGACCAAACACCGTTCCGCCCAGGACCGGCGCAGTTGGAACGTCGGCATTTCGACCCAGGGACTGGATGCCAACATAAACGTTTCGGCGGTTTCTATGGAGGTCCAGTCCGAACTGATGGCCAACTTGCCTGAGGAGGAACGTGAAGCGATCTATCGATGCGTCAAAACCTACATCGAAACTTTTCACAAAATCCTTGAGAACAAAGATGCTGAATTGGAAAATGCCAACTAACCTTCTCAGGTCATTTGGGATGACGCATGAGAAGAATTTATATTGAGTTGATCGAACTGTTCTGTGGTCGAGATATGAAGACAAAACGAACTCCCGAAGTGCGACAAAAGTCAATCAGGGGTTCGCTGAAATTTGCGATGCACTCTACTGAAGTACTGATATAATTAAAGAAGATTTTGTGTATGGTGGAGACGAGGGGGATCGAACCCCTGACCTCAACGCTGCCAGCGTTGCGCTCTCCCAGCTGAGCTACGTCCCCGGGAGAAGAAGGAAGAGTTTTGGCGTCCCCAAGGGGATTCGAACCCCTGTTGCCGGCGTGAAAGGCCGGTGTCCTAGGCCGACTAGACGATGGGGACGCGAAAACAGATAATTTTGAATGGAATGTTGAGGAAAGTCAATCCCCTTTAGAACATCTTAGGAAGAATTTTACCGAAGGGATGGGGGTGGCAATAAATGTTGAATGAAGCACGTGGATAATCGGATCAATTTTTTTTAAGCAACTGAACAATTTCCTGGATTTTGGCTTCTGCTTCCGAGGCATCATTCGAGTTCAGCGCATCCTGAACACAGTGTTGGAGATGGGTTTCAAGGATACCGAGTTCAACCTGTTTGAGTGCTCCGCTGACTGCCTTTAGCTGGGAGACGATGTCCATGCAGTAGCGACGATCCTCGATCATTTTCTGTAATCCACGCACCTGTCCCTCAACTTTTCGTAGGCGGTTTAACTGTGTTTCATGACTTGGATGATGCATTTCCGGTAAACAGGGACGGTTGAGTTGTCAGGGTCGAATAAAGAACTTGGATTTAATCGCATAGGTAGCATGAAGAAAGGGTCTTGTATCAGTCAATGAAAAAATCAAAATCAGTGTTTCAAATTCATCATTTCTATACAGGATCATCATCAGAACGGAATTAACCTCAGAGAGACTTTGGCGGCGGAAATTCAAAACAAAGTTCGCCGATGGTGTTTGGGACTTTGTCATGCATCTGGTTCAATGAATTTGGAAGGAGTGCATTGGCTCGGTCCTCCTCGTGGACGACCCTGTGAATTACAAAGGTATGACTACAAACCGATGCTGCTTCCGGTGAAGCCTTTGCATGCCGTTGCTTCACCAGAACCGTTCATCAGCGCCAAGGTTGGCTGATTCCCCGGATTTCTTGTTTTCCAAATAATACAATCTCTCAGTTGGTGAGGGACTGGTAGACTGCGGTTCGTAGGTATTTGAAGAGAAGTTGTTCTGGAGGTGGGATGAACTGTGCCATCTGGATCAGGATCAGTTCCTCCAAAGGATCGATAATAAAGCCCGTCGAGGCCAGACCGCCCCAGCCGAAGGTTCCCACGCTGCCCAGATTCAGGCTTGCGGCAGTATTGAGATTGACCCCGAAACCGAGACCGAAGCCTTCTCCGAGGATTTCGTATCCCCGGATTTCGAGAGGCATCATTTCCTGCCGGACGTGGTTCATTGTCATCAATTCCACTGTCTTCGGGGCCAGCAGCCGTTCTCCTTCCCAACTTCCGCGCTGGATCAGCATTCTGCAGAAGTTCAGATAATCTTTTGATGTGGAAACCAAGCCATGACCTCCCCGGAAAGCCTGATGCGGTTCCAGACAGCGGTGGGTTTCACCACTCACCAGACGTTGTGCCACTGCGCCTTCACGCCACATCTGTTCCAGATCTTCAGGACTGATTCCACGATCGAACCAGTTGGCGATGCAGTAGATTTCCGAAAGGCGGTCGTGTTTTTCGGGGGGCAGAAAATAACCGGTGTCCTTCATTTCCAAAGGTTCGAACAAACGTTCCCGGAGAAAGGCATCGATGCTCTTTCCCGAGATGACTTCCACCACCCGTGCCAGCACATCGGTGGAGGCACTGTAATGCCAGTGGCTTCCGGGCTGGAAGGCAAGAGGCTGTTCCAGGATTTTGTCTACCACTTGCTCGAGGCTGAATGAATCTCCCTCAAGGTTCATTTCGTTGTAGCGGCGGGCCACAGGATGATGAGCGGCCTGAAGCCCATAGGTCAGTCCGGAGGTGTGAGTCAGCAGTTCATGGAAGGTAACCGGATGCTCCATCTTTTCAGTGATCCATTCTACTGTCTGGGGATCCTCCTTTTGGAATACTTGCAGATTCCGGAAACCAGGAATGAATTCCGAAACCGGGGAGAACAGCTGAAAATGTCCTTCCTCGAACAGCATCATCATCGCGGCACTGATCAAAGGCTTCGTCATCGAGTAGATGCGGAAGATCGTATCCTCTTCCACGGGCAGCCGGTTTTCCCGGTCCCGGAATCCGACACTTTGGGAGTCCACTAACTCACCACGTCGCCAGAGCAGCGTCTGTGCCCCAGGCAGTTGGTTGCCTTCACCAATGAAACGCTCCAGCAAGGGATTGATGCGTTGGAGACGTTTCAGGTCGATGCCTAAATCATTACCCATCAGAACATTTTTTCTATTTATGTTTCATTTCCAAAGCTGAAAAAAGATACAAAAGTCTGGCTCAACTGTTAAGGAGATCCAGAGTAACCGCTTCAGTTGGGAATGAAGTTTTTATGTTTTTATCTATTGACCTGTGCTGATAACGCAGCCGCTGGTCGTGTAGTAGGTCCGGATATGGGGTATGACAGCTCCGTTATTCGGATTGATCAAAGGACCAGACATATCATGCATGTCATAGGTGGGAGTCATGGCGTAAAGAAAATCTGTTACGGTTTTTTTGTCTCGGTTGCTGAGTTCCGTCACGGAGGTCGAATAGGGATACATGATGTCTTTGGCATCGAAACTGTGGGACCAGATCCCAAGCATGTGACCAAATTCATGGACCGCTGTGCTTTTATTGGTCCCTGAACCATAGCTGCTGTCCAGATCTTTTCTCATGTAAATGTTCTTATTAGAGCTGGCATAGCCTAAAACACTGGAACTGCCGGTTTTACTTTCCATTTCACTGGCAGTGTACCAGTGAACTTTGACATCTGGGGTTCCGGAATAACTGAGGGTGATCCCGATTTCACTGAGGGTGGATGACCATTGATTCAACCCGGCCTCAAACGAACTGACCAATGTACTTGAAGGGGAGCCTGATGAATCAGAATCGATGGTGATGCTGTTGTTTTTACCCCAGTGCAGAATGGTCCCCGAAGAAGAAACCGGGTAATAATCTTTTCCCTGATTGTATTTTTCAGAATCTCCGCATCCATAAAGTAATAATGCGGATGCTCCCAGTAACAGGTCGCGACGTTTGAGATCACACATAAACAATCCTTAAAATCTTATGGTAAAAGTTCCTATCAACCCCAGCCCTCCAAGGTCGAAATCCATGCCAGTGGGAATTCCCTTCGCGTCATATCCGGGCCGGACATCATCTTCCGGAATTTTGTGTTTGCTCATCGAATAGCGGGCTCCCGCCTCGAATCGAAATTTCTGACCAAACAAGCGGTAAAGTACTTGGAGCATCATGTTGGTACTGGTCGTGCTGGATTCTTGTGTACCCACCTGTCCGGTGATGTTGGAAGTGACGATGTCGGAAGATTGATATCCATAAAATTCACGCGTCAATTTTCCTGAACCATAACCCAAGTCGAATTCAAGGTTTGGGGAGCTTTTCGGGTAGATGGCGAGAAAGAGTAAAGTGTTCTTGAGCCCCATCTTGTTTTGTTGTTGATCTCCGTTGAGTGTCTTGTAATTGATGTTTCCGGAAAGATCGTCCATTTCCAGTCCG
>Ga0208766_1000822_pt1 | contig 16995 bp, 20 predicted proteins | sample ETN01SmetaG_3_FD_185792 | JGI IMG/M metagenome (GOLD analysis project Ga0208766, IMG submission 185792) | Marine microbial and viral communities from oxygen minimum zone, Eastern Pacific Ocean - ETNP2014F12-01SV263 (SPAdes) (version 2) | ecosystem: Environmental > Aquatic > Marine > Oceanic ... | reverse complement strand
TATATACTCTTGAGGCTATGTCAGTTAAGTTTTGAATTCTTTCATCAGATGTCTCTTTTGGGACATATATTACGGATTCCTTCTTATTCATATTACAAGACCAGGCAACTGCTATTCCATGATTTCCATCTGTCGCGGTACAAAATGTTGATACTTTAGGGTTTTTAGATAGAATCTTATGAATCGCATAAGAAGCCCCTAATACCTTATAAGCATTCAATCCAAATCGTTTTGATTCATCTTTAATGAAAATCTTATTTACTCCTAGTTTTTTTGCTAACGTATTTAATTGAATCATTGGTGTTTTAGAATAATCTTCTAATTGATTGTGGTAATTAAAAGCATCGTCGTTATCAAGAATAAAGTGAATATTATCATGACGTAACTTATTTATTGGATTATTGAGAAAAAACTCTTTCATTACTCAAATTAGGCTTATCAAAATTATAAATTTGTTGCTTGTTAACTTTACTAACAAAAATTTATGATTAATATATCATTAAAGTTATTTATATTTTTAATTATTATTTCTGGCAATATGCAATCACAAGATCAACTTCCTTTTAAATCAATACCGAAATATCCAGATAATTATAAATCTGGAAATATAGTTTTAAGAATGATTCAAGGTCTTGGTTATAGGTATTTTTGGGCAACTGAAGGACTGAGGGATAAAGACTTAAAATATCGGCCCTCAAATGAAGCAATGTCTAGCTATGAAACATTGGAGCATATCTATGGTCTTGCAGAAACTATAAATAATGCCTCATCAAAAAAAGTTAATTACAGGCCCTATAGGGACGCTCCTAAAAATTTTGAATCAATTCGAAGAGAGACTTTAGAGCATCTTCAGCTAGCTGCAAATAGATTTAATAATTTATCATATGATGAAATATCAAGTAATGAAATAATTTTCGAGAGTGATGATGGCCAGATAAGCGTTTTCCCGCTTTGGAATCTTATAAATGGTCAAATTTCAGATGCACTTTACCATACTGGTCAAATAGTTAGTTTTAGAAGAACTACTGGGAATCCAATAAATAAGGGAGTAAATGTTTTTATGGGTAGAACAAAGGAATTATAATACTATAATAAAAAGCTTTTAAAAAACTGTTTTAACTAAATAGAAAAACAATACAGTAGGAATAAAAATAAATAAATTGCTAGGTAGATTCTATAGTAATTTCTTGTTCTTAAATATTCACTATTATCAGGGTATAAATTAAGAAACAGACCAATTATTTCTTTTTTAAACAGAGGCTTTATATTAATCTTCCAATCATTTGTTTGATAAACAATTTTTCTAAACTTACTTCTAAAATAAGTACTTGGTATGCCCCAAAGAATTAATAGAACAAGTAAAATGTTTTTTACCATTTAAATAAAAGCATGGGAGTTTTATCAATGTATTCATTGTAGGTTTTTAAATGTCCCCATTTCTTCTTTCCGTCCAATTCTAAAATTCTAACACCACTTATATGAACTAGAAGGAAATAAGTGAAAATTGGAGAGATTAGGGTAATGTATTGCCAATCAGAAAGTGAGGAAAAAGATATTACTGAAATACCAAGCCATAAAATAATTTCTCCTAAATAGTTAGGATGCCTTGACAAAGACCAAAGACCTTTTTTTATGAAGTCATCTTTATTTTTTTGATCTTTTCTAAAAATCGTTTTTTGATAATCAGCAACTATCTCTATTGCTAGTCCAAAAAGAAATAAAAAAATTCCTGTGTAAAACCAAGTGTTAATTATCAAACCTTGATCACTTGCCATTGCGGTTAAAGCACAAGCAGAGCAAAGCGAGACCCACATGCCTTGAAGAGTCCATGTCATAAAAAATTGAGTAGGAGATCGCTTAATTAAGCGAAATCTTCTATCTTCTCCAGCCTTATGAATTCTTAAAAAAAGGAAACTACCTAACCTTACTGCCCAAAAACCTATAAAAAAAACCAAAATAAGATTTGCTAAATTAAAGCCATTGAGAAGATAACTCTGATAACAAACGTATGAAACGATAGAAATGTATGTAAAGCTTCCAGAAATATCATAGAATTTTTCAGTTTTAAAGAGAAAAGCAGGGATAAATAATGTCCACTGAATTATAAATGCAAAGAGTATAGCGTTTTTCACCAAAGAAACATCAGTTAAAAAAGCAATGAAATAAGAAATGGAAAAAGCAATAAAAGAAAATAAAATATATAAAAGTGGTTGTCTCATAACTTAATTTAAAATTATTCGTATTGTATTTCTATGTGAATCTCGTTTCTTCGATTAAAGAACTTGTATGGTCCATTATAAACTAAAACATATGGGCTGCCTTTTGTTTTTATATTTAAATCATTAAGTGATTTTAATAAAATATTTGTGTGCTGAAGTTCACTTTTATAATTGCTGTAGCCACTATATTGGATGGAAGCTATATGTACTGGATCAGAAAAATAAGATTCAACTTGATCGCCTTTTGGTAAAATCAGTGAGTCTTTAACGTATTTATTCGGAAGGACAAATTCCATGGTTTTCTTATCAATAGACATATATACAGGGGTTGTCATTGCAATTTTTTCATTCTTTGTATTATTGCCAGAAATATATCTGAATAATTTTCTAAAGTTATTATTGCTTCCATACTCAGAAGATGCTCTTGCTTTTGCAGATCGAGGGTAATATCTGATCTCTATTTTATCTTTTTTTTCTAAAACTTTATATGGTTGGGATTCATAACTTTGAGCCATAACATTAATCGAAAGAACCAGTAAATAAAGTGAAAATAATTTCATTTAAACCTCAAATTTAATATAAGATTTAAACAACTTTTAAAAATTAACAAACAAATTTAGTTATGAATTTAAATAATATAAAGCCTAAAGAAATCTTGCCAGGATTTTATGGAAAAATTGTCCATGGAGAAAAAATGAGTTGGATTTTTTGGAATATTAAGAAAGGATCAAAATTGCCTGAACATAAACATGAAAATGAACAAATAATGTATGTAATTAAAGGTAAATTAGAGTTTACTTTAAACGGAAAAACTTCAGCATGTGGTCCCGGTACTGTATTAGTGATTCCATCTAATCAGGTGCATTCAGGAATTTCTAAAACTTCTTGTAAAATCCTTGATGTCTTTAGTCCTGTTAGAGAGGAATATAAATAATATGATATTTTCGCTTAAATTAGTGCTAGATGAAGATAATAAATATAAAAGAAAAGTATGAATTATTTAATGACTACTGGAAACCCAGAGTTATTGCAGAATTAAATGATCAGCAAGTAATTATTGCTAAAGTCAAAGGTGAATTTGTTTGGCATGATCATAAAGATGAGGATGAGCTTTTCAATGTAATTAAAGGAAGGCTTCGAATAGAGTTTCGTGACAAAGTTGTTGAAGTGAATGAAGGAGAAATGATAGTTGTTCCAAAGGGAGTAGAACATAGGCCAGTTGCAGAGGAAGAAACATGGCTTTTGCTTTTTGAGCCACTAAGTACAAAACATACTGGTGATATTGACTCGAAAAGAACAGTTAAAAAATATCCTAGAATATAATTTAATTAATAAAACACTATATTTCGTAGAAACAAATTTTAATAACAATGAAAAAAATACTTATACTAACTCTAATATTTATTAGCTCTTGTCAAGAGAAATCAGTTAAAAATGATGCCCCTCTATCTGGAATAATTGATCAAGAGAACGAAAAGACAATTATAGTTGAAAAGCTTGCTCAAGGCTATGTAAATGGAAAATTTGAAGTTGCTAAAGAATATTTCACTGAAAATGGTATTCATAGAGTGAATGATGCAGAATATTCAACTGAAGAAATTATTGCTGGCTATAACTTTCATTCCGTCTTATTTGATAACATTAAACATAATGATCCCTGGGTAACAACAATGATATATAACAATGGGCAAGTTTTTACAAATCAGTGGGCCAGATGGACAGGTAAATCGAAAATTTCTGGTGATGAATATCAAATTTTTTTCTATTGCGCATGGCAATGGGATGACGATAGTATAATAGGTACCAGCTGTTACTTTGATACAACTGTTTTTGAAAATGAAGCAAAGTTATATCAAAAGAAAATTAATCCTGATGGCCTTAACTAATTAAATAAATTAAAATGAAAAAAATTATAATTACAGTTGTAATAACATTTATAGCTAGCATTGTAGTTAGCTCAGTACCAGGTTATTTATTCTACGCACCTCATCAAATAGAATTAAGCGGACTATTTCCAAATGCAGTTCCTCCAATTCCGGACTTTTCCTATATGACGTTTGGAGCTCTTTTTTTTATGATTTTTAGCGTAGTTGTATTTGATAAGATGGGCATAAACAATCTTAAATCTGGTGCGATTACTGGAATTTGGTTTGCTCTTCTTGTATTTTCCTTTTTTGATTTTACATTGATGGGGCTTTTTAATATCATCACTCTTGAATTTGCTTTAGTTGATATAGCTGTTAGTGTTGTTATGGGATGCATTCAAGGAGCAGTAATAGGATGGTCTTTAGGTAAGTTCTAATTGATCATATTTGTCTTTTTAGACTTTTTGAATGTTCAAATTGCAGTAACTATTAAAATACATAAACTTTAATAGGGTGAGAAAATACATTCTGCTATTATTTATAATTTTAAGTTTCAATTCTTACTCACAAGACTATGTTCCATCACAAGATAATCTTGAAGCAAGAAAATGGTTTTCAGATGCAAAGTTTGGTCTTTTTATACATTGGGGAGTTTATAGTATACTCGGTGATGGGGAATGGGTTATGAATAATCAAAACATTTCTATTGAGGAATATGAAAAATTGCCATCGTTTTTTAATCCTATTGAATATAATCCTAAAGAATGGGTGAAAATGGCTAAAAATGCAGGTATGAAGTATATTACAGTTACAAGTAGGCACCATGATGGATTTTCAATGTTTGATACCAAAGAAAGCACTTATGATATTGTAGATAGTTCCCCATATAAAAAAGACATTCTTAAAATGTTGGCTGAAGAATGCAGGAAAGAGAATATCAAATTATTTTTCTATTATTCATTACTAGATTGGTATAATGACGATTATTTTCCAAGAGGAAGAACAGGAGTTGACATACCAGGAAGAAAAGAAGGTAATTGGAGTAATTACATTAAATTCATGAAAAACCAACTTACTGAATTATTGACAAATTATGGAGAAATAGGTGGTATATGGTTTGATGGGCATTGGGATCAAAAAGAATGGGATGGAGAAAAATTTGGAAAATTAAAAGTAGATTGGCATTATGATGAGTTGTACTCATTGATTCACAATTTACAGCCTCAAGCATTAATAGGAAACAATCATCATATTGGTATAATTGAAGGTGAAGATTTTCAGATGTTTGAAAAAGACCTGCCTGGAGGAAACACTACAGGATGGGGAACAGCAGAGGATCAAATAGGAAATTTACCGTTGGAAGTTTGTGAAACCATAAATGGATCATGGGGGTTTAATTTGAAAGACAGAAAGCACAAATCCAATAAAGAATTAATACATTACCTTGTAAAATCATCAGGCTATGGTAGTAATTTACTGCTAAATGTTGGACCAATGCCGAATGGTAAAATACAACCTAAACACGTTTCGTCTTTAGAAAAAATAGGTGAATGGTTAGAGATATATGGAGAGACAATTTATGGAACAAAAAAAGGGCCAATTTCCCCAACTGATTCTATAGTTTCAACTCAAAAAGGTAGTGTTGTTTATTTACATTTATTAGATATTACCAGCGATGAATTGGAAATTCAAAATTTTCATTCTAAAATTGAAAGTCTTTATAGTTTTACAGACAAACAAAAAGTTCCATATAAAATCAAGGGAAAAATTTTAACCATCGATCTTAAACAACAAATATTGGATACGATCAATACTGTACTAGTATTAAATCTTAAGAGTAGCAACAAGTTTGAGCCAAAGGATTAGTTTTATACATTTAAAGAAAAACATATGAAAAAATTAATAGTTATTATATCATTTATACTTTTAACTAAGGTATGTTATGGCCAAAATCTTGATCAAAAAATTGAAGATTTGCTTTCTCAGATGACGCTAACTGAAAAAATTGGTCAAATGAATCAATATAATGGATTTTGGAATTTCACAGGTCCTCAGCCAATAAGTGGAGATTCAAAAAAAAAATATGATCAATTAAAAAAAGGTTTAGTTGGATCTATGCTCAATGTCAGAGGAACTGAAGATGTTAAAGAAGTTCAAAGAATAGCCGTTGAAGAATCTCGATTAGGCATACCACTTCTTTTTGGATTTGATGTAATTCACGGATATAAAACTCAAAACCCTATACCACTAGCAGAATCAGCTAGTTGGGATATAAAAGCCATTGAGAGATCTGCAAGATTAGCTGCAAAAGAGGCTAGTGCAGCTGGGTTGAATTGGACTTTTGCTCCAATGGTTGATATTTCAAGAGACTCTCGTTGGGGTAGAGTTATGGAAGGTGCAGGGGAAGATCCCTTTCTAGCTAGCATGATTGCTTCGGCTCGTGTTCGAGGATTTCAAGGGAGTGATTTAAGTGACCCAAATACCATCCTGGCATGTGCAAAACACTTTGCAGGATACGGTTATGTGGAAGCCGGAAGAGATTATAATACAACAGAAATTTCCATAAACACATTACATAATGTTGTACTCCCGCCATTTAAAGCCGCTGCTGATTCGGGAGTTGGCACATTCATGAATTCATTTAACGATTTAAATGGGATTCCATCTACTGCCGATAAATTTTTACAACGAGATATTTTAAAAGAATTATGGGAATTTAAAGGGTTTGTTGTTTCAGACTGGGGCTCAATTAGAGAAATGATTGATCACGGTTTCGCGTCTGATCGAAGTGAAGCTGGAAGACTAGCTATTCTTGCTGGATCTGATATGGACATGGAATCATCTATTTATATTGAAAAGTTAGAAGAGTTAGTTAATAGTGGTAAAATCTCTATCGATTATGTTGATGATGCAGTTCGTAGAATTTTGCGAGCAAAATACCTTTTGGGTTTATTTGACGATCCCTACCGCTACATTGACTCTGGTCGTGAAAAAAGAATTACTGGTAGCAAAGAGATTTTAGAAGGAGCATTGGATATCGCTAAAAAATCAATTGTTCTTCTAAAGAATGAAAATAATTTACTTCCCTTAAAGAAAAAAGGTCAAAAAATTGCCTTAATTGGCCCTCTTGTAGCTGATAAAAATAGCCCATTAGGAAATTGGAGTATTGCTGCTGACAAAGGTTCTGCAATATCTATTCTTGAGGCAATGAGAAAACATAAGGGAAATGATTTAATTTACAAACAAGGAGTTAGACTAATCAATAAAGTTCCTGATGGTTTTCATGAAGAGGTTTCTATCAACGAAAATGATAGAACTGGCATTGATGAAGCAGTAATTACTGCAAGTGACGCTGAAATAGTAATTATGGTTCTTGGAGAATATGGTTATCAATCAGGGGAGGGAAGAAGTAGAGCAAATCTTAATTTACCAGGCTTACAACAAGAATTGCTTGAAAGAGTAAGAGAGGTAAATAAAAATATTGTTCTTGTTGTTATGAGCGGTCGTCCTTTGATACTTAACTGGGCAGATGAGAATATACCAGCAATAGTTCAGGCTTGGCATCTAGGAACACAAAGTGGATACGCTATTTCAGAAGTTCTTTATGGAGATTATAATCCAAGTGGAAAACTAACCATGAGCTTCCCAAGAAGTGTAGGACAGATGCCTTTATATTATGCTCGCAAGAGTACTGGTCGACCTGGTGCAGATGGAGAAGATCAAGGAAGTGTCTTTTGGTCTCACTACCAAGATGAAAAGAACACCCCTTTATATCCTTTTGGTTATGGGTTAAGTTATACTTCATTTGATTATAGTCAAATAACACTAACTAATTCAAAGATGAGTCCTGATAAAACTATAAATGCAGGGATAACTATCACTAATACTGGTAGAGTCAGAGGAAAGGAAGTTGTACAAATGTATATACATGACAGATATGCTAGTGCCACTCGTCCTATTCGAGAACTCAAAGGTTTTCAAATTGTTGAATTAGATCCAGGCGAATCAAAAACAGTGACTTTTAAAATTGATGAGTCTTTGCTTAAATTTTATAGTGGAAATAATAGGTGGGAGGCAGAATCAGGAGATTTTGACATATATATTGGGACAAACTCAGATACTAAAATAAAAGCTGGTTTTGTTTTAAATGATTAATCATTATTAATAAAGTAGAAGTACTTTTGCTAAAGCGAACAAGAGGAATCAATTTTTTCCTCTTTCATGTCTTGATCAAATATTTCATCAATTACTTCTTCTATAATTTGATCTTCAATCTCATCTATAATACTACAATTAGCAAAAAGTAGGAAACAAAAAATAATTAAATATCTCATACGGAGGCATTTTACAAATATCATGCAAGTATTATAATAACGAATAATTTACTGTGGTATTGTGTTAGATCTAATACGGCCACAGACTGTTAAAAAACTATGATTGTCTTTATTTAATAGAGTTTTTCTATTAGACGGGATTGAAACTTTTTTTGAATTAGTGACCCCAAGAATAGTTTCTAGAATCTCTCTGCTCTCATCTGCGTCTGCTAACAATGGCATTCTTTGATCATGAAGAAACCTCAGGGCTTCTTTGTCTAAATCTGAGTAAACATCGTTTTGACCAACATAATAAATGGGGTTCATAATACTTGTTTTATCAGTTGTGTGTTTAAGTCCAAGAATATGTCCTAATTCATGTCTAATCGTCCATACAATAGCACTATTTTCTGTCATTTCTGGTCCATTAATAAAAACTCGTCCTTCATTTATATATCCATTAAAGTCGGAGGACCAACTAGCATATCCCCAATACTTTTCAAGTTCTATATTTTCATATTCTGGGTAAAAATTCTTAAATGAATCTGCATCAGTAAAAAACATATGAACATCAGAAGCAGAGATATCATTTACTCTAGCAGATGAGAAGCCACTATCATTGTCTAAAAGATTATTTAATTCTTCTAAAAAAAGTACTAACTCACTTTTAAACTGATCCGAAGGATTTCCATCTAAAAACACCTTCATCTCTTTCCACTTCCGTGTATCCATTGGTCCATTCTCTCCATCACCTATAACGATCTCTTGAAAACGGGTAATTAAATCTTGTTTATTTAAAAACTTAGGAGTAATCTCTATATTACTGTCAAGGGTTAATGTCAAAGGGTTGTCTCTTGATTCATCTGTCCACCCAATAAAAAAATAATCGTCGTCCGCAACTGGAGTAACTACTACTTGACTACCTACCTCAAATTCACCATTGCTCGGGTTATCATATGTTACAGTCCCTCCAGTAGAAGCAAGAACTGTTAATTTAAATGTTGGAATAGTGATAGCTTCAGGTTTTTCCTTTGAACAAGAAATCAAAAAAAGAATAGATAATATTGAGAATTTTATCTTCATGATAATTTATAGTTGAGCATATTAGATTATATCTAGTATTTTTTATATTGCAAACTTAATCATAAACTAATTCATAATGAAAAACATATTTTTAATAACACTCTTAATAGTTTTAATAGGCTGTCAAGAAAAAAAAGATCCTTTCATACACCCTGCCTCACTTGAAGGAAATTATATTGAGTGGCTTGGAGATAACCGAATAGCAAATGAATTAGCTCTAACAGGTATGTATCATTTTATGAATGCTGAACAAGAAAAAGCATTTACTTATTTTGAAGAGGCTTTAAGATATGACCCAAGTATGTTTGCTCCACATGTATGCCTTGCAGAGATGAGTGCTGATGGTTCTCAGAAACAAAAACACCACATTGAACAGGCTAAAAAAAATGTTGAGGACAACAACATAACGTCTAAAAAATTTGTTTCCATTTTAGATGCTGAGCCTGATGGATATTGGGGTTACTTTGATTCATCAAAAGCGCTTGAGTTATGGAAAGAAATGCATGAGCTCGAACCCAAAGGAAACTTTATCAAAGCTTTTTACGCTTATAATATTAAAGATAATGATGAGAGCATTAAGATGTTAGAAAAATTTGCAAATCAAGCTAAAGAAGAGGGTGAGAGATACGAACATCTTTTAAACACTTTGGGATATAAATACATGGCCAAGGGAGACGTTAGCACAGCAAGTTCATACTTTACCGCATATATCAAAGAGTATGAAGATGGATACAATCCTTACGATTCAATGGGCGAGTTTTGGCTTAAAAAAGGTGATACTCTAACTGCAAAATCATATTATCAGAAAGCGATTGAAAAATTTCCATTTGCAAGAAATGCTAGAGGTGTATTAGATCAAATTAACTAAATCTATGGCAGAATTTTTTTTATCAATTAAGAAATGTAAAACATGAAATAATTTTGATAAAAAGTTGGTTGATTAAAAACGAAAGGTGGTTTTGGGCTACGGCAATTGTTTCTTTAATTGTTGGATATACTTATCCTGTTGAAACAGAAATTCAAAATATTAGTGCCGCAATAGTTTTAATAATTGGAGCAATAGGGTTTATTCTTGCTGCAATTTCAATTGCATTAAAAGCAAAAAATAAAAAGGAGTCTCCACCTAGATAATAACCTTAGGCTACTAATCTACTTTTTGTTTTCCAGAGCACTCTCTTTGTTTCTTTAAAGCTTTTTTTTCTTCTCCTGTCAGCGTATGATGTTCTCAAGTCTAGTTGATGGTCAGATTTCATGTTATGGTTGGTTATTTTAGTGCAAAAGTATCGATTTAATATGACAAAATACACATGTTTCTATTTGAAAATTCTATGCATCATAATTAAAAATAATGATGCAAATAATTGGAGAATATTTTGCGCTTTAATCCTAAAATTGCTCTGCAAATTACTACCTTTAAATATAAATTATTATAAAGGAGAAAGATTTTAAAATCTACTCGAGCAAGAATCAAAATCAAGGATGATTTCTTCGTTTAAAACTATAGATTAAACTATAATCTCGGCAAATGAAAAAAATTTTAAGAATGTTTAGATCTTATCTAGCAAGAAAGAAGAGAAAGGAAACAAAAGAAATAGTTCAGACATTAGAAAAAAGAAAAAGAGCAGATGCTAAAAGCGATAGGAGAAAAAAGCAAAAGTTAAATAAACGAAAGTCAAATCGTGTAGCATAAAACTGCTTATAATAACGTTTATTTTTTCATACATTTATTGAATGAAAAATAAATCAATAATCTTTACGCAAAGGCCTAATGGGATTCCATCATCAGAGAATTTTTTACTTCAAGAAGAAATAGTCCCTACTATTTCAGATGGAGAAATTCTTTTAGAGTTAGTTCATGTTTCTGTTGATCCTTATTTGAGGGGAAGAATGAGCGATGTTAAATCTTATATACCTGCATTTGAAGTTGGAAAACCTATGATTTCTGGAGCAGTTGCAAAAATCATTGAATCCAAAAATGATACCTTTTCTGTGGGATCACATTTATATGGTATGCTAGATTGGAAAGTAATTCAGGTTTCTGATGGAAGTGGATTATACCCTATTCCTGAGGGAATTGCTCCTTTATCATCCTATCTTGGAGTACTAGGTGTCACTGGTCTAACAGCTTACTTTGGTTTACTTGAAATAGGTGAGCCCAAAGAAAATGAAACTTTAGTTGTTTCAGGAGCAGCAGGCGCGGTTGGTCTAACAGTTTCGCAAATTGGAAAAATAATGGGGTGTAGGGTAGTTGGAATTGCTGGTTCAGACGAAAAAGTTGAAAACCTTAAAAAGAAATTAGGATTAGATGATGCCATAAATTATAAGAAGAGTAAAAATCTGATAAAAGAAATAAAAGAATCATGCCCTAATGGAGTAGATATATATTTTGATAATGTTGGTGGGGTAGTATCAGATGCTGTTATCTATAATACAAATAACTTCTGTAGAGTTGCTGTATGTGGGGCTATTAGTCAATATAATGACACTAAGCTTTCTGATGGTCCTCGAATCAATCCTCTTGTCATTAGCAAGAGATTAAAGATGCAAGGTTTTATTGTTTTTGATTACGCAAATAAATATTTAGAGGCCCAAATGCAGCTTGGGAAATGGATGAAAGAAGGTAAAATTTCATTAGAGGAAACTGTGATTGATGGATTTGAAAATCTCCCAAATGCTTTTCTAGGATTATTTGAAGGAAAAAATATGGGGAAAATGATTGTCAAAATTTAATTTTCTACCTGCAATCAATACGATTAAAAATTCTTTTTTTAGTAAAAGAAGATTAAATAAGGAATCATTACAGCAAGGAAACCTGCAATAATTGCAATGATGAATCTTTTAGTTTCTTTGCTCATGTTTCTAAAGATAAGAAAACTTAATTTTCCTTACATTTAAAACAATGAGAAAGCTAATACTTCTTGTAATATTTATTCCGCTTTTTTCATATTCTCAAAAGACAGATGTCTTAGCTAGAGCCAGTATGAGATACCTGAAGGGAATTTCCCTGGGCCTTTTAGTTCAGGGGCAAACTAAATATCCTAGTCCATATTACGGACCTGAGGTAAAGGGACTTTATAATGATGGGGCTTACCATTTCATAACTGATGTTTATATAGGTGATTTACTGATAGGGTTTCAGCTGACAGATGAATACTTATATCTTGAAAAAACTGATAGCAATGGGGGCGTATGGAAGCCTCGTGGATTTAATAATAGCTATTCATCTCTTACAAGATCTTATTGGGTTTCTTTGGGTTATAATGTTTATGATAATTTTAATTTAAAGACAAGTTTAGGATTTAGAAATGGTCCAGCCGAAAGTATTTTGTTAAAGGATGTATCTGTATCTGAAATTGCTTTGGGGTTTGATTACAGTGATACTTCCAATATATTTAATCAATCAACTGCTTCTATTGAGAAATATTCTGAAATAGATTTTTCATTATCAATAAATTATCTTATTCCGGTTCATAAAAATTTCGGGGTTGTTCCAGAGATTGGTTATTCATTTAAACATGGCGGAATAATATCAGGGGTCAGTATAATGTTTATAAATCAATTATATGAATAGGTATTGGTCCATTATTTTAATGCTTTTTCTGATTAGCTGTTTTAACCGTGATTTATCAGATGATCTTATAGCACCCCCTGAAAAAATATATTTTGAAAACGGCACTTGTAAGTGTCCAGATGCTTCGGTAGGAGAGACAGAAGTAATAAATGGTGTAACCTATACGGTAGTTGACAACTCAACAATAGCGGATCAAATTGCGATAGATAATATTAATCTTTGCACCACATTAGTAACTGATATGACAGAGTTGTTTCTAAATAAAGTTTCTTTTAATTCTGATATTAATTTTTGGGATACTTCTAATGTGACAACTATGCAAGGTGTGTTTTATGGAGCCTCTTCATTTAATCAAAACATAGGAAATTGGAATACCTCAAGTGTCACTTCAATGCGATTAATGTTTCGTGAAGCTTCGTCATTTAATCAAGATATTGGGAGTTGGGATGTTTCTAAGGTTACAAACATGAAACGAATGTTTTTTAATGCAGGTGGCTTTAACCAAAACATAGGCGGTTGGAACATTTCCAGCGTTACCGATATGGGCTATATTTTTCAATTAGCTACTTCATTCAACCAAGACATAGGAGGGTGGAATACCGCTAATGTAAATAATATGACTAATGCTTTTGACAGAGCCTCTGCTTTTAATCAAAATATTGGGGGATGGAATACAAGTAGTGTAATTGATATGACTGAGATGTTTTATAAGGCAACAGATTTTAACCAAACCCTTACGGGTTGGTGCGTTATTAACATAAGCTCAGAACCTGATAATTTTTCAACAGACTCTGCTTTTGAAAATTCTAATAAACCTGTTTGGGGGACTTGTCCTGGTGAAGAAGCAAAAATATATTTTGAAAATGGTACTTGTAAGTGTCCAGATGCTTCGGTAGGAGAGACAAAAGTAATAAATGGGGTAACCTATACGGTAGTTAACAACTCAACAATAGCAGATCAAATTGCGATAGATAATATTAATCTTTGCACCACATTAGTAACTGATATGACAGAGTTATTTAAAGATAAAACCTCTTTCAATTCTGATATTAGTTTTTGGGATACCTCTAATGTGACAACTATGAATGGTCTGTTTTCTGGTGCTTCTAAGTTTAATCAAAACATCGGTGAATGGAATACGTCAAGTGTTATCGATATGTCAAATATGTTTGATTCTGCTTCTGCTTTTAATCAAAATATTGGAGGATGGAGTATAGGTAGTGTAACTTATATGAGTTATATGTTCTCAAATGCCATAGCATTTAATAAAGATATTGGTAGCTGGAATACGCTTAATGCGACCAATATGAGCTATATGTTCTCAAATGCTATATCATTTGATAGAGATATAGGAGATTGGAAAGTTTCTAATGTAACTGACATGATGCATATGTTCAGCATGGCTACCATATTTAATCAAGACATCGGCGACTGGAATACAGTTAAAGTAACTGACATGAGTTATATGTTCGATCAGGCTAGTACATTTAATCAAAACATAGGAAATTGGAATACATCAAGTGTTATTAATATGGAGGGTATGTTTCGAAAAGCAATAACATTTAACCAAAACATAGGAGGGTGGAATACAAGTAATGCAAATTATATGAGCTACATGTTTAATGAAGCTTCAGGATTTAATCAGGATCTAAGTGGGTGGTGTGTCACTAAGATAAATTCCGAACCTAGTGATTTCTCTTTATACTCCTCTTTAATTGAATCTTACAAACCTGTTTGGGGAGCTTGTCCCTAAGTAACTTATGGGGTTAACAAATATTAAGCTTTCTTTCTTGCAATAAGATAAAGAGTAATGAAAAGAAGATTTAATATTAAATTAACTAGAGGCGTTGGCCCTTCTGCTTGACCATTTACTAAATGCACTGCTATTAGAATTACAAAAGTTGAATGACCAAGTATTACGGTTGTAATTGCCTCTTTGACATTGCCAACAAACGATGGGATCCTAAAAACAGTAATTCCTAAGGCTATTAAAGAAGCACCAAATGCTTGAGCTATAGTTATTCCATCAGAATCAAGAGTCATTCCCGCTCCTTTTAAAAAAAGCTCTGATGTAAATGCAGCTGCTAGTCCATTGATTAGTAAAATAATTCCAGAGAGTTTAAATAATAAATTTGGTTTCATAGCTAATAATTTTTGTTTTAATAATTCTAAATATACAAAATATTAAGTCCAATATTAGGAATCAAAAAAATACATATAGATAAAAAAACCTGTCGCAATCCAAAGAACAATTGCAATTATAATTTTTTGAGTTTTATTAAGACTATCCATTCTTATAAAAAATTAGCATCAATTCATGGACGCTCAGTTACGGCATTAGATTTATATCTTTTCTCTAAACTTTTAGTTTTAAGATCAAAATTTTTTGTCAACCTTTTTAACCCCTTGCTCTCATTTGCTTTTGAGAGCTTTTTATAAACATTTTCCCAGTCTCTAAGAATAAAATGTGCGTAAGCTAAATTAAAATATAATTCTCCTATTATTTTATCTCCTATTCTAGCTTTTCTTTTTTTTGGAACAAATTCGAGTATTGCTTTATTCCATATATCTATACAGTTAAGAATACCTAATTCTATTTCAGGTGTTAAATTACTTCCATCATACTTTTCAAGAGTAGAGCTAAACATATCAAAAGCTTTGTTTAGATCTGAATAATCATGCTTTTTTCCCTTTCCACGAGCAATTGGCTGAGATGTTTTTTTTACAGGATAGCCAAAATCACTGTTGATTGAGCTAATAAAACTACTTATAGAGGCACTATAAAGAGCATGATATGCTCTAGTAGCATCAGATAAAGCATTAGCTTTCCTAGCTGATACGGCGGCAGCATAAGTACTATATCGCGGAGAAGTAAATTTTTGACTACGATTAACACCATCTTTAGAAGACAAAATTCTGTTGTTCAAAACATCTTTGATAAACGTACTAATGTTAATAGTAGATTCAACAATATATATACCGCCAACTCTATCTACATACGTGCTGTCATTTATTTTTTCTTTATAGTTAACTTTTTGTACATAATTTATAGATGAGGCTTTATTAATTGAAAATTTAACCTCTAAATCTGCATCACTCAAAAAAGATGCTTTTTTATATCCGTCTATTGAAATTATACTTTCAGGCATAATATTATTTAATGTACTGACTCGTGTAGAATAATTGCTTACCTGGGAATGATATGTTTTAACATTACTAGGGAGAGGAAATTCAGGAGGTTGAATATACTTAAAAGTAACCTTTTTTGTGTTTGGTCTTTGTCCATATAAAGAAATTGAGAAGGAAAAGATGTATGCTGCTAATAGAAAATAAAATTTATTCATAATGTATGTAATTTATTATCTATCCAAGTTAACAATTTACTTTAAAACATTCGGTTTTGGGAAGTAATTAAATATACTAATCCAAGGTTGCTATTCAGGTATATTTAAATCTCTTTCTTTGAATATCTGTCTTTTTGTATATTGCTTATTATTAATCTTTAAATCAATTGAAATGAAACAAATATTAATTGGTGCCATTTTTTTTAGTTTACTAATCTCTTGTTCTCAGCCAGTCACTGAAAAGGGTCCTCTTGAAGGTACTTGGGAAAGGATTGGTACAATAGTATATAAAAAGGGTGCTCCTTCTGATACTTTAAAAATACAAGACGGGTTTTTCCAGACTAAACTTTTTACAAAATCGCATACAATTTGGTTATCAAATAGTGTTGATATTGATACATTAACAGGAGAAGATATGAATTCAGGTAATGGAGGTTATTCAAGAAATTATACTGTTAAAGATGGAGTTCTTACGGAATATCTTTCAATGGGTAGTGATAACATCGAAAACTGGATGAAATCTTCATATAAGGCTGATGAAAATGGAAACTATCCAGTCAGTTTTAAAGTAGATATTAAGGAAAATACTTATTCTCAAAT
>Ga0208766_1000820_pt1 | contig 17039 bp, 9 predicted proteins | sample ETN01SmetaG_3_FD_185792 | JGI IMG/M metagenome (GOLD analysis project Ga0208766, IMG submission 185792) | Marine microbial and viral communities from oxygen minimum zone, Eastern Pacific Ocean - ETNP2014F12-01SV263 (SPAdes) (version 2) | ecosystem: Environmental > Aquatic > Marine > Oceanic ... | reverse complement strand
CTCGTCTTGGGGCTCGTCCTGGCCAGCAGCCAGTTGCACTTTCGGTATGACATCAGGTACTGCCTCCGTCTCCTATGAGTCGGGCGAGTACTACTACTACGAGTTGACAGTAACTCTAACAACTCCAAGTGGTACATCTTCAGACATCTCACCAAGTGGACCATATGGACCAGAGACTCTAGCAACTCTGACTGAACTATCGGACTTCGGAACACCTTCTTCCAGCCCTGCTGGCACAGTTCTTGACACTGATGACGATGGTGACGGAGTATCTGATGCAGATGAGGCAACAGCCGGAACAGATCCACTAGACACCGACACTGATGATGATGGTGACGATGACTACAACGATCAGTTCCCATTGAATGCTGCAGAGTGGGATGACACAGACGGTGATGCACCATCTGGTTCTGATGGAACCGGCTATGGTGACAACAGCGATGCGTTCCCAACTGATGCTTGTGCTAACGTTGACACAGACGGTGACGGCATGCCTGACTCGATAGTAAGTGGATGTACAACCACATTAACCGAAGACACAGATGACGACGGTGACGGAATCCTCGATGCTTACGATGACTTCCCAACTGATGCTGGTGAAAACTCAGACACAGATAACGATGGAATTGGTAACGAAGCCGACACAGACGATGACGGTGACGGAACTGACGACGTTGATGATTGGGCACCTCTAGACTCCTCGGAGTGGAGAGATGACGACGGTGACGGAATTGGAAACAATGCTGACGCTGACGACGATGGTGACGGTAACCCAGACGGTGACGACACTTACCCACTCGACTACGATGATGACACATGGGACGATGTATACGAGATCGCTTGTGGTACTGACAGATACAGTGCATCAAGCACACCTAGTGACAACGATGCTGACTCAGTGCACCCAAGTGATGCAACTGGAGCAGTCAACCTTTGTGACGCAGTGGATGATGATGACGACAATGACGCTTACTTAGATGTCGATGATGACTTCCCAATGGATACACATGCATGGAATGACACAGACGGTGATGGAGCTGCAGATACACTAGACTCAAGTCTAACTCAGGTATCTTACAGCACAGTTCAATTGTGCAGTAACACCCCTTGGTACACTGCTTCTTCTTACTCAGACGCACCAACTGGTGACTACTTAGCTGTAAGTTCATCAGACGATGATTCGAATTCGGATGGCGAGGAAGATGCAGAGTGTACATTCACTCTACCTGCTGGCGAGACTCTAGAAGTTGTACTCAATACTGCAAGTTATGGTTCTGAGGCGATTGTAGACATAGTTGATCCAAGTGGTACAAATCACCACTACACTGGATATGGTACAAACACCAACAATGCTGTTGCCTCTTTCACCGATGCAGGAACTTACACGATTTACTACGGTGACTCGTGGGGCGACGGATGTAACCCTGGATACTACGGATCTTGCTGGGTACAGGCTTCTTATACCTACATCACAGGATCAGTTGCTGCGTCAGTAACTCCATACGGCACACTACTCGACTACGAAGACGATGGTGACGGATACACAGATCTAGATGAGACCACAAATTGTGACGATGGTGGAGCATATGCTTCAACTTCCGACCCACTAGATTCTACATCCACACCTGCCGATATGGATTCTGACCTAACTTGTGACGCACTTGACACAGACCGTGATGGTGACGGATACTTGAACGACGCTGATATATTCCCAGACGATGTCAATGAATGGATTGATACAGATTCCGATGGAACTGGTAACAATGCAGATACTGATGACGATGGCGATGGTACAATTGACGTTGATGATATATTCCCACTAGATGAGTGTGCAGACACAGACTCGGACACAGATGGTAAGCCTGACACAATGGTAGCATCGTGTACAAGCAGCCTAGTTCTTGACATGGATGACGATAACGATGGTGTTTACGACATAGTTGATGCGTTCCCACTAGATTCAACAGAGTCTGTAGACACAGATTCGGATGGAACTGGTGACAATGCTGATGGAGACGATGACGGCGATGGAGTCAATGATGGCCCAGACGCTTGGCCTACCAACGCTTGTGCATCCAATGACTTTGATGGCGATGGAATGCCAGACGATGCAGAAGCCGCAGCAGGTTGTGCAGCAGTAGTTGCCTCGATTTCCTTCGAGGCTTCAGCAGCACCTGGTGGATACTACACAGATACAGGTAACGCAAGCTTGAACCACACACTAGCGAATAACGCAGGTGAGCCGATCGTAAGTTACGATCCAACTGCAACTACTGATTGTTCAACTGGTGGATATGCAACCTCCGCTTACACGTGTTCATTCACAGTTGCAGAGGGAGAAGTAGCCTATGTTACAGCATATGCTTGGTACTCATACATGTATCACGATGTATCACTAGTTGGTCCATCTGGTCATTACCTACTTGCAGCTTCGGCTGGTAGTTCATACACTGCTTACCATGGAGTGCATGGACCATACACTGAAGTTGGAACTTATGTGTGGAGTCAAACTGCTGATGGTACATACAATACTAATTACATGACAGCAACAGTAGCTGGTAGCGATTCAGGTTATTCAGTGAATTACCTAGGTGGAACTGGTGTTGGTTTGACTGATGGAGACTACTTCGGTGTGACTGATTACTCAGGCACAGTTGGTAGCTTCACAGATGGATCCCAAGGATTCCAGATGTCAGATACTGATGGTACAGTACAGTGGATGTCGGCCAGCGTAGCAGATGCTGACCACGCATCTATCGATCTGTTCATACAGAGTACAGGTTGGGAATCAACCGACCATGTAACAGTAAGTTGGGTTGGAACAACCACAACTGTTCTGTTTGATGCAGATGGTGACGATATTGACGGAACCTACACTTCAATGGAAGGTGTATGGACTACACTCAGCTCTGATGTTGACGGTACTGGATACATGTTGGTAGAATTCACATCCAACTCTGGAAGTGAAGCGATTTACCTTGACAACATGATTGTCAAGTCCGATGGCTTAGATGTTGACGATGACGATGATAACGATGGTCACTTAGATGCAGTTGACGCATGTCCACTAGACCCAGCTGAATACATGGATTCTGATGGCGACGGTTACTGTGACATACAGGATACCGACGACGATAACGACGGAACCTACGATCTGAATGATGACTTCCCACTAGACCCAACCGAGACCTCTGACGCAGATGGTGACGGAATTGGTGACAATGCAGATACCGATGACGACAACGACGGATATGATGACTCCGTCGATGCTCTACCAAACGATCCGAATGAGCATTCGGACTTCGATGGTGACGGTGTTGGAGACAACGCAGATACCGATGATGACAATGACGGTGTGCCTGACGATGAAGACGCATTCCCATACGATGGAACAATTGCAGTCGACACAGATGGCGACGGAATTGCTGACTACGCATCACCGGCTCCGTTCCCAGGTGACTTCGAGAGTGGATCTCTTGGAGGCGGCTGGACTACCAGTGGTAGTGCTAACTGGTTCGTCCAGAGTACAACCGTAATCAGTGGATTCTATTCTGCTGAGTCTGGTGACATTGGAAATAGTGAAGACACCTGGCTAACAATCGATGTGAATAACATGATCAACGACACTGACACAGATGGTGACGGTGTAGCAGACATGGCTTCGATTAGCTTCGCATACTCTGTATCCACAGAAGGCAACTGGGATTACTTCCGATTCTGTGTAGATTCAGTGACATGTAACCGTCTATCCGGTACACAGGGATGGTCTGGTCTGGTTGCAGGAACTCACACAGAGTTAGTTCCAGCAGGTAATCACACCTTCCACTTCGTGTACTTCAAGGATTCAATCATTGATGGAAATGCAGACACAGTTTGGCTTGATGACATATCAGTATCGTGGCCATCATATCAGACGAATGTCGATACCGACGACGATAATGACGGTGTGCATGATGATGATGATCTAGACTTGTTAGACCCATGTCTTGGAATTGACACAGACGGAGACGGATTAGCTGATGAACTCGGTTCAACAATGCTGAACGGTTCCGCTTGTGACCCTGCTGACTACACAATCGATGACGATGATGACGATGATTCATGGAGTGACGCTGATGAGGCAACTTGTGGTTCTGATTCACTACTCAGTAACTCAACACCTGTTGACTTCGATGGCGATCACATCTGTGACGTCATGGATTCAGACGACGACAACGATGGAGTGGATGATGGCACAGATGCCTTCCCATACGACTCTAGCGAGGTTGGCGACAACGATGGTGATGGCACCGGTGACAACGAAGATACCGATGACGACAACGACGGCGTGACTGATGGTTTGGATGCATTCCCAACCGATGCAACGGAGTGGGTTGACACAGACGGCGATGGAATTGGAGACAACGCAGATACCGATGACGACAACGACGGAGTCGATGACGCATCCGATGCCTTCCCACTAGACGCAAGTGAGTGGGATGACACTGACGGTGATGGTCTAGGAGACAACAAGGATCCAGATGACGACGGTGATAATGTAGCCGATGTTGCAGATCCGTTCCCACTAGACGCAAGTGAGTGGGCCGACGACGACGGTGATGGTATTGGTAACAATGCTGACACTGACGACGATGGCGATGGATACGACGATGATGCAGATGCCTTCCCTGAGGATCCATCCGAGTGGGTTGATTCAGACGGTGATGGTCAGGGTGACAACTCTGATGCAGATGACGACGGTGACGGAGTCAACGACGGTATCGATGCCTTCCCAATGGATAGCAGCGAGTGGATCGACACTGATGGTGACATGATTGGAGATAACACAGATGCAGATGACGACGGTGATGGAGTCAACGATGTTGACGACGCATTCCCATCGAACCCTGCTGAGACCAGCGACTTCGATGGAGATGGCTACGGTGACAACAGCGATTCAGATGACGATGGTGATAGTACACCAGACTCGACTGATGCATTCCCATTAGATGCAAGCGAGACAGTTGATACAGACGGCGACGGTACTGGAGACAATGCAGATACCGACGACGACAACGACGGACTCCTTGACGCAGATGAGGAAGCTTGTGGAACCAATCCACTAGTTGCCAATGTCATGGTCGATTACGACAATGACGGAATCTGTGACGCATTGGATGATGATACAGACAGTGAAGGACAGGCTGGAAACAACACTGAGACTCAGCCTGGATGGGATAACGCACTATCTGGTCTACCTGGATTCACAGCAGTGATCTCCACTCTAGCGCTCCTTGGAGCAGCAATTGGAGTCGGCCTATCAGGTCGCCGAAAGGACGACTGAATTAGTTCAGTTGACGAAAACCCGGGCCGGGGGCTTATGCCCTCGGTTCGGGATTCAAACCTTTTTGGGATTAAAATAAATCAGCGTAAGCCTTGACAGTCAGCCATTAACCGCACAACCATCATAAGTTGAAGCGTGGGGCTTGAGGTGTAAGGTGATTAGATGCCCGGAACAGCTCGCGTAGAGATTCGTACACTAAAGGTCGGAAGGTATGTTGCAATAGAGGATAGTGCATACAAGATTCTGTCAATATCCAAATCAAAACCAGGTAAGCACGGTAGTGCCAAGGCTAGATTAGAACTCGAGGATTTATTCACTAAGCAGAAGCGTTCTCATGTAGGTACTGTAACCGATAACATCCAGGTTCCAGTCTTAGAGAAAGGTTCTGCGATAATCACTCATATTGACGGCAATGAAGTACATGCAATGGATAACAAAACCTACTCCACCCTCATTCTTCCGGTCGAAGCTAGTCTGAATCTACAACCTGGTGGAGAAATCCAGTGGGTAGAAGCAATGGGCCGCTACAAAATCACTCGTGATCACTGATTTTTATTTGCAATAATTGCCTAAAATCTGCATAATCTCTTTTTTATGCTGGAGAAGAGTAAGTGGGGTGCTCGAGACGGAGTTGGCATGGTGGAAATAGAAAATACTTCCACTCCCTTCCATGCTTGGGTCATTCTTTCTGTCGCTCTTTTTGCAGTTTCTAGTGCTGGTGCAGTCTTTGAAATGATTGAAGACATTGCTCCAGTAACAAAGGCCGCGTGGCGTCTTCAGGCAACTGCACTGGTTCTTTTCCCTCCATTTGTCATGCAATACAGTAAGGCAGACTCCGAACTCCGTTCTCAATGGTCATCCAAATTGGGTCTGCTTACTTTGTCGGGTATCTTTCTTTGTCTACATTTTGGTTCTTGGTTGATTTCCCTTGATCATACAACGTTGACCCATAGTCTTCTTTTTGTCACAGCCCATCCTCTTGTCATTCTCGTTGGAATGTGGTTACTCCGACGCCCAGCAACATCTAGACAATCCGTTGGTGCTCTTACGGGTTTTATCGGAGCCTGTGTAGTAATTCTTGGTGGAGGAAATGATGTGGGAGTGACAATTTATGGTGATGCTCTTGCATTCATGGGTGCAGTTACAGTTGTTGGTTATCTAGCAATAGGCAGGATGGTTAGGGGATGGATGCCTCTCTTCTTGTATGCCTTCCCTGTGACATTTGTTGCTGCAATAACTCTGACAATTTGGGCGAGTGTGGGCGAAAGTGCGAGTTTCGATTTTGATTCAATGACTGGCGCTTTTGGCTGGACTAGTGCGGCTTGGATTGCCTATGTAGGGTATCTCGCACTTGGTCCTGGTCTCGCAGGTCACACGGGGATAAATGCTGTACTGCGATGGATTCCTCCCTTGGTAATTTCTATGTTTCTGGTGATGGAACCTGTGGTCGGTTCAATCATCGGCTGGTTATTAGGCGTGGATGTAATCCCTAGTTCTTGGACCATAATAGGTGGTATTCTAATGATTTCGGGCCTCGCTTTGGTGACTATTGAATCGGATTCTTCTGAATACAGTAGTTGATGTATTAGTTGTCTCTCGCGCGGCTGTGAAGCGACCTACACTCTTCCTGACCAATGACGATGGTCTTGAGGCACCGGGGCTAATCGCCTTAATTCAGGGCCTTCATAATTCAGGATTCCCTCTAATTGTTATGGCCCCTGCCCGCCAACAATCAGCTTCTGGGATGCGAATTTCCTTGCGTCATGATTTGAAGTTCGAGGAGAGGGATGACTTAGCCCAGCAAATCAGAACTCCAAATGGACCTGCATTGAAGATGTTCTCTTTGGATGGAACTCCATGTGATTGTGTCATAGTGGCTCTGGATGGAGGTATCAATCACTGGGCTCCTGAATTGAAACCCGCTCTTTGTGTGTCTGGAATCAACAATGGGCCTAATCTATCCGTTGATGTGATGCATTCAGGCACAGTATCAGCAGCTCGCGAGGCTGGATTGTATGGTCTTCCTTCAATTGCGACAAGCCTTGCAACATATGAGCATGAGAATTATCAAGATTCATTGGAAGCAACCATCCGAATCATTGAATCATGTGTTGCTGTGCTTCCTCATGAGCCAATTAATCTTCTTCGTCCGTCTGGATCTTTAGAGGAGAGAGTAGCAACTAATGTTCGCGAAGAAATCATTTCTGCTTTTTCGCATGGCAACTTGATGTTGAACATCAATATACCAAGTAAATGGAATAATGAATTCCAAACAGTCCCTCTTGGTGCACGTTGGTATCATAATGCAATAGATATGTCAGATACCGAACATCTCGGTGTGGCTTACGAAGTTGGCGCGGCTAGTATAGAAGACGAGGACATTCCCAATACAGATTGTAATGCAATAAATGCGGGTTCAGTTGCAGTCACGCCTCTATCCTGCTGGCCAAATAATCATCCACTCGGCTTATCAGAATCTCTTCTTGAGTCGGCTACTGTTGCCGGAGATGACGGTTTGCCAAATTGGCTATCTTGAATCTAGTTGATGATGAACTATGGTTATGCAGGCGTGTCCCTGAAGCCAATTTGTTCCCAAACTAATTTTAGGATATGAGTCTAACAATTCTTTTTCTTTTTCATCGTAAGCGAGATGATCAGATAATATGAATCCCACTTTTTGCGCATTTTCAACGGATTCGAAATCATTTCCACCAGCATCTAAAACATACATTGTGACACCTTCGCGCTCCCAAGATGCCAATGTGTTTGACAAATCTCCACCTGTATCGAAAATACCCTGTGTGACTTCATCAAAAACATCGATTGGAGGCACTGGGCGCTTCAGAATAGCCTTAATCTGCCCTCCTATTGACCGTTCATCGGGACGAACTCCCGCAAGAGTCTCTCCATTGAACCAGATTCTTCTATCAGGTCCAGGGCCTCCACAAAGATGCAAGGTAATGTCTGCTTCCCTTCTTATTCCATGTGATACGAAGAGTGTAGCATTGACGGCTCGGATTAGAACATCCATACGCCCTGAATCTCCAGCAAGATCGTTAAGATTTAGTTTACCGGAACTTGGTGCAAGATGGCCTATGATGGCGAAGCGCCGGTTCATCCAATCACCCCATGCCAAGGTCGATATCGTCTACGTCCATCATTGACTGCATCTGTCGGCGCATTTTCCTGTCGCCCTTCATTCCCTTCATCATCTTCTTACTTCGATTCCATTGGTTCAGAAGTTCTTTGACATCTTTCTCTGAGGTTCCTGAACCTCTTGCAATACGTCTGATACGTTGTGATTTGAGAACTTGAGGCTCATCTTTTTCTTCTTGAGTCATAGAGTCCATGATTACTCGATATTTAGCAAGGTTACCTTGCATCTGTTTCTTTTGCCCAGCTGACATTGAACCCATCCCAAACATACCATCTGGAAGGTGTGAAAGTATGCGGTCAACAGTGCCTATTTTACTCATCATTTCCATTTGTGTGTACATGTCTGTGAGGGTGAATCTACCTGACATTAAGCGCTGAGTCAATCGAATTGCTTCTTCTTGGTCAAGATCTTCAGGTGCTAAATCAATCAGACCTTTGATGTCGCCCATTCCTAAAAGTCTAGAGATAAATCGGTCAGATTCAAACTTCTCAAGATCCTGAACTCGTTCTCCTTCTCCAACGAAAACAATGGGAGCGCCTGTAGTAGCTACCGCACTAAGGGCACCACCACCTCGAGCAGTTCCATCGAGTTTAGTGACAATTGTTCCAGTAACCCCTACAAGATCGTGGAATGTTTGTGCTACAGGTCCTGCGGCTTGCCCTACTTGGGCATCAATTACAAGGAATCTTTCTGTAGCATTTGCAATTTCAGCAATCCTCACAAGTTCATCTCTCAAGTCTTCATCGAGACTATCTCGTCCGGCGGTATCGATAATCAGGACGTCCGCAGTTCCTACTGCCTTGATTCCGTTGCGAACAATAGTTGCTGCATCTTTCTCATCAGGTTCTCCGTAAACCTCGACTGGTGAATCCTCTAACAATTGTTGTAGTTGAGCATAGGCTCCCGGGCGATGTACGTCCGCTTCTATCACTGCCACTTTTACGCCGTGATGTCTCCTCCACCATTCAGCAATTTTTGCAGTAGTGGTCGTCTTACCTTGACCATACAAACCAACCATCAGAACGGTTTCATTGTGAGGTCTAATTTCTCGTGCAGGACCCAGTAATCGAACTAATTCAGTGTAAATTAGATTCATTGCATGAGTTTCGAGTTTTACACCGGGGCGTGGTTCTTCTTCCATCAAACGCCTTTCAATGCGTTCTGTGAGCTCCTTTGCTTGACGTACATTGAAGTCAGCCTCCAGAAGAGCCCGTCTAAGTGTGCGAGATAACTCACGAACAGTTTCCTCGTCAACCTCTCTTTTGCCTTTGAGAAGACCGACCGAACCGAGGATACGGCGCTTCAGACCCTCAAGTGCCATGATGTGTGGTGCTATACGTGTGGTTTGAACGTTATCGGGCGCAGGGGGCTAAATCCGATGTACTGTGCTAAGATTTGACCCGTTGGACTGAAATGATGCATGCCTTGGGAGGTTCATGGCAGTACTGCCACTTCCGATGTTCCAAATGCAGTTGGCGTTTGCCATCGGGCTTGCTGGGATATACTTCGGCTGGCAAGGAGCTATGGCCCGAATGACAGGTTTTTTCGATCTCTCAGGAGCTTTCAAATCTCTTGTTATTGGTATTATTTCAGGTGCCTTTGCTGCTGCGGCAATAGATGCTTTGATTCTAATCAGTATTCGTAGTGGGAATCTCAACATCATCGAGGTCAGTTTTGTTGCATTATTGATTGCCATGGCTGAATCTGCATTTACATTATTCCTCCTAGGTCGCCCAAGAACTGTAGGATTGCGAGCCAGTGCCCCTTATGGTTGGACGCTTGGATTAGGTATTGGGTCGATGCGTGCGGCCAATCTGAACGTTAGGTTATTTGATCCTGAAACATGGGATAAAGTAACAGGTTTTGAGCCAATTAACATCTTTGTCGCTTTTCTCATAACAATTACCGCTTGTCTCGGACATGCTATGATAGCGGCGTGGCAAGGTTCGAAAATCGTAGAAAATCAGCGTGGCCTAACTTTCTTCACTTCTTCATTAGCAAGAGCATTACTAATATTAGGCACCGTATTTGCGGTGTTTCAACCTCTTTTACTCCTATTAGTTGCACCAGTAATACCTCTGTTTTGGGCAAAATCTCAGCACGACTGGCTTGCGGGTGGACTAACTCCATCTGCTAAGCAAGCCTTTCGTAGAACTGTAAGGGGTTCTAGTCGTCACGCCGATGCCGCAACAAAAAGAATACGCGGCCAAAGAGTATTTGAGGATGAATGAAACTTCTCTCGGCGATAAGCCTAGCAGTCCATCATTGATTAATAAGAGGCATATGAAGAAGTCATTATTATATCCCCCGTCTAAAGGAATTAGTACAATGCGAGTCATCATTGCCGGTGCCGGTGAAGTTGGAAGAGGTGTTGCCATGGCTCTTCGTGCTGAAAAAAGACAGGTTGCTTTAATCGATCCTGACCCTGTAGCGATTAACGAATCTCAATCAATTGATTGTTTACTGGTTACTGGAAACGCTCTTTCTCGCGATTCATTATTGAGGGCCGGGATTAATGATGCAGAGATTGTTGTTCTCTGTACTAATAACGACGAGGTCAATCTTCTAGGTTGTGCTTTTGCTAAGCGAGTTTATTCCGAACAAGTTGGTGATAGGGCTACTCGAGGGTTGACAACTATTGCTACAATCCGTGATCCTACTTTACTAGATAAAAATAGAGGCGCAGGTCCGTTAGAAAGATGGACTAGGGCCGATCATGTTGTTTGTGCCTCTGATGATATTGTCAAACAGTTAGCTGCAGGTCTTCTAGCGCCCTCTGTTGAAGAAATACTACCTCTCGGTGACAATGCTTGGATTGCTGTCGCTGAAGTAATGCCAAATTCAGCTTTAATTGGAAAAACTACAGGGGAAGTAGACCAATGGATAGTCAATATCCCTTCTGTTTATGGGATTAAGTCGGGTGATGATAAAGGTATTTTGGTTAGTGGTAGTGAAGTAATTCTGGAAGGCGATATGTTGTGCTTTGTAGCCCGATCCACTGAAGAGTTCCTAACAATTACAACAGGTTCTGGACTTCAAGATCCAGAGTGGCCTAATTCTCCTTTGGTTGCTATATTCGGCGCTACTAAATTCGGAAAGAAATTGGCGGCTCACTACTTGGAGAGTGGGGCTGAAGTTGTTGTAATAGAACCCGATCTTGATTCCGCAAATGAGTTGGTAGGATCACCTACAGGCAATAGTAAACGTCTAGATGTGATTCATGGTGACCCTCAAGATGAAGAACTCCTTAGGGAATTAAGTATAGATACGTATGATGTTGCAATAGCTGCTCTAAAGGACGATAATCTGAACATAGCCATTTCTATGCGAGCCAAGGATAAGGGCGTTGCCCGAACAGGATTAATTCTCAAAGACAGAGCACTTGTTGAGGCCGTTCAGAGAATAGGTTTGACGCGTCCTGTTAGTAGGAGACATGTCACTGTCATTTCAATATTGAAGTCAATCCACATGAATGTCCCTGGTGCTTACCAAGTTATCCCGCAGCTCCCAGATATCATTTCGATTTCCGCCACCATCAGTCATCAATCCTATTTTATTGGGCGTACTATTCAGGAGGCGGAGAAAAAACTAGGTTGCAGAATTGTCATGGTTGAGAAAGAAGATGATTCCGGAACTATCCAAATTCTAAATCCCTCAGATGTGGATATATTAAATGCGGGTGATAAAGTACTTGTTTTCCTTAAACGTGATGATATGAAACATGTGGAGAAAACTCTGGGAAGTTGAACGATGCGATGGGACGTAATCGGCCTCGTAATCGGCTGGACGCTACGAATTTTCGCCGTTCCCTTGACAATTGTTGGATTGTATTCTATATATGCTGATGGTCTTGAATTTGCTATCAAGACTTATGCGATTACATTACTTGTCGCTTTCGCATTTAGTCAATGGTTAATCTCCAAAGTGTCTGGGTCTGAGATGACAAATCGTGTAAGGGATCGTGAAGCCTTTGCTGCTGTTGCATTAGGCTGGCCTCCTGTAGTCCTTCTTGGTGCGATTCCCTTCTGGTTAGGTGGGATGTTTAACGGTCCTTTCGAGTTCTTTGCAGGTGATGCTAATCTTATTGAGATGTTAAGAGGAGCTCTACATTCGTGGTTTGAGTCAATGTCGGGATTCACAACTACTGGTGCAACCGTGATTGACCCTAGTTCTAGTCCCAATTGTGTAGAAAATGTAGAAGATTGTATTGCTTCGCAACCAAAGTCACTGTTACTATGGCGAAGTCTGACTCAATGGTTAGGTGGAATGGGAGTAATTATGCTTGGGCTCGTAATTCTATCACGGGTATTAGGTGGAGGTGCCTCTTTTGCTCGTGCCGAACTTACAGGCCCTACGCTTTCTAAATTAGGTCCCACTCTCCAATCTACAGCACGTAGGCTTTGGACAATATACATCTTTCTTACCATATTAGAGATGGGTGCCCTGTATTTCATAGGTGGTTTGGGCTATTTCGATTCAGTAAATTATGCACTCACTACTCTTCCAACTGGAGGATTTGGAGTGACTGATGGAGGGGTAATGGACATCACTTCTTCCTCAGCAGTTCTTATTCTAACTATTTTCATGATATTAGCTGGAATTAATTTCAGTCTGTATCATGTTTTGGCTATGGGGAATCCAAGAGAAGCCTTCAAGGATGAGGAACTACGCACATATTTGCTCATCTTCTTGCTTGCTTGGTTGGGTATGGCATTCAGCATTTTTAGAAGTAACCTAGACGGGCCTAGTGGTGACGAAATCGAATCTCTACGTCAGTCTATGTTCCAAGCCGCCTCGATTGGAACAAGTACTGGTTATGCTAGTGCTAATTTCGCCGAATGGCCCGTATTTTCTCAGATTGTTTTACTTCTTCTGATGATAATTGGAGCATCTGCGGGTTCTACTGGTGGTGGTGTTAAGGTGTTACGAGTTCGCATTTCATTTGAACTGGCTCGACGTGAAATCACGCGGATAATTTTCCCTCGAAAAGTTGTTGCAATGCGAGTGAATGGTGAAGTAATAGATGAAAATCGAATCTGGATTGTTCTTGGTATGCTGAGTTCTTGGGTGGTATTGGCAACAGGTTCGATGTTACTGTTATCCATGATTCAACCTCAATGGGAAATGAATGACGTTCTCTCAGTTGTAATTTCATCTCTAGGTAATACTGGCCCCGCTCTTGGTCAATTCGGACCAACCTCTACGTGGGCCAGTATGAACGATCTAAGTCTCTTCTGGACATCTATTCTAATGTGGCTCGGGCGTCTCGAATTACTGACTGTTCTCGTTCTATTACATCCAAGAACTTGGAGTAGTAGCAATTAGAATGAATCTAGAGAAAACTGAGTAGATTCATCATCTGACTTTTCAACAGAAGATTCTGCGCTACTTTGTGCAATTCGTTGAACCGGTTCAGGGATTTCTTCCCAATCATCAGTCGGCAGTGATTCATCGAAGGCTGCAAGGATTTTTTTCGCTTCTCTCCTAGACTTGGGTATTCCATGAAGAGATAGGTGGTCATCACCAGAGAGCCCAAGTTGCATAGAGATAGAGAAATCATTAGGCTCTCCACCTAAATTTCTATCATGCACGGCAAGTAGATTAGGCCACAAATCTTCTCTAACAGATGCCTTACTAGTCCCCAAGTCTTTTGCTAGATTCTCAATGACACTAGATCTCCTCCAAACTTCCCCTCCTCTTCTAAGGAAATTTGGATAAGCGAGATATGGATCTGTACCTGGATCCTTTCTGATGCCTGAAACCGCAGCCTGGGAAGTCAGTACAGATCCCCAATACCAAGATCTGTAAGCTCTATTGGTGTATTTTGTAGCTAGCGCTCTATCTGCTAGAAGCATAGCATGAGATATGTTTGCTAGAGTGCCGGATTCGAATACAGATTGATTATTCCAAGCAAACCAAGCAATCATTTCATCAGGATCTTTATCAGAATTCATCAATAATGAGTTTGCAGTTTTACCTGAATTTGATTTATACACCTCACGTAGAGCGTTAAAAACATCAATTTGTGAATCTCTAACTGAAACTTCCGAAAGCGCTCGTACGGTTGCTACATCTATGTGTTCGGAAGAAGTTGCGCATACTGCTTGCAAGTCACGAATAAGAGCTCTCAAGTCACCAGGGTTTCCTTCGATTAAGACTTCAACTGCCTCAGGGTCCATGGAATATCCTTCACCATCTAATACTCTGTGCGTTATTCTGCGCATATGCACTTTGCCAACTCGTTTGAATTGGATATTTTCCGCCAATCGCATGATACGATCTCTATTACGTCGCCAACTACTCCCACTTCCCCATAGGCGCATAGGATCATTACAAGTCATGATGATTGGTTGTTCAGTATTTTTTAGCAAATTGAGTAATTCCGCCTTACCTCCTGAATCTCCTTTGATTGTAGCAGCATCTTCCTCTTCGGGAGATAGAATCTTGTTGATTTTGTCTTCAGATAATTGGCGAAATCCACCTGAAAGGTGGTCTACCTCATCTAAGAGTATCACCGTCTTAGAATCTTTGTCCCCCCCTTTCGTGAAGGCATCTAATGAGATGTGCTGACTACCTCTTGTAGCAGCCCTTCTAATTGCTGCAGCGTTCCGTTCCTCTGAAGCATTTAACTCAATGATAGTCCAACCTCTTTCTATGGCAACAGCCTTTGCGAGTGTAGTTTTTCCAACGCCAGGTGGTCCTGACAACATCAAACTTCTTTTGTTGGGCTTGCCCCCCTGATTCCATCTTTCTAACCACTTACTAATCATACGCAATTGTGATTCGTTTCCTTCCATCTGCGCCATCTGCGTAGGGCGGTATTTCTCCGTCCAATCCTCGACGGCTCGTGTCGCGCTCACAACGGTCTCTTATTGTGGAGCCTCATGAAGATTGGTCTTCAGAAGAGTGAATTTATGGATCCTGTTAGTAGATTAGAAAGAATATCGTCGACAAATGCTCTTACCTGAACTTGGTCATCCCTTCGTCTGATGGTAACACTACCATCCTCAAGAGAAGTATGGTCGACAGTAAGAGCCCAAGGGACTCCAATTTCATCAGCACGAGCATAACGTCTACCTATGGATTTGCTAGAATCCATTTCTGCATTATTGTGGGGTAGGGAATTTATTGCAGCTGTAATCTCTCTTGCTAATTCACCCATGCCATCCTTGTCAAATAAGGGTAATACTACACAGTCTACATTTGAGATTCCTTCAGTAAGTCTAAGGAAAGTGTAAGGCTCACCCTCCTTCTCAGATTCTTCGAATGCATGGTCCAGAATATGCCAAATTATTCTGTCTATGCCGAAAGCAGGTTCGATAACATGGGGAGTAAACCATTCTCCACTAACGTTGACAGTCTCTTTCCTTCTCTCAACCATTTTTTGAGTGATTGTGACAGAATTGCCGTCAGAAAGTTCCAATTCAAAAGGCAGTGAGTCCGGCAATTCATCTAATTCTTCTAGAGCAGAAACTACAGCTCCTGCCTCGCCTCTGAAATGCGGGCCAATAACCGAACCAATGGGGTTCAATTTTTCTAAAGTCTGACTGCGAGGTTCGCTAAACTGTCTCCATGCTCTCAGTGCCTTTGATTTCGAATGTTTTTCGTGGCTCAGCAAATCATGGCATGTTCGATTAGCAATCCCAACACACTCAATCCAACCATGTTCACCAAATATTTCACAATCCCAGCAATCATCTGCATAATGAGCCATTTCTGTACTTGCATGCTGTCTAAATCTAATATGTTCAGGATTTATCCCAACACCAACTAGGAAGTCCCAGGTTCTAGCGAGGAACCAAGCAACAGTAGGGTGGCGAACGATTCCTGCATCAAGTGCAGCCCCAAAGCCCATACGTGTTTCTCCAGCGTGGGTTCCATCTGGGTCGGGGATGAGTGAAATAATCTCAGTTCTCTTAGTTAAATCGGCTGATGGAGGAGATTCGGGATCGATGAAGTACTCTAGTTCGGCCATATTGAATTCACGTAAACGAATCATTCCTTGTCGAGGACTAATTTCATTTCTGTACCCTTTTCCAGTTTGCACAGCACCAAATGGTAATTTCTGCCTAAAGTGCCTGTATAGTGCAGGATATTGCATGAACATTCCTTGAGCGGTTTCTGGTCGCATGTATGCTGTGCGCCCAGAACTCATAGCACCGATTCTTGTACTGAACATCAGATTCATCGGTTGAGATGGCGTCCAAACGGATTCTGAACAAGAAGTACATTGAACATTATTCTCAAGTAATTTATCAATTTCTTTGGCAGGTAGTGAATCTGCATTTGGATGTTGGTCCTCAACCAGATGGTCCGCACGGAATATTGAGCCACATGCTTTGCATTCAGTCATTAAATCGTTGAATTCTCCTACGTGACCACTAGCAATTAGTACAGATTCTGGTGTAACAGTCGGTGAATCGATTTCTACTATGTCTCCATGACTTAGCCAGTGATCAATCCAACGTTGTATCACTCTTCTCCTGATCGATGCTCCAACCGGGCCGTAATCCACAAGTCCTGATATTCCACCATATATCTCGAAGGCTGGAAGGACTA
>Ga0208766_1000819_pt1 | contig 17045 bp, 18 predicted proteins | sample ETN01SmetaG_3_FD_185792 | JGI IMG/M metagenome (GOLD analysis project Ga0208766, IMG submission 185792) | Marine microbial and viral communities from oxygen minimum zone, Eastern Pacific Ocean - ETNP2014F12-01SV263 (SPAdes) (version 2) | ecosystem: Environmental > Aquatic > Marine > Oceanic ... | reverse complement strand
TATTTAATCTCGTGCTCCTATTTTTTTCATCCATATCAATAAAAGCGAGCCCAGCACTAATCGTACCATTTTCTTGCAATGGGACTGAAAATTTTATTTTCCCTTTATTATCAGAACAACCTTTGTTTATAAGTTGCACATTTTTTAATCGAAATAATCTTATTATTCTTTTAAGTGTTCTGAAAGTATATGGTATGGGCTCAAATGCATATACAAATCCATTATCACCAACAGCATTTGATAAATTATATGTATATAGACCATAATTTGCTCCAACATCAATTGCTACATCTCCTGATTTCAAGATTGATTTTATCCAGAAAATTTCCGGTTCATTTTTTATGGCCCATTCATCAGTATATATATCTTTTGCCATTGCTATAGTTTGTAGATATTCTCTTAATCGAGGAAATGGAACTAATAATTTTTTAACTATTTTTCTAGGCAGTGAATTGGCACTCATATTTTTATCTAAATTTTCCTTTGAGTAATTCGTTGATAAATATTACAAAACATTTCTTATGTTAATTATTAATTATATAGTGAGTTAAGGAGTCCAGACGTTGAAATATTATGTTTATGTTATAGAGCTTGATAACAAGGTTGCTGACCTTAGAAAATTTCGAGCAAAAAACCCAAAATATATTAAAGGTAATGGCTGCGTTTATGTAGGTCAATCATCAAAAAAGCCCGAGGTTAGGTTTGAACAACATAAAGAGGGTTATAAGTCAAATAAATATGCAAAGTATTATGGGATTAAACTTAGACCTGATCTTTATGAAAAATATAATCCAATTCCAAAAAGGGAAGATGCTGAAAAATTAGAGGAATATTTAGGCAAAAAACTACGTGGAAAAGGTTTAGGTGTTTGGTTTAATTAATACAGGGTTTTATTTTATTGCAATAGAGCGATAGGACAGTACTAGCTGCCAGACTTCTGTTTTCTGATCTATATCTCCTTCATTTCCTGCAAATGAACCTGATATAAAAATTGGTTTTTGAATGCTGATGCTAATTGCTCCTTTTTTTAAATTAAATAAATAACTAAGTGATGGTGTTACAACAAACGCCTCAGAATTTGGTGCTGGAATATTGTCCCAATAAGCTTTGGAAAGTGACTGCATTCCAATACTTAGATCTAAAGATCCATCAAGGCTGTCAAATCTCTTATAGATTGTAGATAATGTTAGTTTGACACTTGTAGGGGGCAAATAGGAATATTCGTTTTGTTTAAATGGCTTATTAATAGATATGCTTCCCCCAAAGAATACGGGGTTAGATGACCTCTTATAAAAAATTTGTATATCAGATATAGAATTATAAGTCCCATCACTTAAGCTAAAATGTCGATGTGATAAATATTTATCCTCTTCTGTTTTTAAAAAAGGATTAATCGTTAGCGTATTATTTGATGGGATAATTACACCCGAACCTAGAATAATTCTATATCCATCACCAGCACCTGTGTTTTTTAATAGATATCTTAAAATAATTTTAGAATCACCAAATAATCCGCCGATTGCATTGTCAAAGTTATTACCTGTATGCTCATCTCGATGATGTACAGATTGATTATTACCAAACCAATCCATTGATCTGACACCAATGACTGTATTAGCGTACAAGTTTAATTTATTGCTTATCCCGTAGTTGATTCCTGGTCGTAATACAAAAGATAACAAAGAGCCTTCATGGTCAAATTCCTCTCCTGGGATTGGTTCATGCCACCAATCAATATACTGAGCACTATTTTCTAGTGATAAATAGATTTCATTTTTAGCGGCTCCGAGGCCTTTATCTGTATTGCCACCTGGCAATGAGGGATTTCCTCAGAGCGCTCACTGGCCATAGAGCGCAGCGGCTAAAAAATAAAATAAAATAGAAATGAAATATTTCAAAAGTGGTTTTTATTGTTCATCCAATTTATTGATATAAAAACAGTTAAAGAAAAATATTATTAATAATTGAAATTTGTTTTTATTGAAAACTCTTATAGGTTTTATATTCACAGATAATTATTTGGATTATTTATTTAGTATGAAGTGTTTATCTTGTTCTCATTCATGGAAAAGAAGTAAATGGACAGAGTATATATCTTTTCTTTCAAAGTGTCCTGATTGTGGAAGTCGTATTCTTGCTAGGAATGATTTAATAAAATCAATTATTAATATTTTTAAATATAATTAACCAAAAAAATATTTGTCCAAACTTACAAGGGATTCAATTTTTAACATGGAAAAATGAAAACTATAATTACGGTATATGCTTTATTATTTCTTTCTGTGCTTCATTCAGAAATTGTAATTAACGAATTTTTAGCAGGTAGTGAGACCTGTTGTGGGGCGGATATTTTTGATGGGAATACGGAAGATTTTGTTGAGCTATATAATAATGGAGCAGAATCTATTAATATAAATGGCTGGGGCTTTAGCGATACGGATGGAATAATAACAACCATTGCTCCAGATACAAGTATAGTGCCAGGTGATTTTCTAGTTCTTTGGTATACTGGTGATAACAATGGCTTTCCAGAGGTAAATGAAAAGCTTTCAAAAGATGGGGAAACCATCTACATAGCAGATGCAAATGGGAATACAATAGTTAGCTATGATTTTGGGCCTCAGGAAGATGATATCTCTTACGGACGTAATCCTGATGGGTCTGATACGTGGGAGTATTTTTTAATTCCTACTCCGGGGACTTCTAATGCAGAGGAGAACGCTCCTCCGGGCCCATTTTCACTTATTTATCCTGAAAATAATGATACGCTTATTATTAATCTAGATAATCAGAATGATAGCACAATTTTTTCTTGGGGAGAAAGTGTAGATCCTGATGGAGATAATATACAATATACCTTTCAATTATATGGCGGAGAGGCGGACATGTCCGGTCTTACGTTTGATATTTTCTATAGTCAAATTCTAGATAATACAGAGTTATCAATCTCTAATAATTACCTTTCTAGTATTGTGATCAATTTTTATTCAGAAGCAAATGATGGTTATTTTTTAGAAAATCTATCAGGGGTACCTGTTTGGTGGAGTGTTTTCTCTTCTGATGGTATTGCTACTTATGGAGAAGAAGGTTCTGATGATCTAGGTTACAATGATAACGGGTTTGTGTTTACTTTAGATTTAACTGGTGCAGATACAACCGGGATCGAAACTCCTACGATTATGATTAATGAGTTTTTGTCCGCTAGTGGTAATTGTTGCGGTAGTGATATTTTTGATGGCAATACGGAAGATTTTGTTGAGCTTTATAATTATGGAACAGATCCTATTAATATTAATGGCTGGGGCTTTAGTGATACAGATGGTTTGGTTACAACCACTGCTCCAGATACAAGTATAGCACCCGGTGATTTTCTTGTTTTGTGGTATACAGGTGATGACAATGGCTTCCCGGAAATAAATGAAAAACTATCAGGAGATGGTGAGACAATATATATAGCTAACGAAATTGGTATTGAAATAATAAGCTATGATTTTGGACCTCAGGAAGATGATGTCTCTTACGGGCGTAATCCTGACGGATCTGACTTTTGGACTCATATGCCACCCACTCCTGGGCAGTCAAATATTACAAATACTCCTCCTGAAGATTTCTCTTTAACCTTTCCTTTAGAGAGTGATACGCTAACCGCAGACTTAGTTAACCAAGGCGATAGTCTAGTATTTATTGATAACATACATTTTTATTGGGAAGAGAGTAATGACCCTGACCAAATTAATATTCATTACAGTTTTAGATTATATATACAGTGTTGTGGTGGAATTGATATGTGGAGCATATCAGATACGCTAGATAATAATAATAACACTATTTCGTATAGCTATCTTTTTAATATCCTAAGTGGAATGGTTGATGGTCCTATATTCTCTGTTCCTCATGAAATACATTGGAGTGTGAAAGCGACTGATGGAATAGATGAGTCAGCAGAGATTTCAGATTCATTTTATATTATTTATAATGATTATCTAGATATTGATAATGAGAACATCCCTGAGTCTTTCGCAGTTTTTTCTGCATATCCGAACCCATTTAATCCAGCCACTACTATCAGTTATTTGATTCCGGCTGATGGTTTTGTTGATGTTACTATTTTTGATATGATGGGCAGAGAGATAAAGAATCTAGTTAGTTCCAAGCAGTCCAATGGTTACAAGTCTATTAGATGGGATGCTACTAATAATCAAAATCAGATAGTTACTGCAGGCGTTTATATTTACAAGATTGAGTATGAAGATTTTGTCGTTACCCGGAAAATGATTCTTCTAAAATAAATTGATTAGCTTCAGAACGAATACTCTCATCATACTGAAAAATAGTTAACACAGTCTAGGGCACATTATTTTCTCATTTTTTTATTCTCTTGACCTCAGTTATTATGAGCTGATAATCATGGGGTTATGTGCTATTGGAATAGGGATGGCAAAAACCGGCTTGGGCGGTTTAGGTATGGTTGTTGTTCCTGTTCTAGCAAATATATTTGGGGCCAAATCATCGACCGGAATATTACTTTTATTATTAATCATGGCAGATATATTTGGGGTTCGATATTACCACATGCACTCTGATATCAAGCAGCTTGTTAAGCTTATACCAAGTACTATCATTGGTATTATAACTGGCGTTTTTGTCGGGAATCAAATTTCAGACGAATATTTTCAGTTACTGCTTGGCATAGTAATTATCTCTGGCGCACTAATGACAGTAATCAAAGTAGATATAAAAGAAAATAAAATATTCTCAATTATTGTAGGGTTCTTAGGTGGATTTATTACGATGATAGGGAACGCTGCTGGTCCTATCATGTCGATATATTTTTTATCGATGGGGTTTAATAAAAATAAGTTTATTGGTACAGCAGCCTGGTTTTTTCTTTTTGTAAATCTGTTTAAGGTTCCGTTTCACATATTTATTTGGGATACGATAGATCTAAACATATTATTATTTGATTTGAGCCTATTCCCATTGATATTAATCGGGGCTCTAATCGGGGTATGGATTGTTAAGAAAATACCGGAAAAACCCTACAAAATATTTGTAATTGTTTCAGTGGTTTTATCAACTTTTAACCTTTTTATTTAATTTTTGCCATGGATTTTATTTCTAGGCGTATTTTTTGTAATTTTTCAAAGGAAAAATAATAATGGATATAGAATTATTGCTCTGGCTTCCAATAGTACTTTTAACATTGGCGAGTATTATTAAAATATTTAATAAAAATAAAGGTAATCGAAAACCCTGGATAAGGATTGAGGAGATAAAAGAAAATGAATAGACATCTTAGTATGCGAACAGCAAACCCAGCACTACAATCAGAAACTTTCAAAAAATCTATGACTGGTTCTATGGGTACAAGTGAAGTCATGACAATTAATGGAGTGGTTAACAAGACAGGCTTGGCTCTTTTACTATTAATTATTAGTGCGTCTGTCACATGGTCTGACCCAACTCTCTCAGGTCTAGCGATGCTTGGATTTGTTGTTGGCCTTGTTGCCGCTATTGCTACAATCTTTAAACCAACTATCGCCAATGTTACCGTTCCAGTGTATGCGATATCTCAGGGGCTTGTATTGGGGGCAATATCAAGGGTTTTTGAGATGCAGTACCCTGGTATTGCGGTCCAGGCTATATTTCTTACATTCGGAACACTTGGCTCTTTGTTGCTTGCGTATATGTCTGGGTTAATTAAGGCGACAGAAAATTTTAAGCTGGGTGTTTTTGCTGCAACAGGCGCAATTGGAGTATTATACTTGATTAATTTTGTGATGAGTTTTTTTGGAACTGGTATCGGAGTAATACACAGCAGCAGTCCAATGGGTATATTATTCAGTCTTGGTGTGGTTGTTATTGCAGCTCTAAACCTTGTCTTAGACTTTGATTTTATTGAAGAAGGCGCAGAGATTGGTGCCCCCAAATATATGGAGTGGTACGCGACGTTTGGTCTTCTTGTTACGCTCATCTGGTTATATATTGAGATTCTAAGACTTTTATCCAAGTTAAATAGCAGACGGTAAGGAATTTCTCATAAAAAAAACTGAGTACTGGCTAACCTTTTTTATTCATTCTGCTATTTTAATGGCGCAGATTGACTATACGACACAGGTTAAGCCTATTTTTTTTAATCATTGTTTAGACTGCCATGTATCAGTAAATGGATCTGGTGCTCTTGAGTTAGACTCTTATGAATATTTGATGCAAGGTGATAGTAATAATGGTCCTGCTGTAGTACCGTTTAATGCTGATAGTAGTCTACTTTATAGGGTGCTTCTTCGTGATTCTGTTATCGTCCCAAACGAACCTATCTGTTGTAGAATGCCAAAAAATGCTGACCCTTTAACTGTCGAGCAACAGACAATTATCTATAATTGGATCAATGAGGGTGCGATAGGGCCTACTGTTGCTATCGAAGATGAATCGTTGCACCCCTCTTCTTTATTAACTGTTTATCCCAATCCATTTAATAATAAAATTAAAATATCTTATCGTGTTAATAATCCAGGATTAACCTATATATTAATTTTTGATATTTTAGGTAAAAAAATTAAGACAATGACTGGGAAAAACCAGAATAATGCAATGCAGTCGTTTTCTTGGAATGGAACCGATGACTTTGATCGACCAGTATCAGGTGGTCTGTATTTGATTGGAATTAAAAGTAGTAATAGGATAGAAAGGTTAGAAAAAGTTTTATATATAAAATAGGTTATTTACATTTTTTATAAAAAATTATCCAATGAGTAGAAAAAAATACGATTTTGTGATAACCTAAAAAAAGTTCTTGGATTTAAGATTTTTATCTTAAGTTTAGATGCGGAGAGTTAATCTAATATAGAACACATACCAAAGTATTATATAGTACTATCTTCAGTGCAGTATAATTACTAAAAAACATTAAATGTGGATCCATATTTACTTTCCTTGAATTAGTATGAGAATATCTCAAAATAAAACAAAGGAGAAGAAAATGAAGTACTTATTAACAATAACATTAGCACTATCATCTTTGACAGTTGCGCAAGAGCTTCCAGGTTGGGGAGTATATCTTGGTGGCGGTCTTGGAAGTGTATCGATGGATGCTGAAGAAGGTACAACCATTGGCTATGAGCCTGCTCTACCATTTATTGGTGTTAGCAAAGGTTTAATGCTTGGTGTCCCTCTAGTCGTTAGCGTAGGACTAGGTAAAAGAGCTTACAACATGGAAGCAGACCTGATGGGCACAAAATGGACAATTGGTACAACTATTGATATGTTAGATATAGCTGCATATATGCCATACCCAGTAGGACCAGGCTTTGCACAGGTTGGGTTTCTTTATGGTAGTCCTCAAAATACAGGAACAATGACTATAGATATCGATGGAGAAAGTGCAGAAGAAGATATAGAGGATATGGATATGGATCCTGATTATGGTTTGGTACTTGCTTACGGTTATCCAGTTACTGAGAAAATTAATGTTAATGCAGGATACTATCTTGGTCTAGCTGACCATGGTGATTCAGAATCTGGCGCAATGACATTCAATGGCCTTTTTCTATTCTTAGGATATAATTTCTAAATTAATATCTTAATTTTAAAAAAGCCTCTGTAAAGGGGCTTTTTTTTTGAACTAAAGTGGTATATAATTATATCAATGATAAGATATGATATAAAATCAGTCAGTATAATTATTATGAGTTTGTTCTATATTTCTGTAGGCATTAATCATTTCACCAAACCTTACTGGTTTTTGCAGATCGTCCCTCCTTACTTGCCTTATAAGCTAGAGCTAGTCTATATTAGTGGGTTCTTGGAGATTATTCTTGGGGTCATGCTGTTGATTCCTAGTGCTAGATTCTATGCTGGATGGGGGTTGATTATACTTCTTTTAGCTGTTTATCCTGCAAATATTTATTTAGCACAGACCAACGGGGCAGCAATGAATACCACTCCTCTTATTGCATGGGGAAGACTACCATTTCAGTTTGTTTTTATTGCCCTTGCATATTGGCACACAAAATAGATTAAGCGCATAAATGATAACAGGCGAACAGAAAAAATTATTGAATGATATTCATAGTAAAATCATGGAATATCTAGATAACCATAAAATAAAGCCAACAAACACAATAGAAGAGATTAAATCTGACATGGACATCTCAATCGGTAATAGTTCTGACTTTGGTCAAATAAGAAATCTTGTTGATCAGTATCTAGATCATTCAGTAAAAACAAACAGCACACAGTTTTACAACCAATTATTCTCAGGGTTTTCCGTGACCGGTTATATCGGGGAGCTTATCTCTACGATAACAAATAATTCTATGTATACATATGAGATGAGCCCTGTTGCGACACTTTTAGAGATGGAGCTAATAGCAAAAATGAGTGCTTTGGTAGGCTATGAAAAGGGTGGCGGAACTTTTGTCCCCGGTGGTAGTAGCGGAAATTTTCTTGCGATGCTCGCTGCAAGGCAACACTCTGCTCCGGAGATAATGAGATCTGGGATGTTTGGAGATAGTTCGATGACCGCATTTGTTTCAAGAGACTGTCATTATTCAATGGTCAAATCGGCGAACCAGCTTGGGATCGGTACAAATAATATCATCAAGGTTGATGTTGACAGCAGTGGCAGAATGATTCCGGCGGCTCTTGACCAGGCAATCCAAATTTCGATGCATAATGGATCAAAACCTTTTTTTGTTGGTGCAACAGCTGGCACAACAGTCAGAGGATGTTTTGATCCGATAGAGGAAATATCAATAGTCTGCAAAAAATATAATATCTGGCTACACGTTGATGCTAGCTGGGGAGGAGCTGCGTTATTATCTAGCCAGCATAAAGAGCTTCTATCAGGGAGTAAATATTCTGATTCTTTTACGTGGTGCGCACACAAGGCAATGGCCCAACCATTAATGTGTACGGTCACACTTTTTAATAATCCAAATATATTGTTTGAGATCAATGATGTTGAGGGTACTGAATATTTGTTTCATGATGGGAATACCAAAGAGCCTGATCTTGGGAAACAATCCCTGCAATGTGGCCGTAGGGTTGATGCATTAAAGCTCTGGCTGACATGGAAATACTTTGGCGATGCCGGCTATGAAAAAAAGATAGACCATCTTTTTGAAATGGCAAAATACGCAGAACAGAAAGTTAAAAAATCAAAAATATTGAAGCACGTATCAGATGTTTTTTACTTGAATATCTGTTTTCAGATACAGCCGGATGGTATTGGTCATAGTCAGGCGGGTAGATTTACGGTTGCTGTGCGTGATGAACTATTTAAAAATGCGCATGCAATGGTAAACTATGCTGAGGTTGAAGGAAGGGAATGCATGAGGCTGATTACGGCTAATTACGAATTAAAAAAAGAACACATAGATCAGCTATTCTTAGATATAGAGTCTACGGCAGATAAACTTCTGCCTGATTTTACTTAATGTCTATTGAAAAAAAATCAGTTTTCTTTTTATTTATAAATGGACCACACCATGTATATCACCTTATTGAGCCTGCTCTTAGTTTTGCATCTACTAAAAAAGATTATAAATCAGTATTTATATCTGGCAACCCTGTTAATACCAGTATAATAATAAATAGTCACAGGCGAAGCCCATCAGCAGAATTTGAATTAATTGACATACCTTTGCCCTTTAGGTATCGTTTTATAAAATCATATAAGAGTAAAAAATATCCCCCTGTTTACACAAGGATTCCCAAGATTGTTTCACGCATTAAAGATGCTACAGCGATTGTAGGGACCAGTCATGATATTCCAAAAATCATTGATGAGTATAATATCAGAGGACCAAAACTTTTTTACCTTTATCATGGGACTGGCACAAGAGAGTATGGGTTTGACTCTGCTTTTGATGGTTTCGATTATATTTTAGCTCCAGGGCCTTATCATAGAGATAGACTAATTAAGGAGAATATTTGTGATAAGAATAAAATAGTCATGACCGGGCAGCCAAAATTTGATTGGATTACAAAACACCACCAATCTGATAAAAAGTTGTTTAACAATGATAACCCAATATTTTATTATAATCCTCACTGGGATATGAGTCTCTCTTCTTACTTAGAATGGCGCAGTTTTATTTTAGAATTTTTTAGACAAAACTCTGATTACAATCTAATATTCTCACCTCATCCTCTTGTGAAGCACCTATCTAAAAAAAGAAAATATGCTATAGAGATTGAAAGTGAAACTGCAGACAATATAATTATTGATCTGGATAGCAATAAACAAATTAATGGTACATATAATGCTGTTGCCGATGTCTATATCGGGGATGTGAGCAGTGTGGTTACAGAATGGATAAATTATCGTCCTCGGCCATGTATATTTATTAATGCACATAAAGTGAAATGGAACGAAAACAAAAGTTATGAAATGTGGAACTATGGAACTGTAGTTGATGATAATAGAGATTTCAGGAAAGTTGTTAATGATAGTCTAAAAAATGATGAATATCATGAAAAGCAATTAAGGCATGGTGAAAAATTTATTTTTAAGAGTAAAAAAAATGCTTCTGATATTTGTTCAGATTTCATTTTCGACAAATTGGATTTTGGCAATAATTGAGAAAATCGAAAATATATTTTATAGGCAGAAAACAGGGCTTTGGTAAAAGAAGATGGCGGCTAAGTCATCTTGAGAATAGGCGTATGGATGAGACGCAGGGTTTAAAAAGTGCTCATGATTCTATTGTACAGACTAGATTTATATCTTCTGCTGATTCAATATGGGTCCGAGTTCGGCCGGAGTTTACAACAGATGAGGAAATCAAGAGGATTGACCAAAGGCTTAAACCATATAGAAATAGCAAAACGATAATTAATGATGTAGCCTTTTTTCAAAACTATGACTCTAAAGATCGAACATTTGAGCTCTGGCATAATAAGGGTATCCCATGTCCAGGTTTTTTATCTCTTTCTCTATCTGAGTCAGAGAATAATATTGAGGATACAGTCGATAAAATAAACAAGTTTGTGGCTAAGCATGGAAAAGTTTTTATGCGAACGAATAATGAGACAGCTGCAAATGGAATGTTTCTTTTAGATAAAGAATCCTCTATTGAGTTTATTATTGAAAAGATTAAGGAGCTCGTCCACAGATGCAAAACCTTCATTCATAAAAGAAAAGACACCAGAATAGTCTTGGTTGAGTTTATAAAGCCTGAAAAAAAAGATGGGAACATTGATCTGTACCGCGTGCATCTTCTTCTTGGAAATATATTAAGCTACTATGCCGTAACAGCGAAGCTAGATATTTTTCATAATTGTGATATGGATGCGAGAGACTTGGATAGGTTTATCGACCTAAATAGATCTATTGCAAAAATAGTAGAAAAACATAAGAATACTATTTTAGAAGCTGCAGTGGTTTTGGGATGTAATCTGGGAGCGATCGAGTTTTTTATTAAAGATGGTAGCCCAGTATTTTTAGAGTTTAATCCGATGTGGGGAGGTCAAGCGAGTAAAGTCGGATTTGGTAATGCCCAGCTTCAAGATTATTTAGAGAGAAACAGGAAAGACCTCATTGAGCAAATACCAAATATTTATTCATTTTTAGACTATAAGAATTATTACAAGATACTCTTTGAGAGTATCCACAATTATTGTGTAGTCAAATAGGTTTTAGTGATCAGTAAATCTGATATAGTCAGTCCCTGAAGCATGGCAATTATAGCAGGATGAGACGGATCCAGCTTTATTAATATCTCCATTACTATCATAAGAGGCCCAAAACCAATCTCCATGCTCTGAGTCAAAGCCCTCGATCTTCTTCATAACAGTTATGGTGTTTATCGTTGAACCATCACTAGATGAATAACCTTCCTTTACACAAATAGAGCCATAAGGAAGTTCTGAGCTTGTACTATCTTCAAAAGATGGTAGAGCCTGACCATTCAACCAGATCTGTACAAAATTCCCGTGTGTCCCATCAAGAGATGCTTTTATGTCAGTCCAGTCAATTGATTGATCCCACTCTGAGTATCCTTGTATTTCTTGCCAGAGACCCTCTGCCGTTTTTTCATCCTGACTTTTTTCTTCTTCATCTGCACAGCCAATAAAGAAGGATAAAACAATTAAAAGGTATAGATTTTTCATGCCTAAAACTCCAAAGGTTAAAATTAGTTCCGACCAAATGTAATAAGGCTTAAATATGTATTGTAGATTTATTTTTTTTTTGAAGGGACTGGGTCTTCTCCGTGTGTCCCCCACCATGGGTTACATCTGATTATACGTTTTGCTGCTAACCAGAATCCTTTAATTACTCCCCATTCATTAATTGCCTGAATCGCATAGTTTGAGCATGTAGGTATATGTGCACAATTCTGACCTAAGAATGGAGACAGTGTTATCTGGTATAATCGTATAGGGAGAATAAATAGTTTTGAAAATACTTTACGGAGCATATGTTAAAATTCTCGTAATTTTGAATGTTAATGTTTTAAATGTAACTAACATGGCGCAACTAAGATTATATAACTCTCTAACAAATAAGAAAGAAGATTTTCTTCCTATTGATCAGAGTCATGTGCGTGTTTATACCTGTGGCCCCACGGTTTATAATTATGCACATATTGGCAATGCACGCCCTCCGATGGTTTCAGATGTTTTAGTCAGGCTCCTGAGATATCTATATCCTAGGGTCACGTACGTATCAAATATCACAGACATTGATGATAAAATAATAAACGCATCTATAGAGCAAGATATATCTATAAGCACATTAACTAAAAAATATGAAAATATATATAATGAGAATCTTAAAGAATTAGGTATTGACCCACCAGATCTCCAGCCTAGAGCAACTGACCACATTGCAGAGATGATAAAACAAATTGAAACACTTATTAAAAATGGGCATGCATACCAGCAAGGCGGTCATGTTCTCTACAGTGTAAATACATTTCCAGGTTATGGATCACTATCTGGGAGAGATAAAGATGAGCAAATTCTAGGAAGCAGGGTGGAGGTTGCATCTTATAAAAAAGAACCAACAGACTTTGTTCTTTGGAAACCTAGTATTGATAATCAACCAGGCTGGGATTCCCCTTGGGGTTTTGGTCGTCCAGGGTGGCACCTTGAGTGTTCCGCGATGTCTGAAAAGACACTTGGTGTTCCTTTTGATATTCACTCGGGTGGGCAGGATCTAATATTTCCACACCATGAAAATGAACTCGCTCAGTGCTGTGGAGTACACAATAAGATTAATGATATTACTTCATATGCTAGGTATTGGATACATAATGGTATGATCAAATTCGATGGTGATAAGATGTCTAAGTCTCTTGGCAATATTAGTTATATAAATGATTTGATTAATGATTATAATGGAGAAACTCTGAGGCTGGTTTTATTATCAACTCATTATAGGCAACCACTTAATTGGTCTACAAAGGCAATTGACCAAGCCCAAAAGACTTTAGACAGACTTTATAGAGTTATACGAAAAGCAGATTCTGGCAGAGAGTTAAATACATCTAAACCATCTGAACATATATTAGATGCGCTATGTGATGATCTAAATACTCCAGAAGCTTTAGGACAGTTGAATATTCTTTTTAATCAAATTCAGTCTGCTGGAAAAGATGAACAAAAAGAGTTGATATCCACAATTTACTCTAGTGCTAAGATGCTTGGTATACTGCAGTGTGATCCAGATGATTGGCTAGGGTATAGTAAAGCTGCTAACGGAGATGACATACCTAAAATAGAGAAGATGATTGAAGATAGAAATCAATGCAGAAATGAAAAAAACTTTAGCCGTGCAGATGAGATAAGAGATGAGCTAAAGTCAATGGGGATAGATATTGAAGACACACCAGGTGGAACTATCTGGCGCAATGAGAATTAACCTTTTTATAAATATATTAGTTAGTTTAACCGGGAGGCCAATTTAATTGCCTGCCGCCCAAAACGTGTAGATGAATATGGTAGACTGTCTGTGCTCCATGCTCATTGCAATTGAATACAGTTCTATATCCACTCTCAGCTATTCCTTCCTTTTTTGCTAGATCCTTAGCGACAATAAATAATTCTCCGAGTATATCTTTATCAACTTCTTCAATATCATTTAGAGTGCTTATTTCTTTTTTGGGTATCACAAGAAAATGAATCGGCGCTTGAGGGTTGATATCTCGAAATGCTAAAATATTGTCATTTTCAAATAAAACGTCAGCAGGAATTTCTTTGTTAATTATTTTGGTAAAAATAGTACTCATATTTTAATCCTTTATAGGTTTTCTTTAATTTTATGATACATTAAAGTCTATAACTTCAAATCGAAAACAAAAAAGGTTATTTAGAAGAGTCATTTGAAATGACCCTTAGGACTAGGAATATTTAAGATGCTTTATTTTTAATGAACTATACTCTGATTGTAGTAAATAGTATGAACCAAATAATACAGTCGTAAAAAGAAAGTCGCTTATAATTGTATTATTCATAAAAGGGATGCCAGCAATATAACAACTAATAAGTCCAGCTATATTTTTAGAATACATTCCACTACCAGCCCACACTCCAAAATTGGAAACTAAAAAGAAAATTCCACTGGAGCCAACTATACCTCCGAATGTTTTTGATAGAGATACACCTTTATTAAAAATAAAGAGCCCAGTAAATATTATTAGTACATATGAAATATACTGCCAGTAAAATCCGTTGTAGAACCATACAATGTTTACATCTGAGCTGGCATAAATAAAATTATTGATTACTAAATCACTTAACCAGATTCCAAGTAGAGGAATAAAGAAGGCGTGCCATTTTTTTGCAAAATGCGCAGCCCCGAATAATCCAATTGCAGCAATAGGAGAAAAATTTGGAGGGTGTGGCATAATTCTGGTAAAAGCAGCCAGAAGAATAATTATCGATAATATTCCTGTTTGTAGGTTTAGTTTTTTCATGATTATATGCTAAATACTGAATTCAATTTTATATCACCAATGCTATAAGAGTCTAGACTAAAGATTTAATTTTTGTAATAATAATGAAAAATAAAAGTAGTATAGTTTATTAACTATTTATTTCAAACGTATTGTCCTTAAATTTTGGTTTGATTAATCCACATATCTTAATGAAAAATGATTGAACTAACGGATGTTACAAAAGTATTTACGCTAACGCGAGACCAGAGAAAAATCGTTGGCAAATCTGAACTTAGGCCAAAATTATTTACGGCAGTTGATTCAATAAACTTAAAATGTAATCCTAGTAAGGTTTTTGCCTTGATTGGTCCCAACGGATCGGGGAAAACAACAACACTGAGAATGATATCAACCATGATTTCACCCACTTCTGGATCTATTCAAATTAATGGGAGTGATGTGTTAGTAGATGGTAGGTCTGCAAGAAAATCGATAGGATTCATGACAAATCAAACAGCACTGTATGATCGTCTGAGTCCATATGAAATGGTTAAATATTTTGCTGATCTCAACAGTATGGATAGAATAGTTTTTGACCAGAGGTGTAAAGAAATATTTGACCGTTTAGATATGAACTCATTTGCAAACAAAAGGATCGGGACTCTTAGCTCTGGTATGAAGCAAAAGACATCTATCGCTCGGACAATTATCCATAACCCAGATATTATAGTTTTTGATGAACCTACCACTGGACTAGATGTAATGACTTCTAGGTCTATCATTGAGCTAATAAGAAACTCAAAAGAGGAAGAGAAAACTATTATTTTCTCTTCGCACCGTATGGAAGAGGTTCAGTCACTTGCGGATGATATCGGAGTTATATACAATGGGAAACTTATTTTTTCTGGGACAAAAAATGATTTTGAATCTTTAACACCAGACTCACAAAGCTATGATGATACGCTAATCAACTTGATAGATAAATCATGAACATAATTATATCAATATTTATAAAAGAGCTTATTGATGTCTTAAGGGACCGCAGGACGCTTATGTTTATGGTAGTCATCCCAGTACTGATTACTCCATTGTTAGTGGTGGGGTCAATAAAATTTCAAGAATACCAAAATAAAAAATCTGAAGAAAAATTACTAAAGATTGCTTTCATCAATGAAACGAATGATCTCACAATCAAAGGATTACTATCCGAACAAAAGGGCGTAGAAATTATTGAAGATATTAATCTTGATAGTTTGGAGTCAGGTATAAAAACAGATTCAATTCAAGGTGGTATGCATATAGAAAAAGATTTTTTAGACAATATATCATCTAACAATACTGGACAAATAAATATTTATTATAAATCATCTGACTTAATGAGTAAATCAAAAAAAAGAATGAAGGCCGCTTTAGAAAACTATAAAAAAATTGTAGTAGCAGATAGATTAAATAATTTTAAAATAGATGAGAAACTATTAGAGCCACTGAATGTTGTAGATGTTGATATGTCTACAGCAAAAGAAACGATAGGGAAAGCAGTTGGTGGTTTTATTCCTTATATACTGGTTATGTTTATATTTCTAGGCGCAATGTATCCTGCGATCGATTTGGGCGCAGGGGAGAAAGAGAGAGGGTCGCTAGAGACTTTACTTTCTTCGCCTGCAACAAAGTTTGAGATCACGATGGGTAAACTTTTAGTTGTATCTTTAACCGGACTGGTTTCGGGGCTCGTTTCAGTATTAGGGATCTCATCATCTTTATTTTTTATTGATAATATTCCTGAGCAAATACAATCTACTATTATGGAATTAATAAGTCCGTTCATGATATTATCTGTGATTATTCTAATGATACCGATTGCGATATTCTTTGCTTCTATGCTACTATCGATATCTTTTTATGCTAGATCATTTAAAGAGGCTCAGAGCCTAATGGCGCCGCTAAATATGGTAATTATTGTACCATTATTTTTAAGCTTAGGTCCTGGAATGGAGATTGATCATGCAACAGCGCTAATGCCACTGATTAATGTTGGCCTATTAACAAAAGAGATATTAGCCGGCTCAGTAGAGCCAATTTATTTTATTGAAACATTATTATCTCTTTTATTTTTTGCAGCGGTTGGAATAAGATTTTCAGTATACTGGTTTGATAAAGAAAACA
>Ga0208766_1000814_pt1 | contig 17136 bp, 22 predicted proteins | sample ETN01SmetaG_3_FD_185792 | JGI IMG/M metagenome (GOLD analysis project Ga0208766, IMG submission 185792) | Marine microbial and viral communities from oxygen minimum zone, Eastern Pacific Ocean - ETNP2014F12-01SV263 (SPAdes) (version 2) | ecosystem: Environmental > Aquatic > Marine > Oceanic ... | reverse complement strand
TTAATATAAAAATGATGAAAACTTTCACCGACTGCTCTGGCAACCGATCCCCAATTCAAATCATGTCCAAAAATCATTCCTGTAGTCTTTACTTTAGGAGTCCACAATTCTATATCTTTTTTAACACTTTCATAAGTGTGATCTGCATCTATAAAAATAAAATCCAAAGAATCATTTTCAAAATGTTCATGGGCCACATCTGTTCTTTCTTCATATATTTTACATCTATTACCATAAAATGATACTTGTGAAAAAACAGTTTTCTTGCGTTGTTCTAATTTTAATTTTTCGTCTATATCATAATTTTCGATTTTATTATCTTCTTGTAAAACCCATGTATCTACACCATATAAAAATAAATTAGGATTTGCATTTAATAAATGGAAGAAATTTTCACCAGCAGAAACACCCAATTCTGCTCCAACTTTAAATCCAAATTCTCTTATATGTGCATTTAATACATGATATCTTCTGGTTTGCCTCACATCTGTAATGACAGGAAATGTGATATATTTTCTTTCTTTAACTAAATCTATTACAGAACGAACCATTTTATGTCATTATACAACAAGACCACTCGTAAGTGGTCTTGAATTCTTGATTATTATATATACTGTGTAACCCACAGAGAAAAGGTGAACGTTCATTATGCAGCAAGTGCAGTCCGAGCAATTTCCTTCATAGCAGCACGATGATACCTTGAAACCACCTCTTCCAGTTCCGAAGCGTGATCCAAATACTCATCAGTAAGTCTACCTTCTGAAACCATTCTTTTCCACCTAACAACAGTATCGTTACCTTCACGAATGAAAACAGTTACGAGTTCTTCAAAACCATTCCAAGTGGAGTCAAACTCATAATCTCTACCTTCACCAGTAAAGACTTCTTTCCTAGTAGTTTCCCAAGAAGAAACCATCCATTTATCTTTATGAAAATCCCAAAGATAAACATATTCCAGAAAACTACGTTCACGAATAGATTCTTCAAAATCTTCATATGATTCGTAGGTTTCGGCCTCATCTGAATTTGCACGATCTTCATGAGAAGCTGCAATGGTTTCTCTCAAAGAAGATGCATAACCCAATTTCTCTGCAAGATCTCTTGCAAGTACTCTCAGATTATAATTTTCTAACAACATTTCGCCGACACCAATTGTATATCCATCGTAATGTACATAGGATGAAACAACCGATCCGTCTTCATTCAAATACGCAACTAAAGCATTTGTACTCATAATATATTCTCGTTAGAGATTCATCAAATAGGTGAGAACCTTCCCTCACCTTTCACTACTATTATACCAAATCTATACTAGAATGTCAAGTTTTTTTCAACTTTTTTGCATATTGACAAGAGATAAAATACCTCTTCCGGCCTCTATTGCGGTATCAACCACCCATTCAAGATTTTCTTCGTCATAATCCCACTTTTCTCTAACGTAGGCTACGAGTTCATCATATTCCGCTTCGTCAAGGTCAACAATCTCTGGAAGAACTTCATCAATGTCTTCTACTGCATCAAAAAGTTTTTTGACAGGATCAATGAAATATCTGGCATCTCCCCATGACATTTCTCCATCTTTTCTAGCTTTTCCTACTGCATCTATGAAAGAAAACATGAAGTCTAAAACATCTTTGACTTCCTCAATTCCCCTTTTTTCTTCTGCCATTTTACTCCAATCCCATTCTAGTTTTATAGTCTGAAATTTGTTGTGCTGAAGGATTTGCAATCCCTCTACCAATTAATGCTTGTTTCGCAGCTTCGTCTACACCACTTACTTTAGGTGCAGGTTTTTCTACAACTACTTTTTTTACATCCTTTTTTACTTCGGCCATCTTATCTCCTAATTTTTATTAAGTTTTTTCAAATAATGATTACGTTTCTTCATGGCGGATTTTAATCTAAACTTAGAAACATTATCTATGAAAATATCTCCGTCCATGTGTTCAGATTCGTGTTGAAATATCCTTGCAGACATTTCAGAAAAACTTGCACCCTGTTCCTCTCCATCATATAACTGGAATTTTGCAGCAATAGAATGCGATCTTTCAACTGCAACATAAAGGCCAGGAAAGGATAAACATCCTTCTCTTATATATGTTGTTTCGTCACTCCACTCTAAAATTTCTGGATTGAAAATAACTATTCCATTTTCTCCCATAACCATTGCAAATACCGCTGCAGGAATACCGATTTGATTTGCAGATAAACCCATTCCATTATAATGAATCATATTTGCAAACAATTGTTCTACCAATTTCTCAGGATCAACTTGAGGATTCTTAAAATCAAATCTCTCTGGTTTTTCTCTCAAAAATGGATCATCTTCTTTCACCAACTCACATACTAAATCACTCATCCGACCTCTATTTTGGAAAAGTTTTTCTCTTTCAAAAACTTAATTGTTGAATTAAATTTGTCATAAAGAATTTCTCCTTTATGAGATATAACAAATACATTTGTATTTGCATCAAGGGTATTCAGAATCTTCAAAAATGCATCTGTACCATCAGCATCTAAAGATGAATCAAAAACTTCATCTAAAACAAGAAGATTCGTGTTCACACTATTCTTGAGTTTTGCAACCATGCGCCATGTGAACAACAACGCAAGATCAATTCTCATTTTCTCACCTTCAGAAAAAGAAGCATAAGAAAATTCATCACGATATTGTGATTGAATCGTTTCGTTGAAATTTTCATCAATTGAAAAGTTGATCAAAAAATCCAACTCATTTAAATATCTGTTTACATATTTGTTAATGATAGGAACATATTGACGAATGATTTTTGTCTTGATGCCCGTATCTCTCAGCAATTCATGTGCATATTCAAAAATTTGTTTCTCATCGCACAGTTCCGAAAATTCAGAATTCAAGGTTCTTAATTCTTCCTCTAAAGAGTATAGCACATCCATCTCTGAATTGTCAAGTTTTTTCTTGTCTTTTAATTTCTCAATCTCTTTCCAGGCCCGTTCAATGTTCGCATCTAGCGATGCGACTGAAGAATTTAATCCAGCAAGAGTTTGAGATTTATCTACAATCTCTTTTCCTATCTCACGAAAATTCTTTAACTGATTTTCTAATGTATCAATTTCAGTAATGATTTTTCCTAAACCATCTTTCTTATCATCAATTCCTTTTGAAATGTCAATTACTCTCTCCTTTTTAAACTCATCATTAATGACTTGTTTGCAAGTTGAGCAAGTAGAATTATTTTCATAGAAATTCAATTCGTTTTCATCGTGCTTTAATTTGATTTCTATTTTATTCTGAACCTTCTCGTATTCGGATGTCTTTTTCTTTGTGTCATCTTCTGTTATTATCTTCTTACTCAAATCACCTATATCGTTTTGCAATGCAGCAATTGACTCATTTGCATCTTTTCTTTGATTCACAAATCCTTGAATATCTTCTTCTTTCTGTTTTACAATTGAATTATTGTCTTGTTTCAATCTTTCAATATATTCTAATTGCATTGCAGATTTTGATTTATTCAGTTCCCTTTGATTCTCGTTATTTTGAAGATTGGATTTTAACTCAGAATTCTTCTGTTTCAATAGTCCATTCATTGTGGAAAAAATCTGAATGTCCAAAAGATCTTCAACAATAGTTCTTCTATCCGACTGTTTGAGCTGCATGAATGGCTCAAAGGTAGAACTTCCCAAAACAACAATTTGAGTAAAGGACTTGAAATTCAACTTGAGAATAACCTTTTCTAGATATTCCTGTGAATCTCTGATGTTCGCCATTTGGTCTAAAACCTTACCATTCTGAACAATCTCAAATAAATTTGGTTTGATTCCTCTACGAATTTTAAAATCTTTTTTCCCTATTGAGAAATCTATTTCAACCAGCAACCCTCTTTCATTAATCGTATTGACTAATTGAGTTTTGTTAATACTACGAAAAGGTTTTCCAAACAATCCAAATGTCAATGCATCTAGGATTGTTGATTTACCCGATCCGTTTTCTCCGATTATTAAAGTAGTTGGTGATCTGTCAAAAAAGACAGTTGTAGGTGTATCTCCTGTAGAAAGAAAATTCTTCCAAGAGATTTGTTTAAATATTATCATTTAGAAATTTATTGGCCTTTTTCCACTAAGAGTTGGGGGCTGGTTGTCTTTAATGTATTATCTACTATACTTAATCCCTTTTTCAATGTAATATGAATCATCTTATTAAGAGTGATTCCCCTCTCATGTGCTAACATTGATAAATTGAAAATTACATCATCTGGTAATTCTAATGTTAATGCTGCTTGCGATTCTGGTTGAATTACTTTTCCTTTAGTGGTTGTAGCAGTCATACGATTTTCCATATCTCTCCGTCTTTCTAACTCATCCACATCATAATTTGACATTTGTTCCTTTCTCTTATTTTTATATCTTATGCGTTTTCAATAACTCTTGAACTTTGGCAAAATGTTCTGTATTATCTAATTTTTTTTTTGCGTATGCGAACCAGCCTTTCCTGTAGTAGATCCGAAATCAACTGTCTTTAGACTTTCATCTTTCATTGCTTGCTCTTGTTTAGCAAATTCATCTTGTTCCGATTGAGTAGAAGTAATTGCATTGTAAGCAACACACCTTCTTTCTGGATCTCCTTCTTCAACTAAAAAAGGATACACATGATGTAATTGCTGAGCACCAAAAATAAACATATCTCCAACTCTTGGGCGCCACTGCCAAGTAGGTTGACATAAACCCAAATCCCTTCCAGCTGCGCCCGTAAAAACAATTGAACCATCATCTCTGTCACGATGTTTTTTTCTTGATTCTTTAAATTTAGGAACTTTAAGATACATCGCAGAAGATATTTGACACTGTGTGTGCATATGTGTGGGATTGTATTCGCCAGGAAATTGATTTACCACCCACATTGATAACATTTGAACTAACCATTTTTCATTAGCGACCATTTGTTCACCCTCTGGCCCATACATCTGTTTCTTAACTTCCTGTACATAATGACTAATCATATCATGAAAAAAATTAAATACTCCTGCTTCTTGTAACATTTCATGTGGAACAATTAACTCACTTTCTATTTGCCCTGCAAGGTTTTCTCCCCAACTTTTTTCTTTCTTTTCAAACACCTCATCTGTAATTTCTAACATTTTACCAAGAACATGATCTGGTAATCTAGTCATTAAAACTGGACATGACCAAGGCTGAATAAATCTCATCGGAACATCAAAAGAATATGTCTTTGGGTTGTTTTTCTTTTCTAGTCTTTCTTGGCGTCTTCGTTCTTGTCTGGTACTCATACTGTCTCCAATGTCAATGATTCATTATATAAATCCTGCATTAATTTATTTAATGATTCTTTATTTTTGAGTTGCAACCCATCTACACAATTACGAATTACACTCATAGTGTCTTCAACATCATCAATACTTTCTATATCTTCTCCAAGATCTTCAATATCAAATAAGTTATCAACAACCGATATATGTCCAACGCCCCCTCTAACTAAATTATCCATTAATGCTTCAAACAAATATTGATTCTCTTTGTTCTTAATAATAATTTTTACATAACAATCTTCATATTGAGAAACATCAATGTGGTCTATTTTTCCTTTAGAATCATCATAATAAATTTTATGAAACATTGAATATGGATTATTGACCATTTCCACTTCCATTGTTTCCGTGTCATATATGTGAAATCCTCTTTGATCATTATAATCACTCCATGTGATCTCATAAGGATTCCCCAAATAAGTAATATTTCCTGTCTCCGACTTATGATGAAAATGTCCAGAAAAAACCTTCTGGAAGGCCTTAAACATTGACTGAGAGTATCCTTCTATTGCAAACGAACCTTTATGTTGTTCAATTCCTTCTATTTGAAGATGACCGAATGCAACTGGAGCACGTGTCTTTTCTATCAATTCTCTTGTCCGATTTTCATTGTCTGCACAGATCCAAGGCAGAAATACTGCTTTGTTTTTCCCATCCAAAGATACTTCGGTTGGTTCAACGTGTACTGTTACATGATCCATTCCATCTGTCAATTCAGACATAGAATTTACTGCAAGAGTATTTTTGTAATATATATCGTGATTACCAACAATAATATCCATATTGATTCCCATCTCTTTTAGCGGAAGAAACAGAATTTCTTTCATAGAATTTAGAGTCTTATAATTAATAAATTTTCTTCTATCAACCACATCTCCTAAATGCAATACTTTGGTAATACCTCTTTCTTTTAACGTAGGAAAGAATACATTATCATAAAACCTTTTAAAGAAATCATTAAAAATCAAACTATCATTTCTTGCACCAAAATGTGTGTCTGTCAACAAAGCAATCTTCATGCGTATGCCTCTTCCATAAATTCAACGAGAGGTGATAACTTAGCAAGATTCTTATCAACTTCTGGTTTGGGTTTTTTCTTTGCTCTTTTCTTCTCTTCAAATGCATGGATGAAGTCATATATACTTGCACGTTTATCTGCTGTCATTGGAGATGCACCAGATACTACACTTGCAGACTCTTTTGCACTCATTGCAGCCATGTCTGAATTGTCTTCTAAAGAACTAAACTCATCCATCGTTTTATATTTGATATAAAGTTGTTTCTTTTCCTTTTCAATTCTTCTAAGGAATGCGTAATATATGATTTGAGTAAAATATGCGAATGGATTGGTTGATTTTTCTGGATTGAAATTACTTGCGTACATTACACAATTTTCAATTCCATCACTTACCATTTCTTCCCGAAATGCATAATTTATAAAGTTTGGCCGATGAGAAAGTCTCTCTGCTATTTTAAGAAAACATTCTCCTGCATAATCGGGTATCTGTGGTGGTGTGGTTTCGTCATCCTTTGACTTCAAATAATTTTCACGATAATCTCTCATGACTATCAAGAATTGTTCATTATTCACATAATGTTGTTTTTTTCTTGGCATGAATATCCTTTCTTAGTTTATAATATATCCATTATATCAAATTCAATCAAAAAAGTCAAGTAATATTTAATAATAAAAAAAACTTGACAAAACCTCCATAAAGTGTTATAATGAGTCTGTGACGAGTACAAATGAAAGTATATACTTAGTTTAACATTTCACTCTCATTACCTAATGGTATAAATTCTTCAAATGTATCGCTCTCTTCTTCTATAATATCTTTGTATATCTTGTGCATTTTTGGAGATAGGTTTGCCATTGTTACCACATATTTAGCGGATACAGGAATTATTTTATCTTCTGTGAATGGAATCCATTTGGTAAATCTCACACCCTCATCTCCTTCTTGATCTACAACGTGAGATATTTTTACAGGATGTTTAAATTTAAAAAATCCACCATCTGGCTCCATGTACATTGTCAGCAGTTCTTCTCCGCTTGCAAGTTTGACATATTTAAGAGGTGCAGTCATATTATCCTTTTATTGGAATTGTGTAGATATTATATGGAAATTTTTCACTGGTATAAATTTTGATTCTTTCCATGAAATGATTTAAGGTATAATTTTTTCTCTCTTTGTACGTAAGATCATCTGAAATATCATACAAGTTTGCAGATTTCTTTGTATCCGATGTCCTAAGTCCTCTACCAATTGATTGTAGATTTCTTATACGAGACTTAGAAGGAGAAGCAAAAATGATGTTATGAAGATTCCTAATGTTGATGCCAGTACTGTATACGCCATAACTCGCACATATGACGGCATCTCGTTCTTGTTCCACGATAGATCTAACTTGTTCTCTTGATTCTGCATCTGTTCCTCCATAAACAAAAAACACTTTTCTTGAATTATCTATTTTATCTCTCAACATTTCATGTAGAATATTTCCATGTTTTTCTACCAACTGAAATAAGACCAAAGAATTGCCCGAAAGACCCTCAACTAGATTACATATGTATTTATTTCTTTCAGTATGACTTACTAAAAAATCTATCTCTTCTTGATAGTTTAATTTTGAAACAATAGCACAGGCCTCTTTTGAATATTGTAATACAAGACATTTTATATGAATTTCAGATAGGGTTTTCTTTTTAATCAATTCTTTTGTCGTAGTGACCCTTTTAGTTGATCCAAACAACCCCTCTAGTATCAATTTGTGTACTTCTACATCATCTAATGTTCCTGTAGTTCCTATTCTATAAGGTGCATTCTCTAAACCCTTCATTATCTTTGTTAGTGATTTTGATTTATAGAGATGTGCTTCATCTCCTATCACCAACTCAAACTCTGAAAAGTAATTCTTTTTTTGTTCGTATAGAGATTGCCAAGTTGAGACAACAATTTGTTTGTCTGTAACCTTCTCTTGTCCTCCATATATTTTATGAACTAAACTGTCTATATCAAAATTTTTATCGGCCCGTGCGTAAGATTCAAAATCCGAATACATCTGACTCACCAAAGATAATGTCGGCACAATGACCAAAGATTTTCTTGGAGAATAATAACGTATTATGTAATAGATAATTAAGGATTTACCAGATGCAGTAGGTGAAAGTAATACACACCTTTTTTTATCTATTGCGTGTCTGACTGCGTTGCTTTGGTAATCTCTTAATTTGTACTCACAGGGAAATGATGTAAGGAATTTAAAATAATCCTCATTGGAAATTTTATTATACGGATCATTTGTTTGATCTATTAACGTATATTCTCTATCATATGCAAATCTTTGAACTTCTGATTTTAGTCCATAGTACATTCTACCAGAATCCATGTTGAAAAGATATACAAAACCATCCCATTTTTTTCTACGAAACATGGGCATGAATTGATAGTCTTTTGGGCGGAATCGGAAATAATGATTCAATTCCATCCTTACACTTGGTTCACAGATAAGTCTTAGATATACTTCATTTTCCTTTTCTATAATTATTTGCACTACTACCCCAACCCTGCAACAAATTTTCTCCAATTGATTGCATTGTTGATGTGAAAACTTCTATTCTCAATCATGGAAAGAACCGATTTCAAATATTCAACTTTCCCTTCTTGTTCGTTTAAAATTTTCTCGGCCTTTTGTAGGACTTCATCTGCTGCAACATAATGTCTTTCTAGTTCTGTTTTTGAAATGCGAATATTGTGGTCTGGTGCTTTTCCGTTCTTGGAAATAACCACTTCCCATCTTTGCTGAAAAAGGATCTTCCAATGAGTTTTAAGATCACTCAATTTCCGTTTTTCTTTTGAATATATGTTGAGGTATTTTTGATGTACGTTTGGAATGTTCAATGATTCATTATCCAAGTCTTTATCATCAATGTGAGAATCCTCTTCCCACATTTTCATAATGTCTTCAAGTTCCATAATTTTTAATTATCTAATAGGTTTCTTATTTCATAGTTTGTATACTGGAATGTTGCGGTTGCTGTAAAATATTCTAGGTCTGTGGCTGCACTATCAAATTCTAAACTAGAGATTGAAATAGGAAATGCTTCGTAGAAATGAAATTCCATTTGAGAATTCATTGCACTTGTCAGTACGGAAAGAACAACTGTGGAAACTGTTCCACCTCTAGATGTTAAATCAGATTTTGCTTTCAATAATTTGTATTTTTCATGACCCTCGGCCAAACCCAATGCGATCACACGATCATAAATTTCAGTCCAATTTTTTAAATGTTCATCTACGATAAAACGAACTTCTAATGTTTCAAAAGTAACTTTATTCCCTGCATATTGTACAGTTGCATAGGGATTTGTTATTTCAATATTGGGAATAGACACGCCAGGAATATTGACCGCTTGACAAAACCATGTCAAACTTGGAGCGTCTTCCATTGCCAATCTGAAACTGATATTGGATAGATAATTTATATTGTCTGGTATTTTATTTGATGCTGCCATAGAGTTCCTTTACTACTATTTATTCAAACATTTTCTCAAACTCTGAATACTCCATATCCTTACCTACAAATACAAATTTACAATCTGGATGTTCTTCTTCAATCGTTTTATGGTTTTTAAGAAATACTGTATTATCTTTTTCGTGAAATTGGTGAACATTTGATCCCAGATATATCCCAGAACTCGTTTGTTCATGATAGTAATCAAAGCCAACGCAATAAAAAGTTTCACCAAAATTATGTTGACAGGCCAAACGGAGTGCAACTGCATCCGTATTCCAATCATCATCCCACCATTCAATATCTTCTATTAGATCAGAAGAATCAACCCAAATAAAATAGGTTACACCTTTATGAGAAAAATTAACAAAATTTTCTGTTTTAGGAGAGTTTTCACCTATTTTCATTCGTGAATCTACAGTTTGTCTAAGCATATCATAATTCATGCTTGGAATCAAACCAAATCCTCTAAAATAACATTTATTTTTTCTTGTGTGTTTATTGGTAATTAATTCCAATTGTGCATCTACATCTTGACACACCAAGTGGTCTGGCATATGTTTTCGGTAAACAAAATCACATCCATAAGTTAAATGATTTTTATATAATTTTGGATTTACTACGAATTTGGATTGTCCATTACCTATTACTATTATCATAATTCCTCACTAGATCAGTACAAACAAAAAAGGGAGAGAATTTCTTCTCTCCCTTCAGAAACCCCTACACTATGTAGTGTCAAGAATTACATTAAGTTGGAAATGCGTGCTTTCCTGTAATACTTGTTCAAGTGAGGATTAGACCCAAGAACACCAGTTGTACGACCAGTTGAAGCACTTGCATTTTCAGCAAATGGATTTGCAACTATTCCGTAGCGTGTCTTGAATGCAATTTGTGGTTGGAAACTGGAACTATCAACCGCACGAACCATTTGCAATGGAACGTATGGGCAGTAGAAGATTCCTGCATCCATAGGTGATTCACCCTTATAACCTACACAGTAGTATTCTGCTGCGTTTGTATCAGAATAAGGATCAACATAAACTTTATATCGACCATTCATGATACCAGCAAAAGTTGTTGATGCTGTGTCTGTGTTAAGATCTGTACTCATTGCAGGAGCATAGTCCAACATTCCTGCCATTGAGAGTGCAGATGCAACATCACCAGAAGTCAAGATAATATTACCTTTTCCTCTTCGTGTGTCACGACCAATCTGATTGGCATCTCTTTCAATCGCCATCATCAGACCTTTGAATTTCTCAACCATCCAGCGTCCATTGGAATCTGTGTCAAGATCAAAAATACCGGCAGTTGTTGTACCAATTTGGGCACCAGCTGCAGCATTGATGTAAATCTTACGAACAACCTCACGATTGATCTCTGCAAGAATTTCACCAGAAAGAATGTTAGCAAGTTCTGCTTCTGCATCCAATCCGTGAACGGCACGTAGATCCTGTGCAAGTTCCATTGAATAAGAACCTTTAAGAGCACGTGTTCCTGCTGCGATGGAAACCTTCTCAATTGTGAAGGACATTTCACCGGCAACGTCTGCCTCACCACCTGCTGTTTCAAGAGCACTTGATGCGGAATATTCGTTTCCAGTTTGTGCAGTTCCATCTGTTCCTGTGATTAACAGGCCAGGTGTTGTTACGTTATCACCAGATGCGTGGCCAGGAGTACCTGACTCTGAATCTTCTCCGTCAGGATTGACGCCTGGGAGTTCGTTTCCAGACTGATCGTTAATTCTACTCTTGAGAGCAAAAATCAAACCAGTTGGGCCCGACATTGGTTGTACACCACAAACATCGTATGCTACGAGTTGAGGCATTGCACGGCGAACCATGCTGATAAGAACTGGGTCTGCAAAATCTATACTTGCATGAGTTGGATTTCCTGCTCCACCCGAAAAATCGGCAGCAGTAGTCATACCCTGTACAGTTGTAGGCGTTGCCTCCATCAATAACCCACCTGTACTTGCCTGTTGATCTGCAGCGTACTGCTTTTCAACATTCTCAAGACAGATAGCGGTTACTGCTCTACGATGAGCATCCTTGATCTCAGGAAGATCTGGATGATCAAGAACTGGAGCCCACTTCTTGTTTACTTGTTCTGAGAGTTGCATTTTTAAACTCCTATAATTGTTAAAAAAACTAATTTAAAAAAAATTACTTACGGGCAATTGCTTGACTGTAAGCTTCCATGATGTTATTCATCTTAGGAGTTTCCTCTGATGGAGAATCTTCCGTGACAACATCTTTCTGCTCAATATTTTCATCCTGTTTTACTTGACTAGGGAAATAACTTTCCTTAATCGTTTTTACTTTATCCTCAAAATCTTCTGTTTCATCAAAAGATACACCTTCAACTAAATCTTTCATCTTTTCAGATTGTGTGTCAGCAAGATCTGAACAGACTTCTTCTAAGATTTTGTTTTTTCGGTAATCGTTAAGTTCGCCCTTAGTTTGGACATTCTCTTCAATTTGAGTATTTAATTGACCTTCAAGTTCCTCAACTTTGTCAAAAAGATTTTCAACAATGTCAACCTTCTCGTCTGGAACTTCAATGTAATGTTCAGTAAAGAGATTCTTTAATCCGCCCATGAACTCTTCAGTAATTTCACTTCGCAGTGAACTTTCAAGTGCAAGTTCGTTCTCTCTCATCCACTCTTCAACTACGTAGTTGAGGTATCCGTCAACTTTTTCAGTCAACTCATCACGGAATGAGATTATCTCTTCTTGTAGATCTGATTGATATTCTTTTTCAAGATCTTCTATTTTAGCCGTTGCAACCTCCATTACTTTCTGATGGACTGCAGCTTCAAAAATTGTAGATGCTTTGGATTTGAACTCTTCTGTAAGTTCTTCTCCCTCAACCAGTGCATCAATATCTTCTTTGACATTAATTTCTGGCATAGCAATCTTAACTTTCTTTTTCTTTTTTCCGACTTCATCTTTTGTGTTATCGGAATCTTCAGGGGTTGGGCCTCCCAAGTCTTCTGCTTCGGCAACACCCATAAGATCTTTCCACTTAGCGGAAACCTCTTCTTTTTTCATGCCGTTAACTTTGTCAAAGAGTTGCTTGATCATAGCAGACTTGGTAGTAGGAACTTTAAATTCCTCTTTCTTTACCTGCTCGTCTTCTTCCTCTTCTTCTCCTTCTTCGTCTTCCCCTTCTTCGTCTTCGTCATCGTCTTCTTTGACTTTGGCCTTAGACTTTTCAGAAAGTTCTACTTCTGGTTGCTCTTGTTCTGGAGCTTCAACAAGTTCTTCTTGCTCAGACTCTTCCAGAACTTCGGTTTGATTTATATTTTCTTCAGTAGCCATTGAAACTCCTAAAATTATTAATTCGTTACTGTTAATATTTATAATATCACAAGTTTGACAATAAATTTTTGAACTCAGTTAATTTTACTTCCTCAAGTTCTTTGGAAGCAGCGGAACGAATATTGTTCCTTGCCCTTTCTACATCTTGTTCTCTCAAAAGACCTCCATCCCAAATCCACTCTCTACCTTCCATTATACCTTCAACAAAAGCATTTGGAGCAGAAGGGTCTGCAACAATATCCGCAGCGGTTGCCAAATAAAAATCACTTTGAACAATTTGCGCCTTAGACTCTGGTTTCAAAGTTCCCATTCCTCTGGAAGAAACACCTAACTTTGCACCTTCGTCAATAAGATTTTTTACTATTTTGCCATTTGGTGTATCAAGAATCTTTGCTCGTCCAATAAAATTCTTTCCTTCTTTTTGCAAGGAATGAATCATATGTGATGCACGATCAAGATTAACTGTTGGGCCATCTGGATGACCTAACTCACCAAATGCACGTTTAGGTTCTACATATTCTCTTACATATCGGTTTACTTCTTTTTCAAGAACATCCAATGGATATATTCTACCATTCTTGTTCTTTCTTTCCGATTGCATGAATATACCTTCAATGAAATATTGCTTAGGTTTATTTTCTTCCTCTAGCAATTCATAATTTACGGCTTCTTGTAATTCGCAAATTAGTTTCATATTTCCTACCTTTGTACGTTTTCGTGTGCAAAATCCATGATGGTCATAAAACCCTTTGTGTCTTTATTCATGTCTTTTCGCACCTTTTTTTGTTTAGAACTATTTAGGGAGTCAAAAGTCTTGAGTATTTGTTTAGCAGAATCGGGATCTATTTTGTGTGATGATCCAGATTTAAGTGACACATCTGCTTCTTTCTTAGACTTTACAATTTTCCTTAATTGGTCAATTACATCTCCCTCAAAAATCTCTATTTTTTCTCGCTCTACTACTTCCAATTTAGTAGAACATCCGATAGATTCTCTGAATTCCTTAAATGTTTTCATTATGCTGACCAACCAGAATCTTTAGAAAATTCTATCATAATAAATCCAGTTGTATTAACAGGAACACACATAATATCTGCCGAAGTAGCAGTAGTGTTTGTTGCATTATTATTAATTGCGGGGCCATCATAGTATCCCGATCCTGCAAGTCTTATTGCAGATGTGTCGGCACTTGCACCTTTAAATTCTATCAATGCAGAACCACCAATACCATCATCTGCTCCACTTGTTAATCCCCACCGCATTCTACGAATATTAAGTTTTGCTCCATTCGCAAATCCAGCTAAACCATCTGCATCTAATGCAGTTGCAGAAGCATTATGATCACTAAGATCTAATAAAATTACTACTTTCCCATATCCTGTAGAAGCTTTTCCTGTGTCTATAAGTGTTCTAGTTGCAAATGCCATTATGCCTCCGTAGTTTGTACTTCTGATTCTGGTGCGGCTTTAACTTCAACCTCAGCAGGTTCTGGTATATCTTCTTTTGTTTTGAACATTTTAGCAGAAACTTCCTGTTTCTTGTTTGCAAGAAAATTTACTACTTTGTCCGAAATTAATTGTCCAAATGCATCGGTTACTTTCGTAGGTTTGCTTTGCATTGAAAAATCAATAATGTCTACTGGTCTATACTCTTTAGTCTGTACTTGTTGTTCTGCCATTTAAATCTCCAAAAAATTACTATTAATATTTATAAACTTTTAAGAGTGAGGAATCACATTTCATCCTCATCTCCTTCATCTTCATACTCACCTTCGGCTTTTTCTTTTTCCATTTGAGAATCTTGCATTTCAATATCATCATCAGACTGCCTAAGAACATTTTTCCTAAACCATTCTTTTGAATAATATTGACCTACCCAATCCTCCATATTCCTTGCAAGATCTATTCTTTGTGACAAGGTTTCCTGCTGTTTAAACTCTGTATAATAATGATCTTTTTCAAACTTGTAATGAACCTTATCTTTAATTTTTGCCCATTCTGCGGCAGTCATTACATTTTTTAAGATCACTTGTTTTTCCATAATTTCATCAAATACATGAGAAAAACGTGTCTGTAATTTCTGGATAAATTTACTAAAAAGAAGTTCATCCCTAGTTATCTCACTTTCTCTCCCCAAAGAGAATCCAGAGTCAGACTCTAAACGAGATACAGGAACGTGTAATGATTTGTATAATTTCTTTTGAAAAAATTCAACATCTTCCAGTTGTCCTAGATTTTCTCCGCCAGGAAGTGTGGTAATTTCTGTTCCTCTTCCACCTTCTCTTCGTGGCAACCAGTAATCTTCCAACATGGATTGATGTCTGCGATCATCTTTAACTTCACCAGATTCGGAATCGTATACTAAACGATTTTTATATCGTGTCATAATGTCACGAATATATTGTTCTGCTTTGACCTTTGGTAAGTTACCTACATCAATATAGAAAATTCTTCGTTCTGGAGCTCGTGAGATACGATAAATTACAATCGCATCTTCTACCATTTTAAGTTGATTTAATGGTTTGATTGATTTGTGTAGATATGATAATACTTGTCTTTTGTTTGCGTTCAGTATTCCAGATGTTGCATATGCAATACTATCCCCCGAAATCATAAGACCCTGACCAGTTTTAGCATCCAACCCTGCTTCATTATATGTGTACATTGGATGTATCGCAATTTCTATTTGTTTTTGGTCTTTTTTCTTTTGATTGACTTGTTTTACTTTTTTGATTTTTGTAGAATCAAGACTCCTGAGTTCCACTATTCCCAATTGCGGATTATTTTCATCTATCATAATATGATAATATATTCTACCTTCAATATACCATCTGCGGAAAATATCATGCCCAAAATTATTAAAATTCAACAAATCAAGAACTTTTGTAAATTCTTCACGTACTTTTTTCTTGATTGGTTCTGATAAATCTGTTTGGTCTAAAACAATATCAACTGGTGGGTTTGTTCCGTCTTGAACAATTGCTTCATTTATGATGTTATCAATTGCAATTTCACAATCAGAAACTTGAGACATTTCACGATACTTCATGATTAGATCAATTTCAGACTTAAATTGACCTTCCATGTCCATATAGGAGCCATACGCACCGGCCCCCGATACCATCATTGCACCATCTTCATTTTCTGGAAGAGTGAATGAAGGTACATTTGCGTTTGTAACTTCCTGACTTTTTCTTTCAATTTTGAAACCAAATATCTCAAATGCCATAATTTATTCTCCTAATTTCCAAATACTGTTGATTCATTACCTTGACTATCTTTAGCAACCCATTTAGTATATGTCCAAGTACAACTAAATTCTTCAATTTCTTGTGTTCCCCAATCTAAATTGATTGCAGCTATTGCAGAAGGAAATGCGCCTTTAATTTCATAAGATCTAATCACTTTTCCATTTGTTGCATACTGTTTTACTTTTAAATCTTGTTTATAATCCGCATTCTCACCTTCTAATTTAGCAGAAGTTCCTGTAAATGTTTTATCTCTAGTATTTAGTGTGCTAGAAATGCCCAACATCCAATCTTCTAATCTTGAACGAATACCGAAATCTGCATCATTAATTATAGTAGTTTCCCATGTTAAATCTGAAGTACGATCACCAGCAACTTTTATTGTTTTGCCGTGATAATATACATCGTATGTTCCGATAGTACTGGCAGGAATAGATGCAGTTTTAACTAATAACTCCGAAGCATTATTAGTACCAATTTTGTGTGGTTCTATAGGGGAAGGGTAAGAAAATTCAACTGAAAAAAGGGAAGGACGAGCCCCTCCCTTTACTAATCCCGATTTGAAGTCTGTAACTGCGAAAGCCATTCATTTTACTACTTTAATATTAACTAATATGAGTCCAATAATCATATGCAAATGTTACAGTATATTCTTGTACTGCATCACTTGACCAATCAACAGGAATTCCTGCTAATTCGGTGGGCCATAGATAATGAAATTTATATTTGGATAACGCTTTAC
>Ga0208766_1000812_pt1 | contig 17165 bp, 23 predicted proteins | sample ETN01SmetaG_3_FD_185792 | JGI IMG/M metagenome (GOLD analysis project Ga0208766, IMG submission 185792) | Marine microbial and viral communities from oxygen minimum zone, Eastern Pacific Ocean - ETNP2014F12-01SV263 (SPAdes) (version 2) | ecosystem: Environmental > Aquatic > Marine > Oceanic ... | reverse complement strand
TAGTTTATTAAAGTAATACTTTATATATTAGTAAATATATGTATACTATTAATTAGATCGAATAAGTAAATATTCTCTTCTAGAAATATATAGACCACTAAGAACTATAATAAAAAGACCTAAATAAGTCCAATTATCAGGTAATTCATTGAAGAAATAGTAGCTAATCAAAATGTTGGTTATTATCTCTGTATAGCCTAAAGGAGCTAATTTAGAAGCATCAGCATATTTGAGTGACAATATAAGGAAAAGGTGAGCCACAGAGGCTATAAGGCCGATTATTGCCATCATAATCCACTGATTAGAAGTTGGATTAACCCAAACAGAAGGCATAAATAAGCTTAATATTATGGCCCCTACTGTTCCAGTGAATAATAAGGTTAAAAGTGGATTATCTGAAGAGCTAAGCTTTCGTGTAAGTATAAGATAAAAGCCATAACAAATTCCATTACCTAAAGCTGCAAAAGTCGCCAAATTAAACTCTATAAATCCAGGTCTAATAACTATTAATGTGCCTATAAAACCAATTGATACAGCTGTCCATCTTCTAATTCCTACTTTCTCTTTAAGAAAAAATGGAGATAAAGCTGTTACGATTAAAGGTGCAACAAAAGCTAGGGTTAAAGCTTTTGGTAATGAGATAAAGGATATTGAATAAAAGAAAAGATAAGTTGAAAATACTAAAATAAGACCTCTAATTAATTGTAACAAAGGTTTTTTACTCCAAACTAATGATTGTCTATAAAAGATAAGCATTAATGAAAGTGTAAATACTACTGTAAAGAAATATCTGGCCCAAGTTATTTGTAAAACATCCATAGATGAACTTAAAAATTTTGCATAAGCATCCATAACAGGGACAATCATCCAAGCTGATGCATTTAAAATTATCGCCTTCATAAAAGAAGGATACCGTTTAATAGAAGTATTTTAAAGCAAAGAATAATGTAATTGGAATAGTAATTAATGACATAATTGTAGACACAACAATAGTGCTAGAAATATTATCAACGATTTCTTTTGGTGAATACATAGATGCAACTAAATAACATAAAATAGCACTAGGCATTGAAGATTGAATTAAAACTACACCTGCCGATACACCTGAAAGACTAAATAAATGAATTACACCAAAACCAATAAGAGGACCTATGATAACTCTTCCTGTTGAAGTTATGACTGCATCTTTAAAAGAAAATACTTTCATTTGAGTAAGAGCAACACCTAAAGACATTAATATCATAACAATCATTCCGTAGGCTAATAGCATAACTGTGTTCATCACAAATTGTGGAATTGGTTGATCAAAATATAATAATAAAACAGTTATTATGATTGCATAAAAAGCAGGACTTTTAAAAATTGTTTGAAAATCAAAAGCTCTTTTAGCAAGAAATATATTAAGAGTAAAATGCAGTAAAACAACAAGAGAAGAAATAGCTGCTGCTATACCCATGCCTAATTCTCCGTAAGCAAATAAACATATAGGTATGCCCATGTTCCCTGTATTAGGTAAAATAAACGTAGGTAATTCTCTAATATAATCTTTTTTCATTAATATTAAAAAGATTAATCCAACAACTCCAAAAGCAGTAAGAAGTATCAGTGCATAAAAAAAAAATTCTTTAAAAACATCAAAAGTTACACCTCCAGCAGTAAGAGCAAATATTACTAAAGCGGGAGTTCCAAAATTACCTGAATAAGTTGTAATAAATGAAGTATCAAAATTAGGATTCTTTTTACCTAAAAAAATACCAATACCAACTATAAAAAAAACAGGAAACAAAACTTCAAAAAGTTTTAAATATATATCCATTAACCTAATAATCTTATTAAAGTAGGTGTTTTAAGAACATTTTTATTATTTTTAAATACAGATAGGCAATTATTACAATTCAATTCAGATGTTTTATGTGTAATAATTACTATAGTAGCTTTGTTGTTCTTCTTATCTGGTGTTTGAATTATTCTTTTAATTGAAATTTTATATTTTGCTAATCTATTGGTAATTTGAGATAAAACACCTGGTTTATCTTTAACTTCAAATCTCAAATAAAGAGAATTTGTATAATTATTAAAATTGTAACTTTTTAAAGTCTTTAGTTTTGAAACAGAAACACCAAGTGGTTTTTTTATATTGCCCCTTAAAATTGACAATAAATCAGATAGTAAAGCTGATGAAGTAGGTCCTGGACCTGCGCCTTCTCCGTGCAAGATACTCTCACCAACTGGTTTACCCACGAGAATTACAGCATTCATTACACCAGTAACGTTTCCAATATAAGATTTTTTGCTAACTAAACATGTATGAACAGTTTCAAATAAATGATTATTTTTTATCTCAGATATACCTAGAAGTTTAATTCTTAAATCTAACTGATTAGCAATTTTAATGTCTTTTAATTCTATCTTTTCAATTCCTTCAATTAAACATTTATGATTTGAAATTTTACTATTGAAAGCTAATGCAGACAAAATTCTAACTTTAGCAAAAGCATCAAAACCATTTAAATCTAATTTAGGATTTCCTGGTTCTGCATATCCAAGTTTTTGGGCTTTTCTAAGGACATCTGAAAAACTTTGATTTGAATTTTCCATTTCAGATAATATATAATTTGATGTCCCATTTAATATTCCGTAGACTTTTGAAATTTTATTTGTAGCCAAACCTTCTTTAATAGATCTTAATATTGGTATGCCCCCAGCAACAGATGCTTCAAATTCTAAATTAACATTATTTTTTTCTGCTAGTTTTGCTAAATCATTGCCGTGTTTAGAAATTAGAGCTTTATTTGGTGTTATTACATGGATTTTATTTTTTAATGCTGTTTCAACAACTTTTTTAGAAATTCCGTCAGATAAACCTATGACTTCAAATAATATGTCAATTTTTTTTGTTCTAAAAATTTCTAATGGATTTTTAAAAAAAATCTTTTTATCTATTTTAAATTTTCTTTTTTTATTTATATTTCTAGCTGAGACAGCAACTACTTTAATTGTTTTTCCAGTTTTATGTTCAATTGCTTTTTTTTTAGTATTTAATTCATTTAATAAATAAATACCTATCTGACCTAAGCCCACTACCGCTATATTTATTGTATTATTCATTGGTTTATATTTGGATATTTACTTTTTTTTGTGTAGTCATCTATATAAATCTTATATTCATCAAAGGTCATAGTTGTTATATCCTCTGACTTTTTTAATACATCAGATAATTTTTTTTGATCTTCACTCTTTTTAACAACATCTTCCGTCCAATATTTAGAATCTTTGTTTAATGAACAATTGTTTAAAAATAAAATAATAAAAAAAATAAAGATAAATTTCATTATAAAGCCGTTTTAATTGGAAAATTAAATTTTATATTTAAATTCTGTATTGCTTGACCTGCCCCACCTTTGATTAAGTTATCTATAGCTGAAATTATTATAATTTTATTTTTATATTTAGATTTACAAACAGATATAAAACAATTGTTTGAGTTAATAACATCATTTGTGCTTATTAAACTATTTGCTTTTAAAATTTTTACAAAATCATCTTTCTTATAAAAATCTGTTAGTGTTTTAATTATTTTTGATTGAGTAACACCATTTTCTAGATCAATATAAATAGTACTTAAAATACCTCTAAACATAGAAGTTAAATGTGGTGTAAAATTAAAACTTAATTTCTTTTTAGTAAATTTTTTTAACATTTGATCAATCTCTGAATTATGTCGATGAAAACCAACACCATAGGCACTCAAAGATTCATATAGATTTTTATTTTTATACTTTTTATGAACACCTCTCCCGGCTCCTGAATAACCAGATTTAGAGTCCATTATTATGTTATTAACTTTAACTAAGTTTTTTTTGAAAAGGGGAATTAATGGTAGCAGTATTGAAGTTGGATAACATCCAGGACAAGATACAATCTGATATTTATTTATGCTTTTTCCGTTAATTTCTGGAAGACAGTATATGCTTTTTTCAATTAAATTTATTGCTCTGTGTTTTTGTTTGTACCATTTAAAATACTCTGATCCTTTTTCTAATCTAAAATCAGCAGCCAAATCTATTAAAGTGATATTTTTTGTTAAATATTTTGATATATCTTGCGCTTCTCCATTGGGTAATGCTGTAAAAACTACATCAACGTCTTTTAAAAGTTTTTTATTAAATCTAATAATTTTTGGTAACTTTTTGCCAAATAAAGATTTATCATAATTAGAAATTTTTTTTCCTACAGAACTATTTCCACAAAGATATTTAATATTAATATATTTGTGTTTAATTAATAATTTAATTAATTGAACTCCAATATATCCAGTTGAACCAGCAACCAATGCATTAAGCTTAGGCATAATTTATTATAACAGTTTAAAATTAAAAAAGAATTATCTTTTAGAAAACTGAAAGCTTCTTCTTGCTTTCCTTCTACCAGGTTTTTTTCTCTCAACTGCTCTAGAGTCTCTGGTCGTAAGTTTCTCGGTTTTTAGTGTAGATTTTAAATTTTCATCAAACATAACTAAAGCCTTGGAAATACCGTGTACTAAAGCCCCAGCTTGTCCAGTTGGACCACCACCAGTAACACTACATCTTACATCATAGTCCGTAGATTGTTTAATTATATCAAAAGGTCTTGTTATTTGAAGATGATGAAATTCGCTTGAAAAATATTCATTAAATAGTTTTCCATTAACATAGATTTTACCAGTACCTTTTTTTAACCAAACTTTAGCTATTGAAGTTTTTCTTCTACCAGTAGCATACTTGCTATCTTTAAAGTCTAATTTAAGTTTTGGTGTTTTTGCTGTTGTTTGGGTATTTTCCATATTAATTTCTAACTAAGTTTTTACTGTTTAATTTATCTAATTCAATAACTTGAGGATTTTGAGCTGCATGAGGATGGTCACCCCCAGCATAAATCTTTAATTTAGTTAATTGTTTTCTCCCTAACACTCCACCAGGAAGCATTCTTTTTACAGCAAGTTTTAAAGTTTCACCTGGTTTTTTTTCATGTAATTTTTCAGGTGTAGTTTCTTTAATTCCACCCGGGTGACCAGTGTGTCTATAATAAATTTTATCTTGAAATTTTTTTCCTGTAAATTTAGCCTGTTCTATATTCTTAACTACTACAAAGTCACCATGATCCATATGAGGTGTGTAAGTAGTTTTATTTTTACCTCTAATAATTTTAGAAATAACTGTTGCTAGTCTTCCAACTACAGCATTAGTTGCATCTATTTCATACCACGATGATGTTACTTGGTCTTTTTTTACGAATTTTGTCATTGTGCGAGGATTAATACTATTATTAATTGCAAAGTCAATTTGATATTTGTCTTGCTATATAAGACTAATCTGCTAAAAAAGTATTGCCGATTTGATCCTATTGCGGGCATATAACTGCTAAACAGGAATTTTCATAATATTATCGGCAGGCATTTGAACTATATTGTGCGCCTTACATTAAGTTAAAGCACTAAAAAAGGAGTAAAAATGACTACAAAAAGAAGTAACCCAGAAACCATAGCAATTCATGGTGGTGACTACAGAAGTGACCCGTCAACAAATGCTGTCGCAGTTCCAATTTATAGGACTACATCATATCAATTCGATAGCACTGAACATGCAGCAAATCTATTTGCTTTAAAAGAGTTTGGTAATATCTACACAAGAATCATGAATCCAACAAATGATGTTTTAGAAAAAAGACTAGCAGCACTTGATGGAGGCTTAGCTAGTTTAACAGTCTCTTCTGGACAAACAGCTTCTACGTTTGCAATTTTAAATGTTGCTCAAGCTGGAGATAACATTATTAGTTCAACAGATCTTTATGGTGGAACAGTATCTTTGTTCACTCATACTTTAAGTAAACTTGGTATTGAAGTTAGATACGCAGATCCTTCTGATCCAAAAAAATTTGAAAAAGCTATAGATGATAAAACAAGAGCCTTTTATGGAGAAACATTACCGAATCCATATTTGAGAGTTTTTCCAATTAAGGAAGTGTCAGATATTGGTAAAAAATACAATATACCATTAATTGTTGATAACACAGCTGCACCAGTTATTTGTAAACCGCTTGAACATGGAGCTGCTGTAGTTGTTTATTCACTTACCAAATATATAGCTGGACATGGAACTGTTGTTGGGGGAGCTTTAGTTGATGGTGGTAATTTTGACTGGACAGCAAATCCTAAAAGACAACCACTATTCAACGAGCCTGATGCAAGTTATGGTGGTGTAGTTTGGGGTAAAGCAGTACCTGAATTAACAGGTGCTAATGTTTCTTTCGCAGTAAGAGCCAGAGTAACTTTATTAAGAGATCTAGGGTCCGCTTTGTCCCCTGATAATGCTTTTGGTGTAATTCAAGGTCTAGAAACTGTTGCTTTAAGAATGAAACAACATTGTGAAAATGCAGCAAAAGTTGTTGATTATCTAAAAAAACATAAAGCAATAGCTAAAGTAATCTATGCAACCGAACATAACGAAGAAATTTCTAGTAGAGCAAAGAAATATCTTAAAAATGGCAATGGAGCATTAGTAGGTATTGAATTAGCTGGTGGAATTGAAGCAGGAAAAAAATTTATTGAATCCTTAAAAATGTTTTACCATGTGGCTAACATTGGAGATGCAAGAAGTTTGGCAATACACCCGGCAACAACTACACACAGTCAGCTAACAGAAGAAGAATTAGCTGCAGCCGGTGTAACACCTGGTTATGTTAGATTGTGTATCGGTTTAGAACATATTGATGATATTATTGACGACTTAGACCAAGCTCTAGATAAATCTTCAAAGGGTAGTCTAAAAGCTGTAAGTTAACTTTGGAGTTTATATGTCAACAAATAGAGATTAATTAATTTTTCTATACTTTGCTATATATAAAAAATATAAAGTTGAAAGTATAATCAAAATAGAATTTATCTGGTGTAAAGATGCATAAATAATTTTTACTCCAGATAAAATTGTAAATATTCCCAACACTACCTGTAAAAATAAACTAACTCCTATAATCAAAAAAGGTTTTCTAAATATTTTATTACAATCTTTGAAAACAAAAAATAAAATATACATATAAAATCCAACAATTAAGTAAGCTAAATTTCTATGAATAAATTGAACTATAGATGGATTGTCAAAAAGACTAATGTTGAAAAATTCAATAAATTGACTGTCATCAGGAAAATAAGAAGAGCCCATTAAAGGCCAAGTATTATAAATAGTCCCAGCATCCATTCCAGATACAAAAGCACCTATTATTAATTGCAAAAATAATAAAAAAAGAAAAAATTTTATTAAACTTATATTAATCACAATATCATGTATCAGTAGTTTGGTTAATTTAAGAAATTTCCAAAATATGACTGACAAAATTATAAAAGCAATTACTAAATGTAGTGAAAGTCTATAATGACTTACATCTACTCTATCTAACAAGCCACTAGATACCATATACCAGCCAATAAAACCTTGAAAACAAACTAATAAAAAAATTATTCCATACTTTTTTAAAATCCATAATCCATTTTTAAAAGTAAAAAATATTAATGGTACCAATACAACTAATCCAATCAATCTTCCTAATTGACGATGAACCCATTCCCACCAAAAAATTATTTTAAATTCATTCAATGTCATATTAAAGTTTTGTTCACTAAATTCTGGAATGGTCTTATAAAGATCAAAATAATCAACCCATTTATCATTTGTTAAAGGAGGTACAAAACCTACAAATAATTCCCAAGATGTTATAGATAAACCTGAGTCTGTTAGTCTTGTTAGACCACCAACTAAAATTATAAGAATAACCAGTCCGATTAGAGCAAGTAACCAAATTTTTAATTGATAATTTAAATGACTATTCTGACTATACATATATAGATAAATATAATAATTATTAATTAATCCAATAAATAAAATGTCGCCAAAAAATAAAAAAAAATTAAACTTAATTAGAATAAAGCTTGATAAATTGGATAATAAGCTTCTTGGTCTCATTAAGTATAGAACCAAGCTTGTAAAAGAAGTCCTTAAACTAAAAGAATTTAAAAAAGAAATAGTCGATCGCAAAAGAATTAATTACATTTTAAATAAAATAAAAGGTAAATCGAAGAAACTTAAAATTGACCCTAAAATAACAAATCGTATATGGAAGAATATGATTTGGTCCTTTATTGACTACGAAAGACGAAATTTTAAAAATAAATAATTATTTACTGTGAGGTGGAAGTTTTTTTTCCACGAAGGTCTCATGTTTCTTTGTAGCCGGATTATATTTTTTAGCAGAAAGTTTAACCTTTGCTTTTTCGCCACCAGCTGGTTTTTTAACATAATAAAAGAAAGGGCTGTCAGGTTTTGATTCTGGAACAAGTCTAACTTTTACGTGCGTTTTTTTTGCCATATTATTTTAAGTATTTTAAATTTTTAACAATTTTAGAAATCTTAACTAATTTATTTCTTAAATTATCAGCTTTTATAGAATTATTTGCCATTTCGTCAAGTTTTAATGATTGGTCTCCATTAAGTATTTTTTTAACACCATTAATCGTCATACCTTGTTCTTTAAGAAGAAATTTAACTTTTTTAAGAAGATTAATGCAATTTTCATCATAATATCTTCTGTTTGAATTTAAGATTTTAGGTTTAATTTGCTTGAATTGAGTTTCCCAAAATCTAATTGTATGTGTTGGAAGTACACCCTTCTTATTAGATTTTAAATTTAATATTTTTGCGACTTCACCTATTGTTTTATAAGCATTGTCAGATTTATCCATTATCTTTTAAATTTATAAATTCTTTAAATTCTTTTGACGGCTTAAACAATACAACCTCTCTACTAGATATAATTTTAGACTCTTTGGTTTTTGGATTTCTCCCTATTCTGGATTTCTTTTGTCTTATTGAAAAAGTTCCAAATTTAGATAATTTTAATTTTTTTTCTTTTTTAATGTTTGAGACGATAGTTGATAAAAAATCTTCAATAAGGTTTTCTGAAATTTGTTTTGAAAAACCTAGTTGCATATAAACTAAATTAACTAAGTCTTTTTTAGTTAAGTTTATTCTCATTAATTTAAATATTTTGCTTAATCTTTTCTATCAAATTACCTTTTACAATTCTATGACAAACATCTAAAGAATTTGAGAAACCAATATAATCTGTGCCACCGTGACTTTTAACGACCGGTGAATCAAGCCCAATAAATATAGCGCCATTATAAAGTCTTGGATCTAGACGTTTTTTAAATTTATTTAAATTTGAAATATTTAACAGGGATGAGATTTTTCCAATTATTGATCCAGTCATAGCTTTTTTAAGCTCACTAATAATAAAATAGGCTGTACCTTCAGCTGTTTTTAATGCTACGTTTCCTGTAAAACCATCAGAAACAATTACATTAACATTACCATCCATTAAATGGTTACCTTCTATATAACCAGAAAAATTATAATTTTCAGATTTTTTATCATTTAGAATCTGATAAGTTTCTTTAATAATTTCATTTCCTTTAAGTTCTTCTGACCCTATGTTCAATAAACCTACATTTGGTTTATCGCCTGGATATAAAGAAGTATAAAGGGATGCACCCATTATAGAAAAATCTAATAAGTTTTTAGAACTACACTCAATATTTGCGCCCAAATCTAATACAACACTCATACCTTTTTTATTTGGCCATAGGGCTGACAATGCTGGTTTATCAATATTTTCTATCATCTTAAGATTTAGTTTTGAAATAACTAATAGAGCGCCTGTATTACCCGCTGAAACTACAATATCCGCCTCTTTTTTCTTAACACTTTCTATAGCAAGCCACATACTTGTATTTTTTCCTCTTTTGGCTCCTTCAAGTGGGCTATCGGTACTTTTAACAACTTCAGTTGTGTGAATGATTTCATAAAATTCTTTATTAATTTTACCATCAATAAGATTATTGATTTTATTCTCATCACCAAAAATTTTATAAAAAACATTTTTGTTAGATTTGTGATTAAGTAATACTCCATCAATAATTTTATTTGGTGAGTTGTCACCACCCATTGCATCTAATGCAATTTTAATCAGATCTGTCATTTTAAATTTTTATATTATTCTTTTGGGTCTAAAACTTGTCTACCCTTATATATTCCAGTTTTTAAATCTAAATGATGAGACAATCTATACTCACCTGATTTTTTATCTTCAACTATGTTTTTTGTTGAATATTTCATCGTTTGAGCTCTTCTCATTCCAGTTCTGGACGGAGTTTGTTTACGTTTTGGTACAGCCATAATTATGCGTTACTTACACTTTTTAAATAAGAATTCAAAGTTTTTTTTGACAAATTTACATCAAATAACTCAAAATAATCAAGCAAATGATCAATTTCTTTAAAATCACTTAAAAAAATTGAAAACTTTTCAAGTTTTTGTGTTTTTGTTAAATTCTTCCAAAAATGAATTTCTGAAACCATTGAGTGAAACAAATTAATATAATTTTTCATTTTTTTATTAATTGATTGGTCTCCATAACCTATTTCCCTGATGCTAAGCTCAAGTTGTCTAAAGATAAAATCGTAAATTTCTTGTAAAATAATCTTATTTTCTGCATTTTGAAAATTTTTTAAAAAAAAGGCAAAATGCAATAAAAACAAGGTTAAACGATCTGAAAAATTATCATCACGATCTAAGGATTTATATAAACCTTTATTTCTAGTGAAATTAATCAAATTGTTATAAATATAAAGATATTTTTCATTCATGATAAAAATATTATATATAATTTTTCTCTCATTAATAGTTTCAAATTGTGCTTTTAAAAAAGTTGTTAAACATCATGGAGTACCATTTTTAGAAAAAAAACAATCGTCTCTTGTTGTTAATAAAACTAACAAAAACGATATAATGAAAATTTTAGGAAATCCTTCTACTAAAAGTAAATTTGATAATGATGTTTGGATCTATATTGAAAGAAAACAAACACAATCTAAATTAACTAATTTAGGTAAAATGAAAATATATAAAAATAACGTATTAGTTTTAGAAATAGATAAGTTTGGAATACTTAAAAAAAAAGAATTTTACAATAAAGATGATATGAAAAATTTAAAAATTGTTAAAGCTACAACAGAGACTGGATTTGAAAGAAATTCTTTTATTTATAAATTTATGTCAAGTATGAGACAAAAAATTAACGACCCTCTAAATAAGAGGGTCGAAAAACAAAAAGAAATTAGCCAGCGATAACTGCTAATAAAAGCAAAGCAACAATATTAGTTATTTTGATCATTGGATTAATAGCAGGTCCAGCAGTATCTTTGTATGGATCACCAACAGTATCGCCCGTTACAGCAGCTTTATGAGCTTCAGATCCTTTACCGCCATGATTTCCATCTTCTATATATTTTTTAGCATTATCCCAGGCACCGCCACCAGCAGTCATTGAAACAGCAACAAATAATCCTGTAATAATAACTCCTAACAACATAGCACCTACAGATGCTAATGCAGCTACTTGTCCACCAATTGATAAAATTATAAAATAAAGAATAACTGGGGATAAAACAGGTAATAGAGATGGAATAATCATCTCTTTAATTGCAGCTACAGTTAAAAGATCAACTAATTTCGCATAATCTGGTTTTTGTTTTCTTTTCATAATACCAGGAAATTTTTTAAATTGTCTTCTAACTTCTATTACAACTGCACCGCCAGCTCTTCCAACTGCTTGCATTCCCATTGAACCAAATAAATAAGGCAGCATTCCACCAATTAATAAACCAACAACTACGTAAGGATTTGATAAATCAAATGTAACAACTATACCTTCTAATTTAGAACCAGCAACATCAGAGAAGTGTTTAATATCTTCTACATAAGCTGCAAATAAAACTAAAGCACCTAGCCCAGCTGAACCAATAGCATAACCTTTGGTAACAGCTTTTGTTGTATTACCAACAGCATCTAAAGCATCAGTAGTTTTTCTAACTTTTTTATCTAAGTTGGACATTTCAGCAATTCCGCCTGCGTTATCTGTAACAGGACCATAAGCGTCAAGTGCAACAACCATCCCAGCTAAAGCAAGCATAGTAGTTACAGCTATAGCTATACCATAAAGTCCCGCGATAGAATTTGTTGCTAAAATACCAGCAACAATAATTAATGCAGGTACAGCAGTCGCTTCCATAGAAATAGCTAAACCTTGAATAACATTAGTACCATGACCTGTTGTTGAAGAAGCGGCAACAGATTTTACCGGTCTATAACTTGTGCCAGTATAATATTCAGTGATCCAAATTAATAAACCTGTAATTACTAGTCCAATTATTCCACAGTAATATAAATTCATTCCATTAAAATTCTTACCATTAACATTATATTCAGTAGTAAAACCTATTACATGATCTGTAACAGGATATAAAATAACTATTGAAGAAATAGCAGATACAACAAAACCTTTATATAAAGCATTCATTACATTTTTGTCTTTTCCAAGCTTAACAAAAAATGTTCCTAAAATTGAAGTTAGAATACAAGCTCCACCAATTGTAAGAGGGTAAATCATCATACTCATATCACCTTGAAAGAAAATTGATGATAAAACCATTGTTGCTACAATTGTAACAGCATAAGTTTCAAATAAATCTGCAGCCATACCAGCACAATCACCAACGTTATCACCAACGTTATCTGCAATAACAGCTGGGTTTCTAGGATCATCTTCTGGAATACCAGCTTCAACTTTGCCAACTAAATCAGCACCAACATCAGCCCCTTTTGTAAATATACCGCCACCTAGTCTTGCAAAAATTGAAATAAGAGAAGCTCCAAACCCTAAAGCAACAAGAGCATTAACTATTTCTCTTTCATCAATATTAAATTTTAATAAACAGTAATAATAAACAGCTATAGCTAATAATGCTAAACCAGCAACTAGCATACCTGTTACAGCACCAGATTTAAATGCAACAGATAAACCTTGAGCAAGACCTTTTCTAGAAGCCTCAGCAGTTCTAACATTAGCCTCAACAGAAACTAGCATACCAACATAACCAGCAATACCAGATAATGCAGCACCAACTAAATAACCTAAACCAACCAAAGGACTAAATGCAATGCTTACAATTACTAAAACAACTACACCAACAATAGCTATTGTTTTGTATTGTCTTGCTAGATAAGCTTTAGCACCAATTTGGATTGCAGACGCAATATCTTGCATCTTTGCATTTCCTGCACTCTGATTTAAAATATTTTTTCCAGTAAAAAATCCATAAACTATGGATAATAAACCTGCTCCGATTGTGTATAATAAAATAGTCTCTACTGTTTCACTCATATAAACCTTAAGGTTGTTGGTTGTTAAATTTTAAGCCCGGACAATACAAAAAAAGCTAAAAAAGACAATAATTAACTTTTAGAACTGATGCTTATAACCATGGTTTTTAACCAGTAAATGCTGACCTTTTGGATTAATGATAACAGATTTTTCATTAAATGAGCCAATTTTACCAATTTTAGATATTTTAATACCCAGTTTCTTCGAGGTGTTTTCAACGATTCTCGATTTATCAACACCAGCAGTAAATAAAATCTGATAATCATCTCCATTAGATATAAAATTAGATTTTTTTAGATCATTTTTTTTAAGATAGTTAAATAAATTTTTAGATATCGGAATTTTTTCTTCAAAAATTTTGTATGATAGATTTTGTTTGTTGATCATTTTTTCAAGATCATCAATTAAACCATCAGATATATCTATTGATGAACGTGCAAATTTTAATAGTTCTTTAGCTAATTTTATCTGGATTTCAGGTTCATAATATTTTTTTATAAAATAATTTTTAAGTTTATTATTTGTTTTAATTATATTTTGTAAAATTCTTAAACCAACAAAGCTATCACCTAGATTACCAGTTACATATATATCATCATTATATTTTGCTTTATTTCTATAAATAATATCTTTTGAATAACCTACTGATGTAATGGAAAAACTTAAATTATTTGAAAAAGTTGTGTCGCCACCACATAAAAGAATTCCATATTTATTCTGCTCTTGTTTTAAAGAATTTGAAATTTTAGATAAATTTTTTTTTGTAAATGTTTTTTTGTTACCGCTGCCTGATATGAAATAATACTTAGGACAAACACCTTTACAAATCAAATCTGATATTGACGATCTTAATATTTTTTTGATTACCAAATCTGGTCTTTTAAAATCAAGAAAATGAACACCTTCATTATAAGTATCAATCGAAATGACCAAAGATTTCTTTTTATCAAAAAAAACATCGTCATTTAAATCTAATGAAGATTTATTTGATTTAGATAGTTTTAAAAAAAAATTTTTAATTAATTCAAATTCATGCATTTGAAGTTCTTAATTTTTTTCCGACATTGTCTAACAAAGCGTTTAAATATTTGGTTTGAGAATCTTCTAAGAAAAAATTTGAAGAATTTAAATATTCTTTGATTATAATATTAATAGATATATTTGGTTTATACAATAACTCATATGTTGCTGCTTTTAATATAGTTTGAAAAACTTTATCTAAATTATCTAAAACAAAATCATCTCCTAGATTATTATTTAATTCATCCTGTATTAGATCATTGCGTTCAATGGTCCCAAAAACAATATCTTTAATAAACTTTTTAAATCTATGTTTTGGAAATTCTATATTACTATCTTCATTATAAAATTTACCGTATAATTTTTGAATTATAATAACTCTTGGATTATTTTTTGGATTAAAATGAGTTTTCATTTTTGGGATAAAACTGAATTTACCGCATTAGCTGCTTCTGCACCCTTTTTTTTTCTCAATTTGGCCTGATTCATATTGAGGCAAGTTATAATACCATTTCCAACAGGTTTTTTATTAACAACTGAAATATCCATTATTGCATTTGTAGATGCTTGTGAAATGAAATCAAAATGAGGTGTTTGTCCTTTAATCACACATCCAAGAGCTAAAAAGGCATCATATTTTTTTACATTTTTAGATATTGTTATTGGTATTTCAAAAACACCAGGAACTCTAATAATTTTAATTATATTAGATTTTGGGATTAACTTTAAAGCACTATCAAGTAGATCTTTGGCAATGTCTTTATAATAATCTGCAACAACTATTAAATATTTCTTTTTCATTAAATAATTTCTTGTTTAGTAATTCTTATACCATAACCATCCAAACCTATAACTTTTTTAGGAGATTTTGTAATTAAGGTCATATTTTTAATTTTTAAATCTTTAATTATTTGAGCACCGATACCATAATTTCTAATTAGTTTATCTTTTCCTTTTTTATAAAAGTCTTTATCTTTATAGTCTTTCAAAGTTTGGGTGACAGACTTTAGATTGGTATCTTTTATAAAGACAAGAACACAATTATTAAATTTTTTGAAATAATTAAGTGTTTTATTAAAAGAATTTGGTAGTTTCTGGTTTATTAAATAATTTTGCACAACGTTAGATGAAATAACTCTTACTCTAGGCGTCACACCTTTTTTTATAGTTCCTTTAATTAATGCAAAATGTTCAGATCCATCAAGAAGATTTTCATAAATTTGAATTTTATATTTTTGATTTTTTACTATGATAAAACTTTGTTTTTTTAATTTTATTAGTTTTTCTTTCTTTAATCTGTAAGCAATCAGATCTTCTATTTTACCAATTTTGAGTTTATGTTTCTTTGCGAAATAAAATAAATCTTGACCTTTAGCCATTGTTCCATCTTCATTCATGATTTCACAAATTACAGCTGAATTATTTTTTTTTGCTAACTTAGATATATCTACAGAAGCTTCAGTATGACCAGCTCTAACTAAAACACCACCATCTTTTGCAATTATTGGAAATACATGTCCAGGTGAAACAATATCGTTCTTTTTAACATTCTTTTTTGATGCGATATTAATTGTTCTTGCTCTATCTTTTGCAGAAATTCCAGTTGTAATACCATTTTTTGCTTCAATGGATATTGTAAAAGCTGTTTTATTTCGAGATTGATTGTTTGTTGACATTAAAGATAAATTTAATTTTTTAGCTTGAATAGAATCTAGAGCTAAACAAATTAATCCACGTCCATACTTAGCCATAAAATTTATATTTTTTGCATTCGAATTAGAAGTTGAAATAATTAAATCACCTTCATTTTCTCTTTTTTCATCATCAACAAGAATAAACATGCCGCCCTTTTTGGCAATATTGATGATACTTTCTATTGATGCAAAATTATTTTTGGTCATTAAAATAATTTCTAACGTATTTAGATAAGATATCTATCTCTATATTGACAAGATCATTTTTCTTAAGAGTTGACATATTTGTCTCATAATAAGTATGAGGTATAACCCAAATTTGAAAACCTTTTTTTGAAACTTTTGATATTGTAAGAGATATACCATTCACACATATTGATGATTTTTCTATTAAATTTTTTCTTTCTTTAATTGGAATTTCGAAGTCAAATAGGTAAGATTTATCAATCTTCTTAAAGTTTATTACCTTCGCAACAGTATCAACATGTCCTTGGCATATATGGCCTGAAATTTTTGTTCCATATTTTAATGGTAACTCAAGATTTATAACGTCATTATTTTTTAAAAATTTAAATTTTGATCTATTAAGAGTTTCTTTTGAAAGATAAAATTCCATTAATTTTGATTTAAAAGAAATTAATGTAAGACAAATACCATCACAAGCAACAGACAAACCAATATCTTTTTTATTTAATCTAAAATTGCTCTTTACAAATATATTAATACCTTTTGGTCTTTTTGATATCTTTGATATTGTGCCCTGATTATATATTATTCCATTAAACATTTTTTCTAACTATATAGTGTTATTCTGTCTTTTCGTAAATTGAGATTTAGATTAATTTTTGTTTTATATCAGCTTCATCTTTGCCGACAATTTTATAATTTATTTTTTCACTAGTATCTAGGTTTTCCAAAAATACTGTTGAACCAAATATTACCTTACCATCATTGCTTAACTTAGTGACATCAACCACATTGGCTCTAGCAATGATGTCGTTAATTTCAGTTATACGGCCCTCATTATGAGATTGCTCCTCTTTGGCCGCATGGTATTCCGCATTTTCTTTTAGGTCGCCATGAGATCTAGCCTCAGCAATAGCGGCTACAATTTTAGGCCTTTTTTTTTCCTTTAAGAAA
>Ga0208766_1000809_pt1 | contig 17211 bp, 18 predicted proteins | sample ETN01SmetaG_3_FD_185792 | JGI IMG/M metagenome (GOLD analysis project Ga0208766, IMG submission 185792) | Marine microbial and viral communities from oxygen minimum zone, Eastern Pacific Ocean - ETNP2014F12-01SV263 (SPAdes) (version 2) | ecosystem: Environmental > Aquatic > Marine > Oceanic ... | reverse complement strand
AGTTAAAAATGAAAGCTCTTAATTTATGACTGATATTATAAGTGTAAAAAATGTTTCAAAGTCCTTTGGAGGTGTAAAGGCAAATATTAATGTTTCATTGAATGTTAAGAATAGTTCTATTACAGGAATTATTGGTCCTAATGGATGTGGGAAAACTACATTATTTAACTCAATCGTAGGTTATCACCCAATTGATACAGGAGCCATAGAATTCGATGGTCAGGAAATACACCATCTTCCTGTTGGAGACATTGCAAGACTTGGAATGCTTAGAACTTTTCAACAAACTCGTATATATTCCAAGATGAATTGTGTAGACAATATGCAAATTTCTGTTTCACATCGAAAGAATTCTAATAGTAACATTTTTGCAAGTAGAAAAGGTGAAATTAAAGAAAAAGCAGAGCATCTCCTTGAGTTTGTAGGCTTATTTTCAAAAAGAAATTTAATCTCTGGTGATCTATCATTTGGTCAACAAAAATTACTAGAATTTGCTATGGCTTTAATGAATGATCCAAAGGTTTTATTACTTGATGAACCAACAGCCGGAATTAATCCCACATTGATAAATGGCTTGATTGATCGCTTAAGAAAAGCAAATGAAGAATTTGGAATAACTTTATGTGTAATAGAACATAACATGAGAGTTATTATGAATTTAGCCAATCATATTTACTGCCTTGCAAATGGCAAATTACTGGCTGACGGAAAGCCAAACGACCTTCAAAAGGACAAAAGAGTTATTGATGCTTATTTGGGGGGACATTAATGGCTTCAAAAGATAAAAATATTAGGGGATATGGTTCTGGCTCTGTAGACGTAGTTATGTCGGTTGACCAAGTAGCAAAGGAAGCTGCTGCAATTTCTGCTTCAGCTCCCAAAAAAAGCGATCTTGAAAAACTTATAAAATCTGATCCTTTTTTAACGATACATGACTTAAAAGCAGGCTATGGGAAAATGGAAATCTTACATGATTTCAATCTTACCGTTGGCAAAGGTGAATCTTTATGTTTAATCGGGCCGAATGGTGCTGGAAAGTCAACTGTTCTTCACTCAATTTTTGGTTTTACAAATATTTTTTCGGGTACAATTACTGTTGATGGAAATGATGTAACGGGCTTAACTCCGTCACAAAAACTGTCTAATGCGGGTATAGCGTATATTCTGCAAGACAAATCTGTTTTTCCACAAATGACCGTAGAGGAAAACTTACTAATGGGTGGCTTTCTAAAAAACAAGCCTTCAGAAGCAAAAGCTGCCACAGAATTGGTATTTGATAAGTATAGTAGACTAGCAGACAGAAGATATAAACCTGCTGGAGTTCTCTCAGGTGGAGAAAGAAGATTGCTTGAGATTTCTAGAGCTCTAGTAATGCAACCAAATGTTCTTTTAGTTGATGAACCGTCAATTGGTCTAGAGCCAAGATTTATAGATATGGTTTTTGGAATTTTAGAAGATCTCCAAAAGAAAGACGGAAAAACAATTATTATGGTTGAGCAAAACGCCAAAAAGGGTCTTGCTTTTGCGGACATAGGCTACGTATTAGTTTCTGGGGAAACCGCTATTGCAAATTCAGGAGACAAAGTTTTATCCAACCCTGATGTTGGGAGGCTGTTTTTGGGAGGATAAAACAATAATATTTTACAGGCCTTTGGTTAAACCGCCATCCACCCTAATCATTGAACCAGTAATATAACTTGCAGAATGGCTGGCCAAAAAAGTAACAACAGAAGCAAACTCTTCAGGTTTCCCGTATCTTCCAGCTGGTATAGTAGATTTAGCATCTTCTTCTACCTCCTCTAAACTCAAGCCTGTTCTTTTAGCCTTTCCTTCATCTAATTCACGCAGTCGATCAGTGGAAATTCTTCCCGGAAGAACCATATTTACAGTAATACCATCACCTGCAACTTCGCTGGCTAAGGATTTAGACCAACCTGCTATTGCTCCTCTAATTCCATTTGAAAGAGCCAAATTAGGTATTGGTTGCTCTATACCAGAAGAACCAATCGTTATAATTCTCCCCCATTTTTTAGAAACCATTTTTGGAAGCAGTTCGTTAGTGATTGAAAACATTGGCGAAGCCATGGATTTGAAAGCTTTTTCCCAAACTTCTATTTTTTGTCCATTTGCTGGTCCTGCTACTGGCCCTCCACAATTATTCACAAGGATATCAATATGTTTGTCAGTTAAAAAACTAATTAAATTTCCTAATGAATTCGTATCGGTTAAATCAGATTTAAATGGAACTATAGAAAAATTTTTAGACCATTCTTCTATGCTGCTTGTATTCCTAGCAACTGAAGTAACTTTTACTCCTTCCTTAGCTAACATCAAAGATATTGCAGCTCCCAAACCTCTACTAGCTCCAAGAACAAGTGCCGTCTTTCCATTCAATTTGTAGTCCATGGCTAAAATCCCATTTTTAATTTCATATTAATATTATTATATTTATATATGAGTAAAATTAAATGACTTTTTAATATTTATATGATTTAGGTTTTAGTATTGGGTATATTCAACATTTTAGCTTATTAAAAAAACAGGAGGCTCAATTGTCCCAAAAAGATAAATACTTTTTCAATATCAACACAACTGATAAAGGGATATTTAGAGAGTTGGGGGCAGGAATAAATACTCGGATTTTTCCTGGTGATCAAGCAATGGTGTCAGTAGTAAAGATAGACCCAAATTCAACTGGCAAAATTCACTCGCATCCTCAAGAGCAATGGAGCTTACTGGTAGATGGAAGCGCAACTAGAATTCAGGGTAATGAAAAAATATCTGTGAGTAAAGGTGACTTTTGGTGTACTCCTGGCGGGGTAAATCATGGCATTATAGGAGGTTCGAAAGGCGCGGTGATCTTTGATATATTTGCTCCTCCTAGAAATGAATATAAAAAACCAGGTTCTGGTTTTGCTGCAGATTAACTTAACTGGCAGTTTTTTTGTATTGCTCATCAAGCCTTTTAAATTTATCTAATGCTTCAATGTCCAAATCAATTCGAGCGGGTTCTTCTTTTTGGTAAAAATTAAATTGATCTTCCCCACGAACACAAATAGCAGTATCTGTATCATTTTTCATTTGTCTCATATGAGTTGCTATATATTGAATATTTAATCCTATTCTTCTGTCACTACTATTATTAGATTTTGACGTGTGCAAAGTCCAACCATGATGAAATGAAGCTTGGCCAGGTTTTAGTGGACATAAAACAGAAAGTTTTTCATCAACATTTTTTACTGTTTGTCCTTGCAATAAAACATTGTTTTTATCATTAGTGATCTCATGATTTTTCTTCCCCTTTTTATGACTGCCAGGTATCATTTTCATCGCACCGCTCAACTCACTTGCTTCAGAAAGAGCCAACCAAGCTGAGACTTGATCATCATGACTAAACCCCCAGTAAGTTAAATCTTGGTGCCAACTTACATGTGACATGGTCTTTGGTTCTTTAATTATATAGGTAACATTATAAAGAAGAATATGTGGTCCTAATATCCTTTCTACTATATCAAGCATTTTTCTGTTCGTTGCTAATTCATATGCGGATTTAATAATGGTATGAACTTTGGATTTATAATGTAATGACCCTATTTTAGTTTCTGCAAGTTCTAGTCTATTTCTGTGATTTTTTGCTTCTTCGTTAGTTATAATATCAATTGGTGAAAGATAACCATCTTTGTCATAAATTTTTCTTAAACCATTTATTTTAATTTTTTTTGAAAAATTTTTCATTATTTCTATTTTCTATAAATTCAAACAATATTACTCCTACCTTTTCTTTAAATTTTGCTTATTTCTAGCTTCTTGTGGTGTTAAGATTTTAGCCCCCATTCTATCAATAATTTGTATAACACGTTCAACCAATTGAGCGTTTGACGCAAGAACTCCTCTCTCTAAATATAAATTATCCTCTAAACCTACCCTTACATTTCCTCCCATAGCGACTGCTGCTGCTGCCATAGGCATCTGCATGCGGCCAATACCAAAACTTGCCCAACTTGAATTAACAGGAAGTTCGTCTTTCATGACTTTCATTGAATCTACAGTTTGTTCTGCTCCCCAAGGAATTCCCAAACAAATTTGAAACATTGCTGGCTCTTCAATCAAGCCTTCCTTAATCATTTGTTTAGCAAATCTGATTTGCCCTAACTCAAAAACTTCTAATTCAGGCTTTACGCCCCAGCCTTTTATCATTGTAGCCATTTCCCTTAAATATCCAGCTGGTGAAATATATATTTCATTTCCATTTCCAAAGTTCATTGTTCCACAATCCAAACTACAAATTTCTGGCATTAAATCTTCCACATGAGCCAATCTTTCTTTTGGGCCGATCATGTCAGTTCCTGGACCGGGCATTGAAGGGTTATCTTCACTTGGAACCCAATCACCTCCCATTCCAGCAGTTAAATTCAAAACTACATCCGTATTACTTTGTCTTACTCTATCAACAATTTCTTTGAATAAATTAAGATCTCTGGAACCTAAGCCTGTTTCTGGATCCCTAGCATGAATATGTGCAACTGTAGCACCTGCTTTAGCAGCTTCAACAGCTGCATCAGCAATTTGTTTTGGTGTAACCGGCACATCTGGATGTTTACTTAATGTATCTCCTGCACCAGTAACAGCGCATGTAACTATCACTTCATTATTCATTTTAGCCTCTCATATTAATTAAGATTTGTTTTTCAATGCATTTAAAACTCTTACTATTGCATCATCACGATTTGAAACAAGAGTTTCAAAATGCTCCTCTCCTGCCATTTCGTTACAACCATCAACCATTCTATTTCTCAACTCTTTCGAAAGCTCTGGCGCCTTTAAACGTGTCCAAGGAAGTTTAAGAGCAGGTCCAAACTGATCTAAGTTTGTTGCCATTCCACCCTCCCCACAAGCCACATGAAAGGCCATACACTGCCCTTGAACCACCATTCTTGGTGCTGGACCATTTATGAGGGCAGTATCGATATCTTCAACACTCGCTTCTCCATTAGCCACCATATGCAAGGCCTCTCTCCAAAGAGCTTCTTGTAATCTTGTGGCAACAAATCCAGGAATTTCTTTTTTTAATATCAAAGGAGCTTTTCCTGAAAATTTATAAAACTCATATGCCCAATCGATAGCCTCCGAATCTGTTTTTTTACCTCCAACGATTTCAACCAATGGTAGAATATATGGCGGGTTAAATGGGTGGCCAACTACTGTTCTCTCAGGAGTTGAGCAATTTTTTTGAATATCCGACATCATAAATCCTGAAGTACTAGATGCTATAACTACCTTTTCGGGGAGAGTGTCACCAAGTTCTCTATAAAGATCTTGTTTCAAACCCAAAATCTCTGGAGCACTTTCTTGAACAAAATGAGCTTCCTGTAAACATTCTTTTAGGTCAGAAGATATTGACAAGTTTTTTAAAGATGAATTTTTGGCTAACCCCAACTTTTCTAAACTTACCCAAGCTGCGTTAACAATTTTCATAAACATTTCTTCTTCTAAAGGATCATGTAAGTAAGATTTTACTCTATAGCCTCTGGATAAGTAAAAGGCTGTCCAACCACCTCCAATTGGACCGCCTCCAATACTTGTTACATTCCTTACTTCGTTTAAATTATAAAACTCCATTGATTTATTATTTTCCTTTAAATAAAGGTTCCCTCTTTTCTACCCATGCACGAACTCCTTCCTCTGCGTCTTCTGATTTCAGCATCTTATTATAAACCTCAAGCTTTCCATTTCTCATTTTTTTGAATTTATCCTCAACTCCCATGCCATCCGTATTTCTTAATACTTCCTTGATAGACTGCAAAGCAAGTGGCGCTGAATGAGAAAGTTTTTTTGCCCAGTCTTTTGCAGTCGACATTAACTCTTCATGGGGAACCACTTTATTGACTAATCCAAAGTTAAGCGCTTCTTGAGAAGACAGTCGTCTGCCTAAAAGAAACATTTCCATGGCAATGTTGTATGGAACTAATTTTGGCAATCGTTGAAGAGCTCCCGCATCAGGCACTATGCCTAAAGGTATTTCAGGCAAACCGAATTCAACATGATCTGATGCAATTAATAAATCACAGGACATTGCAATTTCAAATCCACCGCCAATTACAAGTCCGTTTAATGCTGCTATAACTGGTTTGTTTAATGTCCAGTTTTCTGTTAAGCCAGCAAAACCTCCATCTCCATAATCCCCATCTTCCCACCAATTATCTAACTTAATTTCTCCTTTGTTGAGAGCTTTTAAGTCCCAACCAGCTGAAAAAATTTTATTTCCTTCTGCCGTTATAATTCCTACTTTTAAATCATCACTGTTTCTCAACTCAGAGAACGCATTAGCTAACTCCCTGCTCATCTCATGATCAATTGCATTAACTTTTGGTTTGTTAAGTTTTACTTCGATTATTCCATCATATTTAGTTATTTGGATATTTTGAGACATTATATTTCCAACAGTGATTGCTAAGTAAATATCATTAGCTAATTGTGAATTTTACGCAAACATATTAATTTATTTCAAGCTATATCAAACTAGATTCACTATTATTAATTACAAATTGAAAAATTATAATAAAAGAAAAAGAAATAATATCGTCACATACTAGAAAATTACATCAAGATGCATGTTGTAACGCAGTTTTTAACTGGGACAACAAACAAGATTTTGATTTTTCTATTCGTGGCTTAATTTATAGACCAAATGCCTGATAATTTCCCTGCTTGGTTCCCAATAGCTAGGCATAATTTAAAATTTGAAGAAGATTAAAAGGTAGTTTTCCAATCAGGTCCCCATGCTTCTTTCCAAAACTTTGGATTTGAAACATTAGATTTTGCACTTCCTCCTCTCCAAAGATCATAAGAAGGATCAGAGTGTTTTTCAAAATACTCTATCAAATCTTTATTTAACATTTGAATAATTTGAATGAATTTTTTTTCATCAGATAAATTATTTCGTTCATCCGGATCTTTTTCTAAATCATATAATTCTGAACTTAACCAATCCATTCCTTCCCTGTTGAAACGATTTATGAAAAGCCATTTTTTTGTCCTTACCGCTCTACTCTCTTCCTGTTCCATGAATACTTTATCTCTATTTTTATGACTTTCATTTGATAAAACAAGTGAAAGGCTGTCTACTCTTTCCCCTTCCAATTTTGAAGATTTTGTTAGACTAAGAATTGTGTTTGCTAAGTCTAATTGGCTTACCAAAGCATTGGATTTTCCTTCCTTAACACCTGGCCCTGAAAATATAAGAGGAATGTTGAAACTTGGCCTATGAATTGATGAAGGCCATGCAGCCATTCCATGGCCCCAAATTCCGTGGTTGCCAAGTGAAAAACCATGGTCTGATGTGTAAATAATTATTGTGTTATCAAAAAGCTTTAAATTTTTCAGCTCATTAATAATTTTACCTACGCCATCATCAATGAGTGAGGTTTGTGAAAAATAATTCCTCAAACTATCTTTATTATTAGGTAATAGTAATGGCCCTGAAAACTGTTCTGGAAGATTTCCTCCACTATCAAGAACTCTAGATGAATATCTGTCTATAACCCTTTTATTTATTCCTTCTCTCGGCACTGAATTTAACTCGCAGTTATCATATAGGTCAGCAAATACATTTTTTGCCCTCCCTTTAATTGACGGCCAATGGCCATAGGGTCCATTAAAAGGAACAAAACAAAAAAACGGTGTTTTTTGTTGCTCCTGTTCTTTTAAAAATTCAAGAGTCTTACTAGTAAAGAAGTCTACTGAATGTCCTTCATGCTCATAGTTTTTATCATTATCAATAATTCTGTTATTATAAAAACTTTTTGTATGCCCATGAGGGAAAGTTATCCAATGATCAAAAGATTCTGGTCTTCTCCAAGCTTTTCCAAGGTGATATTTGCCTATTAAAGCGTTAACGTATCCACTTTCTTTTAGTTTAATTGGAAGACTATCGAACTCTCCTATAGCATTCCAATTATCTGGCCAATATTGCTCAAGATTATCATCTAACCAATTATGTATTCCATGAGATGAAGGAATTAATCCTGTCAACACTGAAGCTCTGCAAGGAGAACACATCGCGTTGGTGCAAAATGCAGATGAGTACTGCATTCCAGTTTTAGCCAAAAAATCAATATTGGGAGTTATTACCTCAGAATTTCCATAGCACCCTATAAAGTCTGCTGATTGGTTGTCAGACATAAAAAGAAGAATATTGGGTCTGTTATTTTCCATTGTTTTAATAATATGAATTTAACAATTATGTTTCAATTTCATTAATTATAGTTTTACCTTTATTTATAAAATGGTGCCAAATCAAAAGTAAAAGAGACAACGCGATACCAACTGAGAAAATTAACTGTGAGTAAGAAATTACTGAGGCAGCCAAAATTATTCTAACTATTATTTCCCAATTTTTTAATGCAATTTTATCAAATCTAGCCAAGCAACTCGAAATTAAATACAAGAACAGAGAAAGACGTGCCAGCAACCAAATCAAAGACATAAAATAAACTTTGCCATCGTATCCTGGTAAATAATCTCCTGTTGGAGAATTGGGGTCTATTTGTGCTGCGCTTATAACCAAAAGCTCAGGGTAAAATGCAAAAATAAAAGGTATTATAAACATTACAATTCCTGATTTCACTGCAGAGAACCCTGTCGCCATTGGATCAGCCTTAGTTAGAGACGCAGCTGCAAAAGCTGCAATTGCAACAGGAGGGGTGATTGCTGATGCCACTGCAAAATAAAATATAAACATATGAGCTGTAAATGTCGCTATACCCAAACCTACAAGCATTGGACCCATTAAAAGAGCTACATTTAAATAAGCTGGGACACTCGGCATTCCCATGCCTAATAATATAGCCATTGCCATAGTTACAATTAATGCAATAAACAAAAACAGACCATTATTCGACAAACCATCATCATACCCTCTTAATAAATGAATAATATCAGTAGCTATAAAATTAGAAAGTCCAGTAAAATTCAGGCAAAAGTCAATTACAGAAACAGCTAAAAACATCAAATAAAGTGTGCTAACTAATATCCCGGCCTTGGATAATGCTAAAGCCAGTTTTGAAGGGTTTAATCTAATATTCTTATCTAGAAAAAATAATACCATTAATAATGCTGTTGCCCACCAACCTGCTGAACCAGCGTCACCAGCTGAATTTTGAAATAATTGAAAAAGCCAAGGTAAATCTAATGCTTTACAAGCACCATTTTCAATGATCTGGTTTACACCAAATAAACTACCTAGAGGGCCACATCCTACTGCTTCTTTGGGGGTAATCAGCATAAATAATATTAATAAGATAGGGCCAAAAATCATGATGAGATTTTTATAGTCCTCGCCTGTTAAAATCATTTCTTCTGTGATTTTCCCAATAGGAGTAATTTGTTGTTTTCTAGATTGAAATACAACAGACAAAAATAAACATCCAAAATAAGCAACTGCAGGCAATGCAGCTGCGACTATAACTTCTCTGTAAGGCACCACTGTCATAGCAGATAGAATAAATGCCGCGACACCCATTACTGGAGGCATGATTTGTCCACCGGATGATGCAGACGCTTCTACACCGCCTGCAAAAACTCTTGAAAATCCTCTTTTAAGCATCATCGGAATTGTAAGGGCCCCTGTAGATAATACATTCACGATAGGACCTCCAGATATTGTGCCAAACATTGCCGAACTTACTATAGCTGCGTGGGCTGGACCTCCTCTTAAGTTTCTAGTCCATAAAAAGGCTATTTTAATCAATGATTTACCCCCAGCAGAAACACCAAATAATGAGCCTAACACTATGTAAGGGAAAACCGTATTAATTAAAATATTCATAAATCGCCCTAGTAAACCTTGCCCATTACTAACCAATATTTCTCTGACGGCAGGCCTTCCATCTGTTAAAAATCTTGGCTCCCCACCTAATTTTGTGATTAAGTATTTATTGATATCCTCAGCACCAACAAAATACCAAATGAGAACAGTTATTAAGGTGTATAAAGCTACTGCAATAGCAACCATGACCAATGGCAAACCCCAAACTTTAATATTATAAATTAGAAAAATAAATAGTGCTGCGGTTATAATAAGAAAAATCCAATTTCCTAAGTGTTTTATACAAGTTGGGTCATCAACTGTTGAAGGTTCAGGAAGACCGTAAAGAAGGGCAAATTCTTTCTCTTCTTTAAGGGACTTGGCTATTAGCTCGGCTCTTTCTCCCGTAAATTGATCTATTAAACAAATAGAGTCAATTTCTATAACAAATGATAGTGCAATCGCTGCTGCCATCACTATCAAGCTAATATCCATAAATAAACTGAAAAATCTTTTTATAGATGAAGTATGTTTATACTCTCTCCAGAATGAATGATTAAGTGATACGACCACCATCATTATAAAAAATGTTAGTGGAAAGAAAAATTCATATGAAAACTTTCGGAAAACTATTCGATCATTACCAGTAACGCTCCAAACTAATTCTTCTAATCCAGGAATAGCCGGTATCGTATTAAGCATTCCTATCAAAACAAGAAAAAAAGCAATTACTTTAGCTATTTTAAGGCCAATATCATTATTTTTTTCAAGTTCTAGTGCAGGTGAATTTTTAACAGAAGCCATCTTGGTTTATTCTAGCCTGATATTAAAGAAAGGCAAAACTAACTAGTGCCAATGACCAAGGCTATACCTTGGTCATTGAATATTTTTATTTTGCGCAATCAGCTACTTTATATCCAGCTTCTTCCCAGGCGGCGACAGCACCAGGATGATATTTAAGCTTACTTGGTCCACATAGACCAGATAGTCTTGCATCCATTTGAGCCAATCCTATATTGGGAGCAAAAGGTGACTTTGCTTTTAATTTATCAAGTGTTGATATATGTGTCGCAGTAATAGCTTTCGCTAAATCAAAACTCATATCTTTGTGTACAAGTTCTACAAATGCAGTGCCTAGTCCTCTATACACTCCGTCCTCAGAGACCATTGACACACCTTCTCCGTAACCCATATCTTCCCATTTAACTTCTATAGGAATGTTTCCAGGGCCATTAAAGACTTTTTGATATTTTTCACTTTCAAAAATTTCTTTTGGTGTTGATATAATTTTAACGTTACCTGCAGATTGAGCAACCGTTACTCTTGCAGACGGAAATGTTAGAGGTAAAACAAAACCATCTACTGAGCCATCAACCAAAATATTAGCTAATTGGCCCCAATTTGCCTGAACACCTTTATAGTCATCACCCTCTTTAAGCCCACTTGCCAATACAATTGCCTGACGAGCATTTACTAATGCAGCTCCTCTTGGTGGTCCATTAAAAATAGTTTTCCCTGCAATGTCGTCCCAGCTATTAATATTCGCACTTTCCAATGCAAATAAACCAAAGGCACCTGCATTATATGGATAAAGACCTCTTACATTTGCTGCTAATGCCGCCCCGTTTTCTCCTTGTTTAGCAAAAGGACCTCTCCCTTTGTCAAGAAGAAATGGAAGTATTATTGGCATAGCCGTCATGTCTATTTTTCCCTCTGCAATTGTCATCAGAGAGTTAGTAAGAGTTTGACCTTCTGTAACTTGCAAATTAGCAATCCCCGCTTCTCCCAAAACGTCAGATAAATGCATTATAGTTAAATGTGGTACACCACCTGGGCTTGCTGTATGTGCAGATAAGTTTACTTGTGCGTTTGCACTGTAAAACCCAAATCCAACTACCATCAAACAAGTCAGGAAATAATTTTTGAATTTAAACATAAGTTTCCTCCGAAAAAAAACAACTTTAATTAATTTTTTTTTATATTTTATATATTTTTATACTAATACAGACCTTTTGAAAAGATTTATAAAATACTGGAAAAATTATTTTTTAACTTATTTATTTAATTAGTTAGAAGTTTTGCTAGATTCAAACCTTGCATTGATACTTTATTAGCGGCAACTATATCTCCAAAACTTTCTACTAATGTTGGACCAATCATATATAGACCAGAATTTTCTTTTGTCTTAAATGGAATTACTTTGTTATTTTTATCAACTTTTAAAGTTTCATTAAAAATATCTTGAACACCAAGCTTATCATTTATGATTTGTTTAATAAGGTTATCATTTCCTTTTCCTGAACAATTAATAACCTTATCAGCAATAACTTTACCCCCATCAAACAAACATGAAAATAAACCGTTACCTTCTAAAGAGATGTTTTTTACATGACCTTTGTAAAGTTTTATTTGGTTATTATTGACAAAGTATTCTTTTGCAGAAATCGTATGCGGTGATGCCCTGTATCTAAATCTTGACCAAGTTGAATATAATTTATTTTTTAACTTGATCTTCCCATCATCGGAAATTCTATCCCAATGCTGATTTAAATCTAATCTCAATTCTTCCCATGCAGATTGCCATTCTGGAGTTGAAGGTGGATTGTCAGGTAGGTAACTCTTAAAAAACTTGATCATAGTTGAAGGGAGTAATTCTTGATTATTTTCACCTGGCCAATTTGGATTTTGTTTCCTTTCCCATTTTGCTTGAATTGGAGGGAAACTTCCACTTTTAGAAACTAAAATAATTTGCCCCTCATGATGCAATGTTTTTAGTGCCGCTATGCAGTCTAATGCCGTTAGCCCTGTCCCGATGATTAAAATTTTATCCTTTTTATGAATGTTATTAACCCAATTTCCACTCCATGGATTTTCAATCAATGCTCCTTTTCGCTTCATTGCTTTTTCTTCTATATGACAAGGCCATGCAGGAACTGGGTTGCCTGTTGCAAGAATTATATTTTTAGACGTTAATTTTTGTCGATTATCCAAAAGCGACACCCATAAACCACCTTTTTCTTTGTAAATTTTTGTCACTAAATTTCTTTTATGAACCAGCTCTTTCTTCTTTAATATTTTTTCTAATTTTGAATGAACAAAAATTCCAAAGTCAGTTCTCCTGTAAAAATCACCACATTTGTGCAAAGCTAGGGGGTCTTTAGTGTTTTTCTTTGCCCAATTAGTAAACTCATTTTTTTTTTCAGGATGTATCCACATAATTCCTGATCGGACATTAAGACGGTAATCTTTATGCTTGCATCCATAAGCATTTCCAGAACCAAGAATAGTAGGGCCAACAACATTTATGGATTTTGGATTTACGCCCGCTTCAAGTAAGTGAATAGTCATAGCGGCGCCAGCGAACCCGCTTCCGATTATTAAGAAATCAATCATACTAACATAATATGAAAAAAATATTATTAGATATCAATGATGTTTGAGATCTTTTTCTATATCCTCATGATCACCAATAACAATGTGATTTTTACTTTTGATTACAAATTTTTCTAAAAATGGAACAAACAAAAGAGGTATTAACCCTCCAACTACTATTCCCAAAACCATTGATCTAATGTGAGGATCTATATAGCTTGCCACTAAATCTGCTATAATATGTGATATTGCCGCTCCAAAAACCCCGGCTATATATCCATTGGAAGCTATTTTTAAAAATCTGTTGATACTCCAGCCTGTATAATAGCCAAGCAACATAATACCTACATGAACAAAGCCAAAAATAAACCCCCTCAAATTAGCATCTGCTCCAATCAGGTGTACCTCTAATAAATGTTCCATTAGTTACAACTCCTGCATAATACTGATACTTCTATATGGGTATCATTTGTAAATTTTAATCCTAGTGCTTCTGTTCCTTTGCTTAAGTCAAGTCCCATTCTTTTACTGCAAGTTTCAAATGATTTTTCACATTTCCTACAGAAATTTGTTATATGAGTATGCTTTTCGTCAGGATCAGAACAAAGTATAAACTTATTTATTGCTGAAATTTTATGAACCACACCTAAATTCATCCAAAAATCTATTACCCTATAAATAGAAGCTATATTTAATTTTTTACCTTTTTCATATAGCTTCTCTTTTAAAAGATACGCAGAAACAGGCCTTTTATAATTTTCCAGCTCATCTAAAATAACCAACCTATTTGGCGTCAATGAAAATTCATTCTCCAAACATTTTGAAACAGCTATATTTTTCACACCCTTTGACAAGGAACAACTCCATTAATTTTAATAAATAAATTTAATGTCATTAATGCAATAATATTGCAATAGAGAATAAAAAAATTTTAATTCAATGATAACTCTGTTGAAGTAAGTTCAGATTCATAATTGTATACGTATATCCCTGAAAAATCACTCTGCTTAAACACAAAGGTTTTTTTGAGATCTTGAAAAAATTCTTTAGAGTTTTCTTCAAATTTATTCAAGTCTTCGCCCGTTTCAAATTTTAAATTTATTGATATGCTGCCACATTTTCCTATAGAAATACTCAAGGATCTAATATTGAATGGAACTATTTTTTTTCCTAGGTTCTCAGAACAAAAAGTTGCAGCCACCTTGGCTTCACTTAATCCTGGAAATTTAAAATTATAAACTTTGGCATACATAATTAATTTATCTTTGCGAACATTTCATCTATAAGTGATTGCGCTGCATCTCCAGCAAGTTTTATCTTTTTCATTGGCTTAACTTCTAGTTTCATATCAGATTGCAACTCAACTCCTGATGACGTAAGCTCAACTAAGCCTTTTTGATTAGTTTTACACAACCCTTTTTCTATAAGAACACTAGCTTGAGATTTTTCAACTTTTATATCAGATACTATCGATACAAATGATTTAAAATCTTGAATAGTTAAATTGCTGTCATATTTTTGAAAATTAACTAAAGCTTCAAGAATCTTTTGAGATGTAATCTCCTTTTGTTCCACTTGAACATCAAGCAAATGAGCCATATTTGATGTTATTTTCTTGATCAATTCTACCTGATTCTCATTAAGTGCCTTTGGTGTTTTATGAAGCATACAAAGAGTTCCAAGAGCAAAATTATCTTTATTGATTACGGGAAATCCTGCATATCCATACCATTCCATTGAACCATCCAATGCTTTAGGATGGTTCTTCCAAATAGGGTCCTTACTAATATCTTCCATTAAAAGTGGTTTGGTGTCTAGAAGCACATAAGAGCATATATTATTTTCATGTCTAATACCTCTCTCGCCAACTTCTTTATTTCCTCCAACGTCTGCTATAGCACATTGCATTTCCGCGTCAAATAAACTGAATGTCGCTCGGTGAAAACCTGTTATATCTTTGGCTAGATCACAGTAAACTTGAAAGTTAGTATTGTCTGGCGCATCGATCAAACCAGTTTTAATTACAGCTTGTACTCTGTGTTCCTCATTTGCAGGTCTTGGCGCTAAGCTGACTGTCATGCATTCCTCATATAGGTTACCTCAAAACATAAACTATCTTTTAAATTCTTGTCAATAAACCAATCAAATACTTAGATGTTTTTGTAGGTAAAATTAAAACAAATTGATGTTGAGAATTATTCTAATTATACTTTTTATTTATCTATTCAAATTATTAACAGTATACTTTTACGCACTGATACTATCAATTTATTGCATTGTCTTACTGAAAACATAAATTAATTACTTCAGGAAAACTAATTTTATGAACAAGAGTGAAAGAGCTAAATTTATAAAAAGTCATTTGGAAAAACTATACCCCAAAACACCTATACCACTTAATCATGAAAATAAATTTGAACTGCTTGTCGCGGTTCTACTTAGTGCTCAATGCACAGATGAACGAGTAAATAAAGTTACACCAAACCTATTTTTTAAAGCAAATGATCCTTACAAAATGGACATTCTTACAACTGATCAAATTTATCAAATTATTCGCCCATGTGGTTTAGCACCTCAAAAATCAAAGGCAATTTCAAATCTGTCCAAAATTCTAATTACTAAACACGAAGGTGAAGTTCCTTCAAACTTTTCTGATCTAGAAACGCTTCCTGGTGTAGGACATAAAACGGCTAGTGTAGTGATGTCTCAAGGGTTTGGCTATCCGGCTTTCCCTGTCGATACTCACATTCATCGCTTAGCTCAAAGATGGGGATTGACTGGCGGTAAAAACGTTACTCAAACAGAAGTTGATTTAAAAAAAGCCTTCCCTAAAAAAAGCTGGAACAAACTACATCTCCAGATCATTTATTATGGAAGGCAATATTGTACAGCACGCGGTTGTGATGGACGTGTCTGTGAAATTTGTAAAACCTGCTATCCCCATCGAAAAAATCCATTTAAAGCGAAAAAAGCTTAATTATACTTTGCCTTCAAGTTCTTTTGTTCGTTGGTAAAGCCAAACGTTAATTACCACAAGTATATCGCCTTTTCCTACCTGGATTTAAACCCTTTGTCGGCTGTTGTTAGACAGAAACTAAAGCCATCTCTACATCGCATCAGAATATCGGGCTGCAGCAATACATTTGGTTCTTTGGTATTCAGCGAGGGCCGCTTTAGAGAGAATACCATCAGGGGGTGTTTCTTTGTCAAAGTGTTGATTTCGATTTTCCCCGCTAAGAAACAATGCAGACTCTGGAAAGTCAGGATGCGGTTTCACATCTGCAGACACAATGTTGAACGATACAGCATAACGCCAAGTATCTGAAGTATTTGGGCCTGATCCGTGGATCGTTAAAGGATGATGGATCGAAGCCTCGCCTGCGCGCAAATCACCACAAATGGCAGCATCATCGTAGAATGGGTCAGTGATCCGTTGACCTCGGCGTAACATACTTTTGGGGTCAAACGTCATTTCATGTGAGAGTTGACCCTGAAGATGACTGCCCTGAATAATTCGCATGCCACCGTTATTCGTGGTTACATCACCTGCGGCCAACCACAATGTGATGACTTTGTCTGACGGCACAATTTGCCAGTACGTAGCGTCCTGGTGCCAGTCAAACAGACCATCAGATTGAGGCGGTTTACATGGAACAAAACTGTTCCAGAGCAATAGATCAGGCCCCAAGATAGCAGAAGCAGCTTCAATGATCTTTGGATGTCTCGCGAGATTAACAACCCAGGGTAAGATAAGATGCGATTTGAAATAGCACCATTCTCCAAAGCGATCATCGTTTCCATATTCGTTTATGAACGCTCGCAGGTTAGCAAGTAAGTCAACTATTTCTGGTCCAGTGAGTATTGGAATATTGGGCAGGTAGCCGTTATGCTGGTAGAATTGTGCCGATGTTGTCTGATCCATAAGATTTTTCTCCATTTTTAATAGATCTGTTCAGCCTATGGCTTTATCCGGGTATTGAGCTTCCTTGTAGGGCATCTAGGTTTAGAGGAATCGAAAGCATGCAACCAAATTC
>Ga0208766_1000804_pt1 | contig 17232 bp, 11 predicted proteins | sample ETN01SmetaG_3_FD_185792 | JGI IMG/M metagenome (GOLD analysis project Ga0208766, IMG submission 185792) | Marine microbial and viral communities from oxygen minimum zone, Eastern Pacific Ocean - ETNP2014F12-01SV263 (SPAdes) (version 2) | ecosystem: Environmental > Aquatic > Marine > Oceanic ... | reverse complement strand
ATCCATGTTCTTACTAGTGAGCCCTCTCCTTTCTGATTTGTGAAAATGTCACCCACTGATGTCATGTAATCTATGTCGGAAATCTCAGAAAGACCGGTTCTTTGAATCGCTAGCATTACTTCATCCATTGCCTGTTGTTCAGTTACCGGTTCGTCGAATTGTACTTGAAGATCCGCGCCGGTCTGAGCCGAAGTTGTCCTCTCATCAACAAGGGTACCCGTATATCCCTGAACGGCAGCCAATGTAACGATGGAGAGGGTCAGTAGGAGGATTATTGCGAGTCTGTTGACAGACTCGCTAGAGCCTGAACCCTTCAGTCCTCTCTTAATGTCCGACAAAGCTGGACTCCACCCAAACAAGTAGGTGAATATCCTCGGGCCAGCCGCGCCTATTCTTCCGAGCACGAGAGCGCCTCCAATCCAAAGGAAGAAAGGACCGAAAAGATGCAGAAGTGCATTAGAAATGAAGTTTGAGATAATTCCACCAGAACCCCATGGTCCTAACCCACCATTGCTCTCAATCCAACTCTCGATGAATGAGAGAGCGCCTATGAAGAAAACTATCGAATGGAGCCAGAACCTTGACTTCTTTTTCCTTGCCACCCTTCTGACACCCTCGTCTATTTCTATACTAAGGAATTCATTAGTTCGTGATCTTCCGAATATTAGGGTCAATCCAACTGTGACAACGAAAATCCCCATTGTAACCAAGCCACTTAGCTTTGGTTCTACACTGAAGTCACTCTTCTCGAATGCCATGAAACCTACTGCATCGAGTACTATTGGTACGGAGGCCAATGCAATAAGATAGCCAGCAAACCAACCAATTATGCTGATTACAGAGAGTTCTCTCATTATCATGGAACTAAGATTTGACTCAGTCCCCCCTAACACTCTATGAATTGAGATTTCCCTTCTGCGCTGTTCCAATGAAAGAATCAGGCCATAAATCAGTACTGAAAATGAGAGGACCACAATTGGAATCATCAAAATGTAATCGAATACATTGATTATTCCGAGGAAGATATTGAGGAAAGTAATAGTTCCAGAAATCAGATCGTTATACTCCACCATAATGTCATTGCCAATTGTGTAGTTGACGCCCTCGACGTCTTCCTTCAACCCATCTAACCATTTTGTAGCAGCACTAGTAGAGGAGGCTGGTAATTCATTTCTGTCCACAGCTATTCCTAGGTACGCGTGATCATTATCCATCAGAGTTAGCTTTTGAGTCTCGTTCAGAACAGCATCTGTTACCATTAATGGATTGAACAGTAACGTCGGATTTCCAGCACCGCCTTCCTGATACACAGCGGCTACTTTCAGATTGGTAACTGTCATGTTGACTTGACAGAACAAGTATCCCGATTCTTGATTGAAGTACTCTTCACCGGGGCAATCGCTGAATCCTTGAGCGATACTTTCGTACCCTAGGTAGCCATATGTGTAAGAGAAGGTAAGGGAGTCTATGGTGTCATTAACTCCTACTCCTGCCTTTCCTGCAATCTTAGAAGGTAGGACAATCGAACGGTTAGCCTCTGCATCCTCGGCTGAAGATGGCCAACTTCCATAAATCACCCTATTTGCATGGCGCTCGCCCAAATCTCCGTCCCAAATACCATCTCCGTAGAACCTTATAGGTCTCTTGTCATTGATTGGAGGTCCTGAGTCGAAGGCTTCTGGATATTCCCAACTAACATTGCTCCAATCCCCAGTACTACTGGAAACTTCTACGACGTTGAGTGGTTGGGGAACAAAGAACCCCTCATCGAAGAAACCGTTGACTCTGACACCTTGCCTTCCATACACCAAGCCACAATCGGATATCTCCTCCATTTGGACCAACTCAGTACAAACAGACTCCCACATAGCTGAGTCGTTGGTTCGACCCTCTGCTTCGGAACCAGGGTCGTCAGCGAAGTCGACTTTTCCGTCGAAAACCTCCTCCTGCAGTGAAAATTGCAGGAATGCCCCACTGAGTCCAGCGGAATATGCCAGTACTGTAGTAATAACTAGGGATGCTAGGAAGACTCCTGCGAACACAGCGAGAACCCTTTCTCTTCCCTTCCAAGCACTCTTTGCGGACATAACCATGTTATCAGGGAATGAGAATAGTATTTCCTTTATCGAGGCATCAGGAGGATTGTTGTCTGGAACGGAACCAAATCTGTTTCTCCTAGTATCTCCCTCTAGGAGTAAAAAGATGAACATCATTAGTAATAAAAAGATGAAAAAGAGTAGTCCATAGATGAAATTGATGAATATTGGGATGATGCCGATGATAGGAAGAAGAAGCCACCAACCACTTCTGTCAGTATCATGTAAACGACGTATTGCGGCGGTTATGGTGGCGAGAATACAGAATAAAAAAACCAATAATGGAAGATATGACAGAGGTTGAAAAATGATGGTGCTAAGTAGTTGTATATCCACAATTGATTCTAGGATGGCAACAAAAATCCGGTAGGGAATGCTGACTATGATGAATGCCCACATGAAGAGGTTGTTTATCCAAAAGAAGTGCCAGAACTCTGACCTTGATGCCCTACCACCCCAATCTCCTGACTTTACCACACAGGTCTTCAAAGACTCGAGAACGGTCATTGCCTGAGATGGTCTGTGCTCTTCTTCGTAATACCCATTCATCACTAGTCACCCCCGACTCCCCATGCAGAGCGTATGTCTGAAGCAGCAGTGACTCCGTCCTTCAAGAGAAGCATCCTATCTGCTTTGGAGGCTAGGTTTGGGTCATGAGTGACCATGAGTACGGAGATTCCGTAATCCTCACAGAGTTCCTTGAACAAGTCCAATATTCCCTCTGCACTCTTCACATCTAGATTACCCGTAGGCTCGTCTGCTAGAATAATCGGCCTTGACCCCGAGATTGCCCTTGCTATGGCGACCCTCTGCCTCTGACCACCTGAAAGTTGGTCTGGGATGAAATTCATTCTATCTTCAAGACCAACCTTGCGCAGGGCCTCTTTGGCTTGTGTCTCGGCCTCTGATGTTGACACCCCAGAGAGCTCTAATGCAAAGATGACATTGTCTAGAGCGGAGAGCCTGTCTATCAGATGATAGTCCTGAAAGATCCAGCCGACGCCCTTTCTCCTGACATCGACTACCTTGCTAGGGGGATCTGTTCCATATTTGAAATTCGAGAGGGAAATAAATCCAGAGTCTGCCTCCAGAAGACCTCCTATGATATTGAGTAGAGTTGACTTGCCGCATCCAGAGGGCCCCATGAGTGCCACTAACTCTCCGGATTCAATCTGAAGGTCGATTCCTTTCAGAACCTCGAGGCGCCTTCGACCTGAGCCGAAGCCTTTGCGAAGTTGACTTACTTGGAGCATAGAATGAACCAACAATTTGACTGTGCAAAACCATTGGTATTTGAACTAATGTTTAGATTGTTAATCCTAAATTTTACTTTGGAGAGTCATATCGTATGCCTCTGCGAGGGATTTTCCTTGAGAAGCAGGGCTAAGAAGTCGGTTTACATGTTCCATTAACTCCTCATCAGGATGTCTAGGAACTCCTCCCGCTCTTCTCCATTCAGTGTGAACCTTCTCAATAGCCTCAGTCCATGCTCTGATATCAGTAGGTGAAAGTAGGCAATGTTCGGGAATTATCTCATTGTGAGCTGGTAAATCTGAGGCCAAAACAGGGCAACCAGCAGCCATCGCCTCTACTGGAGGGTATCCAAACCCTTCGCCAGCACTTGGAAAAAGAAGTAGTTCAGCGTGCTGGAAGGCCGCTACCAATTGCTCTTCGTTCAACTTCACTTCACTTCCTATGTTTATGAGATTAATATCCTGAGCCACTTCTTCGGGTAAATTATCCAAAATCTCTCTGACAAAAGATAATCTCTTCCGAGGCTCATCACTACCGACTGTAATTATCAAGCACTTTGACTCATCATCATGTTCCATTAGTAACTCACGAGGTTGGGGATTAGTTTCAGGGCTCCAATAATCCACCTCTACTTGATGTCGAACAAGAGCGACTGCTTTGTTGGGAAATTCTTTGACAACATCTTGCAAAGTCATCTCGGATATGCAGATTATCAAATCAGCACGAGATAGACCGGCTCTAAGTTTAGAAATATCTCTTCCTCGAATTATTCCAGGATTAGGTTCTCCGACTGGAATTGGAACATCGCCCCCTTCGATTAATCTTGGACTAATATTGAATAAATCATGAACGGTGACCACTACTGGGATTTCACTATTCTTTGGAACTAAATGGGCTTGTTCTTGATCGGTGATGTGTAGAATATCCGCCTGAGTATTCATTAATTCCTCAGAAACAAATCTCGGATGTTTGAACCAACGCCTGTGTAAACGGAATATTGCTCCATGAATTATATCGTGCTGAATTGTTTTGATTCTTGTCCAATTTGGAACTAATGCTCTTTGTAGATTTGATTCAATTGCTTGATGGGCACGCCCTAGCCCAGTATTGGATGGAAGGGCGGCCCCTCTGGCTAGTATCACCCGTCTCATAACGAACTCAGCAAGGCGTATTGGACTTAAACGAAGACGGGGGATGGGTCACCAATGACTGGCAATGCCGAGTCTAGTGGTCGGAGGCGGCTGCTCGTCGCTAAGGGTACCTTCGAAGCCATGAGAGGTGCGGAGCGTGACCTAATTCGTAACTTACCTGCATTAGCACAAGAGTTCGATGTGACCGTGGCTACACTTCAACCAAGTAAGGAACTCAAAAATTGTATTCGTAAACATTCAATCCCCCTACTATACCCTGATATTATCTGGAAACCATCTACAGGTACAATCGCGAGGATATTGAATAGTGACTTGAAATCCTCTCTGAAATCATGGAAATCAATTTCGGGACTGAAGGAAGTTATTGACGAGGTCGATGCTGTACACCTTGTCAGTGGTGACGGATCATTTGGATTAATTCGTATCATTCCAAAAAAGAAAGCCTTCCATTTGCATATGCTTGAGCCACATAGAGGACTTTACGAAGATGTATTACATCTAGATGTCAAAGGCGAGCCTAAGCGAAATATGGGTCTGACTAAGTTTGCACTTTCAAAGGCCAAAAGAGACGATTTGCGGGTCATCAATCACTTAATCAAGCGTCAAAGGAGTCGTATAAGTGGTAATTCGAGTTACAGTGCTAGTCGAATTGAAGATGTATATGGTTGCGAAGCCGGCTTTATTCACCCAAGTGTCGATTACTCGGAATACACTACTGAAGCAACCAAAGAAGAAAATGAGGCATGGATTGAACTCGATGAACTTCCCGATCCTCCATGGATTACAACTATTGGTCATTCAGGATGGGTAAAGGGAACTTGGGAAACAATCTCTATGCTGACAGGTAGCGGATTAGGGCTTGTATTAGTTGGTGGAGGAGTTTTTGAAGAACTTGAAGAATTACAAGATTATGCTGATGCGCGTGGAGTCCGATTTTGGATAGCTCCTCGGCTCTCAAATCTACAATTGACTGGAATGATGCGCCGTTCTGTTGCAGTAGTTAGTATGGCACATGGCGAACCTTTCGGTCTAACTCCCATCGAAGCTTTTGCAGTAGGCACCCCTGCACTCTTTGTTGACGAAGGAGGGTTCCGTGATAGTATCGAAGATGGAGGAAATGGACGCTTGCTCCCAAGAGATGATCCTGCGGCTTGGCAAGAAGCTCTGAAAGAAGCAATGCAAGATAAAACGAGGAAAAAATGGACTAAGGCGGGGCGAGAGAAAATCGCCAGCCTAGACCTCTCACCAGAGAGACATGCAAAACGAGTTTCAAGAATAATCGAAGAATTACTCAGCTAGTCGTTCTGCCTTCGGACCCATCTTTAGAGAAATTACCATAGAGGCAATTCCTAGTATGAGCAAGGCTAATCCAAACCACTGTCCGACAACTATTGATTCGTTAAATTCAGGCCAAAATGGCAAAATATCCATTGTTGATTCACCAAGTGTCATCTTACCACCAATTGAACCTAAGACAGTAATCCCGGCAAGTATTCCAGCAGCACAAGTTGCCTGCAAGGCTCCTAGTTTTGAATCAGTCCAAACACTTGAACCGAATCTCCAACGACCTATTATCATCGAAACTACGAACCCAAGTGTAAGTCCCGAAAATAGGAACTTGTTGTAGGTCATAGCATCGCCACCCGGATTTGGAGATGCGGAGGTGCCAGAAAGTACAGCCAAAAGCAAACATGGAATTACAGCGATAGCTGAAACATACGCAACCTTGTCTAAATAATCGCGGTATCGACTACCACCAACAAAGAATTTTGAGAGATATGCCAACATTCCGGATAAACTACAGAGAGTACCCATACCTGTTACTAAGCCAACAATTAGATGATGAAATGTAATTGAAAACATCATTCAACACCTCCTGCATTAGGATCATCGACCCATTCTTCTTCAACGGGGTCCCAAAGTAAATCAGGATATTCTTCATACTTGATGAGACGTTCTAGATACTCCTGATCTCCTGAATCCTCCTTCAATCCAGGTGGTGGTGGTGGAGGTGTTTCTGCGTCAATAGAAGGTTCCTGAACAGAAGCTGTTTCGGCTTCTGCTGCCTCGACTTCTGCTGTATAATCAAGTTCGTCACGACGAGGATTAGGCTGAAGCATTCCTTGCATAGCAATCATGAATGCAATAATCATGAAAGCACTAGCAAAAGATTGGAGGCGAGCACCCCAGAGTGAACCTTCAAAGTCTGCTGCACGTGTTCCTATGGTTAACCAAGGCTGTTGAACATCATAGTCGCCATTCGAAGTTGTGACCTGATACATCAATCGTGCATCACCCATAGTAGCAGGCAGTTCCACTAACCATTGGTCATCACCATCTGTAACGATTGAGGCTGAATGAGCATTAGATTCTCCCTCTAACATCCATAAAACTTCGATTGATGTAGAGTTCTGGGTTTGTATCAGGAGAGGTGAGGTGTCGCCCATTACTCTTGAAGCCGGGGCTGTCCAATCTGTAGCAAATCCAGGAAGGTTTTCAGGGATAGGTCCGACATCGATTTCATGAGGGTGAGATATTCCTAGATATGCACGATCTAAATTATTTGGAGAGTCACCATGGTGAATCTCCACCATTAACTGTGTTGATTGTGGGCTATCTGGAGCTAGTAGAACCCAAGTTAGTGATATTGTCCCATCACTTGGTACAACCGATTCAACATAATTTGACGAGCCACCATTTGAGTCTTGGATAATATGCCACCCATTTTCTTCAGGATGATCACCATTACCATTAGTAGATGATAGAAGAAATACACCCATCAGTCGGGTGCTAGATAGTTCTGAAGTGCTTATTGAAACATCGAATTGATATGCTGTACCAGCAAATGCTGTAGAATCAGCTACAGTAGTGATGGTAGCCGAAGATTGGGCGTTGAAACCAGGATCTCCGTGACATGATCCTCCACAAGTGAAGTCTCTGTCCGCATCCCCTTCACCACCGGGATTAGCAAGAGTGGCTTGTGTTGCAATTAGCATGACTAAAAGAATCGTAAATGTAAATTTTTGATTCTTCATTGGCCATCCCTCCTTCGCGAATAAAGGGTCAAACCAATACTTGACATACCAAATAAAAGCATTAGAATGGTGAGAGGGGTGGCCAAAGTTCCGATTTCACCAGTTGGTTGCATGTCCACATGTTGCGGTGCTGAAGAAGCATCCACTGAAGCGACATTCTGACCTGAATTCATCCATAGAACTTCATGACCTCTAACCTCTAATGTCACCACATAATAGAGATCGCTAGCAACAGGTGCAGTCTCACTCCAACTATTTTCAGTGGTAGAACCAATTGAGTCAATCTCAGTAAATAGGGCCAAACCTTCAGAAGGTATTTCATCCAAATAGAATGGAGAGGATGAACGGTAGATATGGAAGACAGTTTCAGCACCGTCCCATTCCCAATTTAGTTCGACTTGTGAACCAGACATTTCTGCATTGAGTGATTGTACTGAACTTGCCTCACCAAAGTTTAGCTCCCCTTCAGTACTACCAACACCCCCCATTTCATCAACAACAATCAAACTAATCTGATGTATTCCTGGACCCAATTGAGTAGAGATTATTTGACCAGTAAATGAGGTGTCATCAATTTGCCATAACCAAGAAACTATTGTTCCATCTACATCGGTTGCTTGTGATGCATCGAAGACTATTTCAGCACCTGAAATCGGTGGTTGGGGGCTAATAATGTAAGAAGCCAATGGATTGAGATTAGCAATCTCAATAGAAATTGAATTAGAACTGTTGAGTCCCCAAGGATCAGATGAAATTACTGTTACAGTCCATATTTGTCCGGGTTCTAAACGAGACGTCGGGACTGTTAATTCATCATTTAGGTCTGGTACTGAAAAACCGTTTCTAGCCCAAGTTACAACAAATGTCACAGGTTCATCATCGAGATCTGAAGAACTACCTATCACAGCGAGGGGAGATTGGGAATCAGCAGGCAAGGTTGGTGGACTAGGTTCATTTTCTGGTGAACCTAGATAACCGGTTTCGGAATTACCTAAACTAATTTCTGGAATAGAAGGTGCGGTATTCTCAATAAAGCGAGAGGGAGTTTTCATTGATGTACCTAAATCTTCACCATCACTCGGAACTACCTGTACTGACCAACTTTGATCACGTAATGTCTCAGTGTAAGGAATTGAAGTCCAACCATCATATTCTCTGACCCATTCGCCGTTAACCCACCAACGAATTTGACTATTCATTTCTGCATCGCCATCCAAATCGGTCTGATTCCACTCAACACTGAGGTTGTTGGCTGTTGTTAGGGAGCCTTCTGGAAGCATTTTGATTCCAGAAACCTCAGGAGCTGTATTCAAAATAACAATTTCATCTGATTCGACCCAATCAGACCATAACAAACCATCACTCACTCGAACCTTGGCCATCCAAGTATCTCCCTTAGATGTGGATTCAGAAAGAACATTCGTCATATCATTGTAGGCAGAGTACTGGGCATCATTTCTAAACCACCTGATTTCAGTTGAAACAATAGTATCACCATCAGGATCAGTCCATCCTACATTGACTTGTAATGCGTCATCTGTATGTGCATTTCCAACAGGTGACACATATGCTGTGGCACTTGGTGGATTATTTGACGAACCAATGACAATTACTCCTGTATAGACTGTGTTTCCATAATCATCTCCATCATGTGGAGTAACGGATGCCTCCCATTCATCACCACTACGAATCATCAGAGAGCTTACCCTATCTTCGTCATCAAGTTCAGTAATTCTCCCCCCATCGAGATACCATCGAATTTGAGTAGATTGTTGGCCTTCTCCATCCAAATCAAAATATTCGTAATCCAAACGTAGTTCATCAGTGTCTACGGGATTCTCAGGAGTAATTTCCAAATCACGTGCAATCGGTATAGTGTTACCAATCGTGATTGGGCCTAACTCAACAGGTTCTCCTTGATCCTGCCCATCTTTGACCGTGACTGTGCATTCCCAAACTTGATTCTTGTACAACCAATCTTGGCCGACAACTTTCTGATCATCCAAAGCACCTACGTTAAGGCCATCGAGAACCCATCTTATTTCGGTACCCTGTTCTGAGTCGCCATCGGCATCATAGTAATCGTAGTCAACCGCTAGACCGGTTCCTTTGGTTGGGTCACTGGGAACGTATTGGACATTGGAAGCAGTTGGGGGGTTGTTGGTGGGGCCGGACTCAGAAAGGGTCCATGTTCCGGTGCCCCAACTGTCACCTGTATTCTGACTGTTTCCATTGGCGTATAGCACAGCTAGGTCGAAGTCGACGTCTCCGGAACCCGCAGTAGGCGCGGTCCAGTCTGCCGACCATGAACGCAGTGAGTCGCTACTGTGAGTCAACTCACCATTAGACAATTGAACAGCGGGCCCTAAATTTGACCACGTTCCGCCGCTCGCATCGAGATTGAATCCGCCGTCGCCCGAAACGTGGGGGCCACCATCCCAAATCAATGAGTATGTTGAGCCGGGGGTGTATCCTCCTGCTCCCCAAGGCAAGCCGCTCAAGGAAGGTGAAATTGGGGAAGAATTAGAATGGCAGGTACATCCAGATGTTGACGCACCAGTCTTTCCAGTTGAATTTGCGAAAACCGCCTGAGACGTTGAAAGAACAAACATCAGCAAGATTGCAACGGCCATGCGGCGGCGAATCATAGAGTAAGACGAGGCATTAAGGCTGAATAAGTTGCCGTGGAATTGAGATTGCATCATCCGCTGCATTCATTGCTTAACCCAAGGTCGCCAAGTCATGCGCCCTGTTGAGTCCGTCGCTATCATTGGTGCTGGGAACATGGGCTCTGGAATTGCTCAGAAATCAGCCCAAGAAGAATTCACGGTACAGATGGTTGACCGAGAAGAGAAATGGGTTGAACGAGGTCATTCAATTATTGCAGATTTTCTTGATGAAGCCATTCAGCGACGCATCTTCCGCGAGGCTGATGTTGAAGCCATAAAGAGTAGAATAACTGGTGTTGTAGGTACTGAGAATGTTGCCCCAGATACTGATTTAGTGATTGAAGCAGTGTTTGAGGATATTGATATCAAAACAGCAGTCTTCGCCACCCTAGATGAAGTATGTAACGAACATACCATACTAGCATCAAACACATCATCACTTTCTGTTAATGAATTAGCCAAGGCTACAGGTAGACCTGACCGGTTCGTCGGATTACATTTCTTCTATCACCCTGCCAAAAACAGACTCATCGAAATCATTCCGGCTGAGACAACAACTCCTGAATCCCTAGCCGCTGTAGAACAGTACTGCAAAACCATGGGAAAAGTAGTCATCATCTGCAAAGACCGCCCTGGATTTGTTGTTAACCGATTCTTCGTACCTTGGTTAAATGAAGCCTGCTTGTTGCTAGAAGAAGGGATTGCTAGTGCCGCGGCTATCGATGCAGTGGCACAAAAGGCATTCCGCATTGGTATGGGACCGTTTGCTCTGATGAATTTGACCGGCCCACCAATTGCATTACATTCTACAGATTATTTGGCTGAGCAACTGAATTGCCCTCGCTATACAGGTGCTACTAACCTACGAAACATGGTTGAAGCAGGAGAAATGTGGAATATTGGAAATGATACTGATTGCAGTGAAGATGCTGCAACCATAATTCGAGAAAGATTACTCGGACAGGCCTTTGCGGTTTCAGCACAAATTGTAGAGGAAGATATTTGCTCACTTGAAGATGTTGATCGTGGGGCAAAAGTCGGTCTAAGATGGGCGCGTGGGCCATTCGAAATAGCCAATAAATTAGGAATCAAAGAAGCTGTTAGAATGGCTACAAAATATGCAGAAATTGCTAATTTCAAACTACCAAACTGGTTTGCCTCATGTACTGAACCACTAGAATTCTCGTATGTAGACACAATTGTCAATGGAGAAATTGCCACCATTAGAATAAACCGGCCTGAAGCAATGAATGCTCTCAATGAGACTGTTGTATCTCAGTTAGGTTCTGCACTGGACGCCGTCAATTCTCGCAACGATATTACGACAATCGTCATTGATGGAGCAGGTAAGGCCTTTGTAGCCGGTGCGGATGTGAAGTTCTTCGTCGATAAGATTCGAGCTAATTCAATACAAGATATCTACAATTTTACTGCACAGGGTCACGAGGTTTTGGCAAAATTAGAGAATTCAAGCAAGACTACTATCGCTCTGACGACAGGATTGGCCCTTGGTGGAGGACTCGAATTGGCTCTCTCATGTGACTATCGTGTTGGAACACGTCGCAGTCAGTTTAGATTCCCTGAGACTAATATCGGAATCTACCCTGGTCTCGGAGGAACTCAAAGAACACCACGCATTTGTGGAATTGAGGCCGCTAGATACGCTGTTCTAGCCGGCAACTTCCTTGATTCGAAAGGAGCAAGGGCTCTAGGTATACTGACTCATCTAGTTGAGCCCGCTAGTGTAGATTCCACCATTACTGAAATTGCATTATCTGGAAAGCCCAGCAATAAGTATCCAGCAGCTCCTGTAGATCCTTCACACCCCGCTGTAGCCTTCGCACTGGCTTTCTATAACGATGCGAATATGGCCGCACTTTCTTCAGGAAATTGTCCGGATGGATTCAGTGCTGAAGATAAAATGGTCAGTAGACAATTGAAGTCATTGTCACGTACTGCACCTATTGCATTAGCAATGGCCAGCCAACTTTTGGACGATGCCGTAAATACAGGTGATAATCTCAAATCTGGTCTGGACCTAGAACTTGAACGACTGAATGCAATCTTTTCTACAGCAGATGCTCTAGAAGGGCTTTCAGCTCTAATCGAAGGTCGAAGACCGAGTTATACAAACTCCTGAGTTTTCAGAATCGTCGTGGTGACTGGATCCAAGCAGGTGCTCTAACTTCCGCCATTCCACGGACTATTAGTGATATGATATTCTTCCAATTCATGCATTCACCTCATCGTTCCAGTTCTTCATCAGTTCTTCGACCCAGTTATCTAGCCAAGCATCCATTTTTTTCATCTCCGGTGTAATATTGCAACTCGGTGCAATTTTCACACTGAGGCACCAACTTCTCCTATTTGAATAAGTAAGTTTACGTGTTAGCATCGAGGTGCATTTTATACACCAGATAGGATGTGCGTAACCTGTTTCACATGGGTCGCAAGCAGATGGAATTGAGTTCGAATGATTTTGGTAGCATTCAGAAGGCAATTGAAGAAGTTCAAGAAAACGGGCGCGACATAAGACTCATCTTTGCCTCATATTATGAAGACGAAGATTATGATATAGGCTGGGAAGTAGATGCTGCTGTTGATGCTTTTGAGATGTTCTCTTCTCGATGGACTACTGAAATATTAGCAGCTCTCTATATTGCTGGAGATCGTCGCTTCAATGAACTGCGTACTTTGCTCCGAGGTATTTCTTCACGCACCCTTTCAGACAAATTGACAACATGTCAGAAACATGGCGTCGTTCAGCGAGTTGTGGAAGAAGGGCCTCCAATCAGAGTTACTTATCGTCTCACATCACACGGTCGTACTTGTGGGAAATTACTAGGCCCCTTGGTCGCTTACATGAAGATGCACAAGAACCTCATAACCTCTGATGAATGATGATGGAAAAAACGATGCGGCGACGATTCATGAAACCGCATCCTTCAAAGGCTGATTGAATCGAAAAGTGCCATGGCATTACTTGAACAGTGGCGCAGTAAGCGTTCTTGGTTCCTGGGTGGCCTTTTTGCTTTTACTGGCGGTGCTCTGGGCCTAGGAGCGCTTTTTCCTGCGATGCTTCCACCTGCTGCACAGGGCACTCTAGCTGCCCCACACGAGAATTGGGAATTTCCACTTCGTGCAAAAATAATGCGTACTTTGGATATATCTCCTGGTATTCATTTTCGTGAATTACAACGTCAGTTAGACGCCGCAAACGGAACTCTAAGGCATCACCTTGATGTTTTGATTTCAGAAAAATCGGTTACCACCATGTCGGTAAATGGGCGTACTTGTTACTACGCAGGCGCCCCTGCTCAAGTAGAAATTCTCGAAGGAATGGGTATCACTGATGATGCCCGTGCCGCTTCGATGCTGCCTGTTGGTTTGTCCGAACTTCAGCGGGCTGTAGTTTCTCGATTGACAAGAAATGAAATTCCTCACAGTCAAGCTGCTCTTGCTCGTGAACTTGGTCGATCACGCTCTGCTGTACATTCTGCAGTGGGAGTTCTACGGACTCGAGGAATTGTTTGCGAAGGGGAGCTGCGCTTGGCGAATCACCTTAGAGAATTGAGAACTTCTAGGATTGAATACAACTGGCTCGACTTGCGTTTGGAACTCGCGTAAATTACTCAAAACGGCCGAGACCAGCCATCGCTCATACAGAATCCTATTACGCATTGAATTTCGGCAGTGGGTTGTATGTTCCGCGTTAGGCTAATTGAACAGCCAATGCCTACTGGCAGTAAGGACCCTGATGTACTCCTTGCATGGATGCTTGATTCATTGGGATTAGTACGCTGGAAATCAGAAGGAGCAACCATCGACGAGGAGCAAGGTTCGATTCATCGAATATTCAGGCAAACCTTCCTAGAAGAACCTCTGAAAGGATGGGACAATGCTGCAATCACTGAATTCTCAGGATTATCACAAACCGGGGTTCATAACCAAATGCACAAACTTCGCGAAGCTGGATTAGTAGCATCTCAACTGTCAGGTCGATGGCACGTTAATGTTCTGCGAGGTGGTTCAATGGCTGGTGCAATCGAACTGATTTCAGTTCAGGCTAGGGTAATCGCCAAGATACGCCTGAACGAATTGAATTCTTACATCAAAGACTCAGACAAGAGAATGAATGTAGCGAGTGAAGATGATGCTGGAGAATTCAGAATCGATATATCGGAACCTAGACCTTCTGTTGAAGGATGTGATCGATTAGATGCTTGGATTCTTGATATGGGAATTGCCGGAGACCGTGTAAAGGGGGGAGATAAATTAGCTCGCAAGATTTTCATTGAATTGGCCTCAAGTGAGCGCTCATTGACACTTCAAACACTAGCCGATAGGACTGATTCAACACGCTCACGTGCACAAAGAGTAGTCGAAAGATTACGACAAGCAGGTATAGTCGATAGAGTGGCAATGCGAGACCGTATCGCCATGGATGTTTATGCAGGACTAATGCGACAATTCTCGGCTAGAGGTGAAGAGTGGTTGATGGGAAGAGGAGGGCTGAGCAGGCTCGACGATGGAGTGTCCAAGTCTCTCCTAGATGGAGCCAAGAAAGGTAAGTTGAGTATAGAGAAGGTGGAAGAAATTTTGAAACCGGTTGATATTGACGCTCAGAGACTTCTTCTCAATACGCTTGGTGGTCGAATGCCCTATGGATATCGAATTGCTGGGCGCAATGCGGATGAAGTAACTGAGCGCGTGATGTCAATGATTGACAGGACACTTAGGCGCTGTAGAACAGTCGCTCAAAGGCTAGATGAAGCAATGCTCTGAGCATCTCTACTGAGTTCTTTGAGATAATCCGAAATCTCCTGACCTAGAATTTCTTGATCTTGGGTTTTGTGTAGTTTAACCCGCATTGCAGAAGCACCGGGGAGACTCTTGGTGAAAGATACTGCATGTCTTTTGAGATTCTTGCACTGTCCTTCATCGTAAACTTCTCCACTCAATTCTAGATAACGCTCCCAACACCATGAGCGAGCGATTGTTGGATTTTCCTCAGACCAAGGTGGAGAATCTCTCAGCCATCCCAAATCTCTCTTAATTTCGTGGAATATGTTAGGTTGGCCTATTGCGCCACGACCAATCATCAAACCAGCAGCACCTGTAGCTTCTAAGCAAGCAGAAGCAGAATTAGCATCGACAATATCTCCGTTGGCAATCACTGGAATATCGACCGCATCGACAATTTCACGTATTTGTGACCAATCTGCCTGACCTGCATATCGCTGCCTAAGAGTTCGTCCATGAACACAGATTCTCTCAACACCTTCTGCTTCTAGTCGCTGACATATTTCCAATGCTGTGTTTGGTCCACTACCTGTTCCCAATCTCATTTTGACGGTGATTGGAATGTCGGCAGCATCGATACAGGATTTTACCATCTTGACAACTTTGTCTGGATTTTTCAAGAGGGCTGCCCCTGCATCGTTACGACACACCTTAGGAGCAGGGCAACCGAAGTTGATGTCTATGGTATCTGCACGATCCTGTAACAATTCAACTGTAGCCACCATCTCATCTATGTCACCCCCAAATATCTGAGGAATGAAAGGAGACTCTCGAGGGTCAGACTCAACTTTCAACCAAGAGTGCTTAGCATGTCTTGACAACCCTGAGGCTGCGGTAAATTCAGTAATCGTGTAATCAGCACCACACTCTCTAGCAAGTAGGCGATAGGCCAAATCGGTGACCCCCGCCATCGGTGCTAGGAACAGTGGTACTGCCTCTACCATAGTAAAACCCGAACGACTCCTCGTTATGACTGCAACGATGTGTTTTCAACAAAAAAAACGATATTATTCTGGAAATAAACAATTTGGGTCACTTTCAACCAACAGGTCCGTCCAAATAGCATGAGCATGGCGGGCTGCATGTCCGGGTTAGCCGGAGGGGCTGCCAGGATGGTTGAAAACAACAGATTCGACACACTAGATTTGAGACCTAGAATCGCTCAATCCATTGAAGAAATGGGCTTTGAGATTATGACTCCTGTTCAGCAGAAAGTAATCCCACCAGCGCTTGAGGGTCGAGACATTCTAGCAACTGCACAAACAGGAACTGGAAAGACCGCAGCATATGGAATTCCAATCCTACAATCAGGAATGCGCTCACTAGTTCTCGCCCCTACTCGAGAACTAGCATTACAGGTACAATCTGATTTAGATCGGATGTGTGGTGGAACCACACCTTCTGTTTGTTTAATTGGCGGTGCTCCATTCAGAGATCAAAAGAGAGCCTTGAAGAGACGCCCTGAATCGAATGTTGTTGCAACACCGGGTAGATTATGTGACCACATCGACCAAGGTACTGTACATTTGGATGATATAGAAATATTCGTTCTCGATGAAGCCGATGAAATGCTTAGTATGGGATTCTCAGAGGACTTGAATCGAATTACCAAAGTTATGCCTAGAGACCGTCAAACTTTGCTTCTAGCTGCTACAATGCCGAAAGGGGTTGAAAGATTGGCTAAAGCCGCCCTCCAAGATCCAGTACAAGTAAGCGTAGGTGGAGGACGTTCGAAGGTAGCAGATACCGTCGAACAATCTGTATTGATTATACCCAAAAGAAGTCGTGCTCAAGCCATTGAGAGGCTATTGATTAGGTATGACCCAGAAGCCTGTATTGTATTCTGTAAAACTCGAACCAGAACCGAAGAGTTGGCCAAAGAATTGTCCCATATGGGCGCAGAACCACTGCATGGTGGGTACCAACAAAAGCATCGAGACAATGTAATGGGAAGATTCAGGCAAGGAAGGAGCAATCTACTGGTTGCAACAGATGTTGCAGCAAGAGGGCTTGATGTCGAGGCTGTGGAATTGATAATTCAAGACGATATGCCGCAGAATTCTGAAGTTTATGTGCATAGAGTTGGACGTACTGGAAGAGCCGGTCGTCATGGTAAGAGCATCCTATTGGTCTCAAAGGGTGTTAGTCGCCGTATTGGAATGCTAAAGAAAGTAGCAGGTCAATTAGACAAGGAACCGCTTCCTACTGCTGCTGAGGCAGAAGA
>Ga0208766_1000801_pt1 | contig 17260 bp, 14 predicted proteins | sample ETN01SmetaG_3_FD_185792 | JGI IMG/M metagenome (GOLD analysis project Ga0208766, IMG submission 185792) | Marine microbial and viral communities from oxygen minimum zone, Eastern Pacific Ocean - ETNP2014F12-01SV263 (SPAdes) (version 2) | ecosystem: Environmental > Aquatic > Marine > Oceanic ... | reverse complement strand
ATTTCTGCAAATTTACAATATTTATTTAGACTGAATAAAATTAATGTTTAAAATTCACGACTGATGAGTAGACAGAAAAAAGATGTTGTCGTTTATGATGGAATATGTGTCCTTTGTAATTTTTTCCTGAGATGGCTACTAAAAAATGATACTAAAGATCATTTTAAATTTACAAGTTTTGAAAGTTTATTTATTGTTAATAATCACCCAAATATAAATTTATTAGACTCAATTATAGTCTTAACCCAAGACAATCAAAAATTATATAAAGGCAAAGCCGTCTTATATATATTAAAAAAAATAAATAAGTTAAAACCCATTGTCTATTTTCTATCATTAATGCCAACAAAACTGATTGATTTTTTTTACACTATAATAGCTAAAACTCGCTATAAAGTTTTTGGAAAATATGATTCCTGCCCTTTTGTTGAAAAAAAGTATTTAAAAAAAATTTTAAAATAAGGGTTAATAGATTTATAGATGTTTTATAAATTAGGATCCTATAAATTATATTCCTATAAGTTGAAAATTCAAAGAGAAGAAAAAACAAAAATCTAGAATGATAAAACTTGCAATAGCTCCAATTGGTTGGACAAATGATGATCTTCCTGAACTAGGAGGAGACATATCTTTTGAACAATGCATAAGTGAAATGGCGCTAGCAGGATTTAAAGGTTGTGAAGTAGGTAATAAATATCCAAAAAATGATTTAGAGCTTTTAAAAAAACATCTTGAAATAAGAGGTTTATCAATTTGTAATCGATGGTTTAGCTATGAATTCACAATAAAGGGGGTCGATCAGGTAAAGAAAAAGTTTATACAACATCTTGATTTTTTAAAGTTTTTTGGGGCTGAAATTATTGGAGGGGCAGAATGCGGTAATACAATTCATGGCCAGTATAATAATTCAATATTGAATAGAAAACCTGCTAGTAAAGATCAATGGAAAAAACTAACCTCAGGATTAAATGAATTAGGAAAACTAGCTGCTGAAATGTATGGAATACAATTAGCATATCACCATCACATGGGAACCATGGTCGAAACAATTGAAGAAACAGATAGGCTTCTTAATGAAACCGATGAACGTTACGTTAAACTAAACTATGATTGTGGTCATTTTGAATTCGCTGGAAATGATTCTGTAGAAGCATTAAAAAAATATATAGCTCGTATAGCGCACATTCATTTTAAAGATGTTAGAAATCATATAAAAGAAAAAGTTTATGAAGAAAAATTAAGTTTTTTAAAAGCTGTAAAACTTGGAGTCTTTACTGTCCCAGGTGATGGAGATCTAAAAATGAAACCCCTTGCGGAGATAATACACAAAAGTAAATACAGTGGCTGGCTAGTAGTTGAAGCTGAGCAAGATCCTTCAATTGCTAATCCATTTGAATATGCCAAAAAAGGATATGATTACCTAACTAAAGAACTTAAATTTTAAATAAATTAATGATGAAACTATTAGTAAGGCCAAAAATAAAAACAGGTGTTTACCAAGAAATTACCTCTGAAAAAGCTTGCTGGAATTGGTTGAATTTTGAGGCTCGACTAATGAAAAAAGGAGAAAAATGGAGTTTTAAAACTAAAGAATATGAAATTGGGATTGTTCTCCTTGGAGGAAATTTTAAAGTGGAAAGTAATAAAGGAAAATGGGAAACAAAAAATGGGCGAAAAAATGTTTTTAGTGGGGTAGCACACACCTTATATCTGCCTCGTGAAACAGTTTTTACATTAACAGCCATAAGTGAAACTCTAGATATAGCATATGCATGGTGTTTAGCAGAAAAATCATTCGAACCAAAATTTATTTTACCTGAAAATACCCCAATGGTTATTTTTGGTGGGGATAATGCGACTAGACAATTTAATGATTTAATCCCTCCTGGTTTTGGTTGCTCACGAATTGTATCTAGAGAAGTATATACACCTTCTGGAAACTGGAGTTCCTTCCCTGCACATAAACATGATAAAAGAACTTTAGATGAAGATGGAAATTTATTAGAACCTCAACAAGATGAAATATATTTCTATAAATTCCAGAAACCAGAGGCCTATGCAATACAGCAAATCTATACAAAAGAAGAAGACCAACCGGATGAAAGTTTAGATGAAATTTATAGGGCACAAAACAATGATGTGGTATTGGTCCCCAGAGGTTATCATCCCGTTGTAGCTGAGCATGGTTACAACTGTTATTATTTAAATTTTTTAGCAGGAACAGACCAGTCCCTATTAAATACTACTGATTCTAATCATGAATGGATATATGAATCATGGAAGGAAAAAGATAATCGTTTACCTCTAGTAACCGCAGAAATGAATAACTTGAAAAATGAGTTTTGATTTAATAACATTTGGAAGGGCTTCTATAGACTTATATTCTAACAATATAGGATCAGAATTCAATGACATTAAAGAACTAACAACATCGATAGGGGGCCCGCCTGTAAATATATCTGTAGGTGCACAACGCCTTGGACTAAAAACTGGAATTATAAGTGCCATAGGACCAGATCCCATAGGAGAATTTATAAAAAACTCTCTTCAGAGAGAAGGAGTTGACACAACACACCTTAAAACTATTGAAGGAACAAAAAGTGCAGCAGTAGTTTGCGGCATAATACCTCCCGATAAATTTCCTCTTGTTTTTTACAGAGATAATGCTCCAGACAAAAAACTAACTCAGCAGCACATTAAAGATATTGACTTTTCTAAATATCGCTCATTTTTAATGACTGGAACTGCCTTTGCAGTTGAACCCTCAAGGACCACCGCTTTTAAAATTTCTGAAAAGGCAAAGAAAAATGAAATTCCAATATTCTTAGATCTTGATTTTAGAGCGAACTTGTGGAATAATATTCTTGATTTTGGTTCAGTCCTTAAAAATTATCTAAAACTAACTGATATTGTTATTGGTACTGAAGAAGAAGTTTTGTCACTTAACTTAACTGATACTGAACAGGTTAAAATAAAAAATGACTCCATTACGCAACCAAAAATTGTTGGAAATATTAATGATGCAATAAAAATAATTTTAAATGAAGGCGTTAAACTTCTGTTAGTTAAAACTGGAGCCAAAGGAGTCATTGCTTATTACAATGATGGTAGAGTACTAAAAGTTCCTGGCTTTAAAGTAAAAGTAACAAATGTATTAGGTGCAGGTGACGCATTTGCTGGAGGTTTTATTTATGGTTATCTTAATGACTGGGATGACTATAAATCCCTTAGACTTGCTAATGCATGTGGAGCATGGTTAGTGACTAAACAAGGTTGTTGTAATTTTGCTCCATACTATAACGAAATAATTAATTTTATTGAAAAAAAAGGAGGCTTTTAAATGAAAACCCAAAGACTTACAGTTGCACAAGCAACCATAAAATTTTTGAAAAATCAATTTTCTAAAAGAGATAATATTGAATTTCCATTTTTTGCTGGTTGCTTTGGAATATTTGGTCATGGAAATGTCGCTGGTTTGGGAGAAGCATTAAAGAACAATCCTGATTTTAAATATTATCAGATTCGAAATGAGCAGTCCATGGTTCATGCTGCTGCTGCATATGCCAAAATGAAAAATAGATTGCAAACTTTCGCATGTACAAGTTCAATTGGACCAGGTGCCACAAATATGATAACTGCAGCCGCAGGTGCAACAATTAATAGGTTGCCTGTTCTTTTACTCCCAGGCGATTTTTTTTCTAAACGGACAGCAACACCATTATTGCAACAATTGGAAAGTTCATCATCTAACGATGTTTCTGTAAATGATTGTTTTAAACCAATTTCAAAATATTGGGATAGAATAAACAGACCAGAACAGTTAACCTCTGCCCTTTTAGAATCTATGCGTGTTTTAACATCTCCATCAGAAACAGGCTCTGTAACATTATGTTTTCCTCATGACGTTCAAACAGAGGCATTTGATTTTCCTTCTGAATTATTTGAAAAGAGAATTTGGTATGTTCCAAGAAACACACCAGATTCATATTTAATAGGAAAAGCTGTAGAAATGATCAAAAAGTCTAAGAAACCTATGCTTGTTGCAGGAGGTGGTGTAATTTATTCTGAAGCAGAAAATATTTTAACACATTTTGCAGAATCAACTGGTATCCCTGTTGCTGAAACCTTTGCAGGAAAGGGTTCGTTGAGTTATAACCATGAACTTAATCTAGGAGCAATAGGGGCTACAGGAACAAAAGGGGCAAATGAAATAGCTTCGATCTCTGATCTTGTTATTGGTATTGGGACTAGATATAGTGATTTTATAACTGCTTCAAAATCTGCATGGCAAAATCCTAATGTTACATTTATAAATATTAATGTTGCCGAAGTAGATGCATATAAAAATTCTGGAATTCCTCTGCAGGGAGATGCTAGAGATACATTAAAAATACTCTTTGAAAAACTAAAAGATTTCAAAACTGAAAAAAAGTATACTGATAAAATTAGAAATTATAATAAAGAGTGGGACTCAATAGTTGAAATTGCATATAAACCAATCGATAAAAAAAATCCTGTGCAATGTGAATATATTGGTGCATTAAATAAATTCATTGATGACAAGGATGTCTTAATTTGTGCTGCAGGTAGTCTCCCGGGTGATTTACATAAACTATGGAGAACAAAAAATTCAAAAGGATTTCATCTTGAGTATGGTTATTCATGTATGGGGTATGAAATTCCAGGTGGTCTAGGTGCTAAAATGGCTGATCCAAAAAGAGAAGTATATGTAATGTGTGGAGATGCAACTTATCTTATGCTCCCGTCAGATTTAATTACAACTATACAAGAGGGTTATAAAATAATCATGATTTTAATAAATAATAATGGCTATGCTAGTATTGGAGGTCTATCAGAATCTGTAGGAGGAGAAGGTTTTGGAACAGAGTTTAAATATAGAAATGAAAAAAATGATCAAATTGAGGGAGATTACTTGCCAGTTGATCTTGCTAAAAATGCTGAAAGTTTAGGTGCAAAAGTTTACAGAACTTCTGGAATTGATGAATTTAATAAAGCGTTAAAAAAAGCTAAAAAAAATCATCAAACTACTGTAATATATGTTGAAACAGTCAGAGATAGAAAATTGGATGGTTACGCTTACTCCTGGTGGGAAGTTCCAGTTCCTGAAATTTCAATTTCTGAAGATGTGAAAAAAGCTAGAATAAAATATGAATTAGATAAAAAAATGCAGAAACAATATTTAAAATCTAATAGGCTATAATAAAAAATGGAAAAATTAAAAAATTACATAAATGGAAAATGGGTAAATTCTAATAGTAAAGAATTTATTGATGTAATCAACCCTGCTACTCAAGAAGTTTTGGCGAAGGTTCCTTCTGGAAAAGGAACTTCTAAAGATATTAATGAAGCAGTAGAATCTGCTCATCTAGCTTATTTAGAATGGAAAGATGTTCCTACAATGAAAAGAGTTCAGCCACTTTTTAAACTAAAAATACTTCTCGAGGAAAACAAATTAGAAATTTCAAAAATCATTACAAAAGAATGTGGAAAAACACTTAAAGAATCTGAAGGTGAAATTCAAAGAGCAATTGAAAATGTTGAAGTTGCCTGTGGCGCATATGTGATGAATCAATCCGAATTTTCAGAGAATATAGCGCCAGGAATTGATGAGTTTATGATAAGACAACCACTTGGAGTTTGTGGATGTATTACACCCTTTAATTTCCCTGGAATGATTCCTTTTTGGTTTTTGCCATATGCTTTAGCAACTGGGAATGCATTTATTATAAAGCCCTCTGAAAAGGTTCCCCTAACAATGAGTTTTATTATTGAATTAATCGACAAACATCTTGATTTGCCAAAAGGTCTTATAAGTCTAGTTCATGGGGGAAAAGAATCCGTTGATCAAATGCTTGAAAACTCAAAAGTCAAAGCTATAAGTTTTGTGGGATCTACAGAAGTTGCAAAATATATCTATCTCCAAGCGAGTAAATATGGGAAAAGAGTTCAAGCTCAAGGGGGTGCTAAAAATCCTTTGGTAATAATGCCAGATGTCGATCTTGAAACAACTACTCAAATTATTATTGATTCTGTATATGGGTGTGCTGGTCAGAGATGTCTTGCTGCATCTGTAATAATACCTATTGGTGATGATAAAGGCCTCTTAAAAGAATCTCTGATTGATTCTGCTAAAAAAAGAAAAGTTGGTTCTGGTCTTGAAAAAAATGTAGAAATGGGTCCTGTCATAAATCCCAACAGTAAAGTTAGAATTGCAAATCTAATTCAAAAAGGAATTGATGAGGGTTCAAATTTGCTGGTTGATGGAAGAAATAAAACTATTTCAGGATATGAAAAAGGAAATTTCATTGCTCCTACAATACTTGAAGGACTTCCCTTAAATGGAAAGATTTTAAACACAGAAATTTTTGGCCCCGTAATGAATTTAATTGAGTTTAAAAAATTAGATAGTGCTATTGATTTTATAAACAAAGGAAGATATGGTAATATGGCATGTATTTTTACTAAGGATGGGCTCTCTGCAAGGAAGTTTAGAAATGAGGTTATGGCTGGAAATATTGGAGTTAATATAGGAGTAGCTGCCCCAGTTGCTCAATTCCCTTTTTCTGGTTGGAAAGAATCTTTTTTCGGAGACCTTCATGGGCAGGGAAGACATGCTATTGAGTTTTTCACTCAAACAAAAGTTGTTGTAGAAAGGTGGCCGAAAGAATGGACAAGAAAGTTTTAGTTTAAATTAATTTATGAAAAAAATAAAATTTGGAATTGCTGGTTTGGGAAGAATGGGTAGTATCCATCTTGAAAATCTAGCAAATAAATTTAATGATATAGAACTGCTGGCTATCTCAGATGTTAATGCAAATATTAAAGAATTAGCAAAAAAATATTCAATTCCTAATTTTTATAATAATTATCAAGATTTAGTAAACAATAAAGATATTGAAGCTTTGGTAATATGTTCGCCCACAAACTTTCATGCTGAACATATAATAATGGCTGCAAAATCTGGCAAGCAAATCTTTTGTGAAAAGCCTATGGATCTGTCTTTAGATACTGTTAGTAAGGTGATAAAAGTAATAGATGAATCTGATATAAATTTATTTTTGGCCTTCAATAGACGATTTGATCCGAATTTTAAAAAAGTAAAAGAAATAGTTTCTAAGGGAAATATTGGTGAAATACAAATTATAAAAATAACCAGTCGCGATCCTTCTCCTCCGCCAATATCTTATATCAAGACATCTGGAGGTTTATTCCTTGATATGTCAATTCATGACTTTGATATGGCAAGATTTATTAGCGGAAAAGAGATTGTTGAAGTAGATGCAAAAGGTGTTGTTTTTAACGATATTGAAATTGAAAAAAATGGTGATATAGATACTGCAGTAATAACTTTAACTCTTGAAAATAATGCTATGGTGGTTATTGATAATAGTAGAAAAGCAGCTTATGGATATGATCAAAGAATTGAAGTCTTTGGATCAAAAGGGATGTGTGGATCTGAGAATAAACTACATGACAACTTCTACCTTTTTGATCAAAAAGGTTCTCAAGGTTCTCTTCCTATGGACTTTTTCATGGATAGATATTCTGAATCTTATTACAATGAAATGAAATCATTTATTGAATGTTTAAAAAACAATAAAAAGCCACCTGTAAATCAAAAGGATGGATTAATGGCATTAGCAATTGGTTTAGCTGCAAAAAAATCCATGAAAGAAAAAAGAAGGGTAAAAATTTCTGAAATATTATAAAATCCTAGAAAATAAATTTTATAAAATATGTTTACAGTCTTAACATTTATTTTATTTACTTCATTTGTTGCAATTTATTCCTGGTATAAGCTAAGAAATGAAAATCTGAGTTCAAAAGATGGATATTTTCTTGGGGGTCGAAGTCTAACAGGAATTGTCATTGCTGGATCTATGCTACTGACAAATATTTCTACTGAGCATCTTATAGGAATGAATGGATCTTCATATAAAAATGGCTTCATTGTAATTGCTTGGGAAGTTACTTCAGCCATAGCCCTAGTTGCTGCGGCAATATATTTTGTTCCAAAGTATTTAAAAATGGGGTTAACAACTATTCCACAGTTTTTGGAAAAGAGATTTGATAGTAGTACAAGAACAATAGTGGCAATTTTTCTAATGATTTCTTTTGTTGTAACATTACTTCCAATTGTTTTATATACAGGAGCTATTAATTTAGAGAGTATTTTTGATATTTCAGAAACTCTTAAAATACCCAAAAATAGTGCGATCTGGTTAACAGTTATTTTAGTTGGCGTAATAGGTTCAATTTACGCTGTTTTTGGAGGGCTAAAAGCAGTTGCGATTTCAGATACGATTAATGGTTATGGCCTTCTAATTGGAGGGCTTTCAATCCCCTTAATTGCACTAACAAGTATTGGAGAAGGAAATCCTATTTCTGGATTAATTGAACTTTATAATCATGCTCCAGAAAAGTTTAATGTAATTGGTGCAAAAGATTCCGTAATGCCTTTTGAGGTTTTATTTACAGGCCTAATAATTAATCAGTTATACTTCTGGAGTATGAATCAAACAATTATACAAAGAGCCCTTGGTGCAAAAAATCTTGTAGAAGCCCAAAAAGGATTATTGTATGCTGGTGTTCTAAAGATTCTAATTCCTATTATTATAATGCTCCCTGGTGTTATTGCTTTTTACTATTATGGTGACTCATTTTATGATAACCAAGATATGATTTATCCTGAGCTGATAAAAAAACTCTTGCCCTCTACTTTTGTAGGTGTTTTTGCTGCAGTGGTAATGGGAGCAGTATTAAGTACATTCAATAGTGTTTTAAATAGTGCAGCTACAATCTTTAGTGTTGATGTGTATAAAAGACATTTTTCTAAAAATTCAGACGATTCCAAGTTAGTTTTAGCTGGTAAAATTGCTTCAGGTGTTTTGGCCATTTTTGCAATATTTGCTGCTCCAATGGTAGCTAACGCTCCTGATGGTTTATATCAATTATTACAACAATTAAACGGCATATTTTTCATTCCAATAGCATCAATTATGTTAGCTGGATTTTTCTTAAAAGGAATTTCTGCTAATGGAGCTAAAGCAGGATTGTTTTTTGGTTTAATTTTCTATATAACAACTACTTTTATCTTAAAGGTTAAAATTCATTTTGTGCATATTTGGGGAATAGAGTTTTTATTAAACCTATTAATTATGTATTTAGTATCATCAATTTACCCCAATAAAAAACCTTTTTTAAGTCTTGGTGATATTAATTCAGAAATGAAGCCTTGGAAACACACTAAAACACTATCTGTGATTTTGTGTTTAACTACAATTCTAATTTATATTAGTCTTGGTGTTTAAGAAAAAAGATGTTGAATCAAAAGATGATGCCGGTAATCCTTCTTTGTTAAATAATGTCCCAACAATCCAATTTTTCCAACCATACCTAACTTGCTTTGGATTAGTTACTTTATTAGATGAAACTATTAATTTATTATCTACAATCTTAGCATAAGCTTTGTGATAAACACCATTTTCTCCAGCTATTTCAAAGCCATTTAGATTTCCTTTTGAAATTAGCCCTGATCCTTTGTGTTTGAAATCAACTTCAATATAATTTCTAAAATTTTTGTGATCCTTGTACAAAGGACCCATAGAGACTATATCATAACCATAATCTTTATCAAGTGCTAACAGCGCTAGTCTCTCTCCAACATCTTTTTTATTATGAGGATGAATATCTTTCTCTTCACCAATATCCATAAGAACTGCCATCCCAGTATTATCAGTTGATTCTAAAGTTTTCCTTTGTGCATCACGAAGACCTTGAGAAAATGCATTATTGTCATAGATATAAGGTGCAATCTGAGCATAATAAAACGGGAAATTGTAACCCCAATTTTCTCTCCAATCTTCAATCATTCCTGAAAAAAGCTCTTGATACTCATTATAATTTAATACATTAGATTCTCCTTGATACCATATTGCCCCTTTTATTCCATAAGGCATAACAGGAGATATCATTCTTTTAAACAAAAGTGAATATGCGTTTGGAGAATTAGTATTAATGCCCTTTAATAATTCCTTATTTAACATTGGTAACTTTTGAACTAATTCATCATCTGTATATCCATGAACAACTATTAGTGTCCTAGCGGTTAAAAAGGCATGATGTTTAAATTTAAATTTTTCAAATGGAATTACTTGGGTAGATGAACTATTCTTTAAGGTTATAGGCCCTCCAAATCCTCCAGGACCCCCCAAATCTGTAACTCTAATTGCTATAGTATTCTCTCCTTTTTTTAAAATCTCTTTTCTAATTTTATAGCTTCTATCTCTATTCCATGAGAAAGTATTACCAACAAGTTCTCCATTAAAAAAAGTTTGATCTGAATCATCAATTCCTTTATCAATAATTAAATTATAATCATTAGTAATATCATCAATTAAAACTTTTGCTCTGAACCAAATGACCCCATCAGACAATAACTCATCTTCAGCTTTAAAAAAAGCTTCAAAACTTCCTTTAGTTCTTGCCGTATTATATTTGAAAGACCAAAAATCCCATGAAGAATCATCAAAGTCAATATCAACAAAATCTTTATCATTCAGATCTAAATCTGCCCAACCTTTTCCAAAAATATACCAGTCTTCTTCATCCTCAGACCAATCAGGAAGCTTAACTGTTTTGAAACCAAAACGCTTATCGTTAACTACAGCTATTGAATCATTGTATTTTTTAGACATTTTTTTAGACAATTGATTATCTGATTCTATAACATCTTTTTTCTCTTTTGTTGAATTAAGTGACTTTAATTTCTGCATGCTTGTCCATGCTTCAACTCTAGTTCCGCCCCAACTTGAATTTATTATTCCTATTGGGATTTTCAATTCTTTATTTAACTTTCTAGCAAAAAAATAAGCAGCAGCACTAAAATCTTCGACGTTTTCAGAAGTTGTAATTTCCCATTTTCGTCTTTTTATTGCATCTCCCCATAGATCTTGAGGAACACTAAACATTCTAATATCATTATAGTTAGCATTTTTAATTTCTTCTTCTTGATTATCAATACAATCATTACATTGATTTATTCTCCACTCCATATTAGATTGCCCAGAAGCAAGCCAAACTTCACCAACTAGAATATCTTTATAGGTAATTTTTGCCCCTTTTTTAATAAAATCTTTTGTCTCTGAGCTGATTGAAACATCATATGGTCCTCCAGCACTAGGTGTTTTTAAATTTAGACTCCAAACGCCCTGATCATTTGAATTACTTGTTGATGATTCTCCCCAGCTTCCAACAACAGTTATTTTTGAATTGGGTTCAGAATTACCCCAAAATAAAACATTTTGTTCTTGTTGAAGAACCATATGATCTGAAAAAATAGGAGGAAGTGAGAGTAAAACCTTGTCTATATTGTTACATGAAATAAATATTAAAATATTTAAAAAAATTGTTGTCCTTATCATAATTATTAATTGATTATTTTCCTTTGTATCATCCACTCTTCACAAATTTTAGCCCAACTTTTAACAGATCCTTTATCATTGCCTAGGCCGTAACCATGACCTCCATCTTCCCAAATATGAAGAGCAGCAGGAATATTATACTTACGAAGTGCTAAATAATACTGAATACTATTTTCTGGAAGGACACCTTCATCATCATCTGAATGAATCAAAATTGCTGGAGGAGTATCTTCCCTAACTTGCAAATCATTAGAATAATAATCCAAATATTCTTGAGAGGGTATTTTACCCAATAAATTTTCTCTTGATCCATTGTGAGTATATGGTCTATTCATTGTAATGACGGGGTAGACTAAAATGCTAAAATCTGGCCTGCTACTTGTTTGCTCAATTTCCAAATCTGAGAGATCCAAACCATTATCATGATGAGTAGACAAAGTCGAAGCAAGATGACCTCCAGCAGAAAATCCTAATACTCCTATTTTTCCTGGATCTAAATCCCACTTTTTAGAATTTTTTCTGATAATCCTCATTGCTCTTTGCGCATCCATAAGAGCAACCTTACTTCTGCAATCTTTGGATTCCCAATGTGGAAGTCTATGCTTCAGAACAAATGCGGACACTCCAATCTTGTTTAACCATTTAGCAACGTCCACGCCTTCTTTGTCAAACCACAATCCCCAGTATCCTCCACCAGGAATTACAAGTACGGCAACATTGTTTTCTTTACTCTTTTTTTTGCCAGAAGGATAATACCATATTTCTGGATCACTTACTTTTTTAAATATCCTACCAGATGAGTCATAATCTAACTCAGTCTCTAAATCACTTTTGCAAGGAATGCCTTCAGGATATAAAAAAATTTTTTCATTTTGAGCTAAAATTAATTTAACGCAAAAAATCATTATGATTGAAATTGATAATCTTTTCATTTAATATGTTTTAGTTGAAAATTTATACCATGTCTGTGTTTCATATTTTTTATCAGGATCAAGTATGACCTTTGGAAAACTAGGCTGGTTAGGAGAATCTGGGAAATGTTGTGTTTCAAGACAAAACCCCGATCTTTTTTCATACTTCTTTAATTCCTTTGATTTTAATGATCCATCAAGGAAATTACCAGTATAAAATTGAACTCCAGGTTGGTCAGAATAGACTTCCATATTAATTCCTGTGGCAAGATTGTTAGCCTCAGCAATTTTTCTAATCCCTTCACCATAATCATTTAAAACCCAGCAATGATCATATCCTTTCCCGTAAATTAACTGATTGTTTTGAATCTCTATTTCCAAACCAATTTTTTTCATTTCTATGAAATTAAAAGGCGTATTTTTTACATTTCTTATTTCGCCAGTTGGGATCAGATTTTCATCAACCGGAAGATAAGAATTCGCATTGATGCTTACAAAATGATCTAAAATATCTCCTGAACTTTCACCTCCTAAATTAAAATATGAATGATTAGTTAAATTAATTATTGTCGAGGTATCAGTAATTGCCTCATAAAAAATTTTTAATTCATTTTCTTTTGTTAAAATATAAGTAACATCGATTTGAAGATTCCCAGGATAACCCTCTTCCATATCTTTTGAAAAATAAGTGAGTTTGATTCCTGGATCTTCATCATTATTTAACTCCTTTACAGACCATGAAACTTTATCAAAACCAATTAGCCCTCCATGAAGAGAATTTTTTCCATTATTTATTGCTAATTGGTAATCAATTCCGTTTAAACTAAATTTCCCATTAGCAATTCTATTTCCATACCTGCCAATTATTGCTCCAAAATATGGATGTTCGTCAATGTATTGATCTAAAGTATTGAAGCCTAAAACAATATCAGTATCCTTTCCTTTAGAATTCGGGACATTTATATTTGTAATAATACCTCCATAGCTTATAATTTCAACGGCCATATAACCATTAGTTAATTTGTATTTATATATTTTATTACCATTAGGTAAAGAACCAAAATAACTTTTCATTATATTTTTTGAATTATTTAAGTTACAAGAATTAAGAATTATTATTTTGATCAAAAGGTAGAGTAAAATATTTAATCTCTTGCATTTTTGATAAAACCTAATCCCATTATTTATAGGTAGAATCATTATTGTTTTTTAGTTCAATAAACAAACAGTTGCTCTTAAATAATACCGCTTAATATTATAAAACCCTTATTATTATTTAATTAAAAAATAAATTACATGTTTATTAAAAAAACTTATAACATTGGGACCCCATTTGAAATGACTGAAAGAGGAGCTATACCATATGTGTCTGTTTTAAAATTAACTAAATTTGGATGAGCTACAATACCTTTCCAAAGTTCAGAATCTAAATAAGCATCTAAAGAAGAAGGGCTTGTGAAATAATAAACCCCTCCAAAAACACCTTTATCTACATTGCCAATAAAAGTTTTTCCAATCAAACCGTCTATCTTACCGGGAGCAAAATTAACAACAACATCAGAACCTAGTTTTGCATGATCCTCTAATGTCATTTCATTTAACTCATAGTTTACGACAAGTACACTAGTTTCTTTAGGATTTTCTTGACTTTTTTCTGAAGCTTTTTTTACAGGTTCACTGCACCCAAAAAGGATTAAAATTGAGAAAACAAAAGTTATATTTTTCATAATTAAACAAATTTTAAGATTTTAATATTATTAAAAATACAATTATTTTTGAATCTATGAATTCAAAAAAAGATTCTGAATTTCTTGATATTTTTTTAGTATTTTGTCAACTTTATGAGATCTTCATTTAAATATATTGTTGAGGGATTTGTGATATTCGGGAGTATATTTTTCTCATTTTATATTGAAGATTTAAGAAAGGAAAATGAAGACTTTATCACAAAAAATGAACTTGTAAGTGACTTAATACTTACGCTAGAGGACGATTTAGAGCAATTAAAAAACTTACAAGAAATCCTCTTGGAGAGTGAAAGACTTATACTTGAAATTCTTAATGACATTGACAATTCGCATACGCAATTAACTAATATTGATGCAATAAATAAAATATTAGCAATTGAAGTTGGATTTTCATTTTTCCCAAAAGATGGAATTTTTAATCAACTAATTACAACAGGTAGTTTTGAATTGATTAAAAACAATCAGTTAAAAACAAAACTTTTAGAAATGTATAACCATCAAAAAGATAGGAATTATGCCACTTCCCAAGAGATTGATAGATTCAATATTGATTTCAGAGGAGACATTGTTAAAAAATTTAGAATAAGATTTAGCTATAATTCATTTGACGGGAAATTTTATGGATCTCGTAGCCTAACAAATTTTAAGTTTGACAAAAATTATTATCTGTCAAACTCTTTTTATGGTCTAATATCACAAGGGCAACTTTATGTTAACATGTATATGAGACAGCTTAAAGATATTGAAGAGAACTACAAAGCTTCTTATGCCCTTGCAAAAGAGGAAATAAGAGATAAATAATTTTTTAAAGATTAAATAACTCTTCTGCTTATTTATAAATTAATAATAAATTATTTATTTCTAAGATCAAATCGATCAGCATCCATTACCTTGTTCCAAGCTGAAATAAAATCATTTATAAATTTATCATTGTTGTCATCTTGAGCATACACCTCAGCAATAGCTCTTAATTCAGAATTAGAACCAAAAACTAGATCTGTTCTGGATGCTGTTCGAACTTTCTTTCCCGATTTTCTTTCATTAGCTTCATAACTATTATATCCTTTCGCAATCCAAGAAACATCCATAGATAAAAGAACCTTAAACCAACTATTATCCAGTTTACCATCTGTCCAAACCCCTTTACCTGAAACAGAAACACCCATTGCGCGCATTCCTCCTACTAATACAGTGAATTCGACAGGGTTTAATCCTAATAATTGTGCTTTATCAAGTAGAATTTCTTCTGGACTAACAGCAAATTCTTTTTCAGAATAATTTCTAAAACCACATGCTCTTGGTTTAAGAAGATCAAATGAATCAATATCAGTAAATTCCTGTGTAGCGTCTCCTCTTCCAGTTGAAGTAGGAACTTCAATCCCACATGCCATTTCAATTCCAACTGCCCCTCCCAAAACAATTATATCTGCAACACTAACTTTATATTCTTCAGCTATGTTTTCATATATTTTCAATATTCTCTTTAACTGGTCAGGTTGGTTAACTTCCCATTCTTTTTGAGGATTAAGTCTTATTCGAGCTCCATTTGCACCTCCCCGATTATCAGAAGCCCTAAATGTACTAGCACTAGCCCAAGCAGTTTCAACCATTTCATTAATACTTATATCTGATTTAGATATGGTTGAACGAATTTTTATTTCTTTATCTTTTGGGATAATCTCTCCCTTAGGAGTAGGATCTTGCCATATATATTCAACATCTTTAAAATCTCCAGCTACATAGTTAGTTCTTGGGCCCATATCACGATGCAATAATTTAAACCATGCTTTAGCAAATGCTTCTTCAAAATCTTTAGGATTTTCTTTAAATCTCTCACAGATATTTCTGTATATCGGATCCTTCTTCATCGACATGTCAGCTGTTGTCATCATTGGCAATACTTTTTCATCACTTCCATCTACCTGAGGAACCATATCTTCCTCAGCGCAATCAATTGGATGCCACTGCCATGCTCCGGCAGGACTTTTTTTACATTCCCATTCATATTTTAACAAAAGATTTAAATATCCCATGTCCCACTTTACAGGGTTTGTTGTCAAAGGACCCTCAAGACCACTAGTAATTGTATGAACTCCCTTGCCATTTTCATAACTGCTTTTCCATCCTAAACCCATCTCCTCTATAGAGGATCCTTCAGGTTCAGCTCCAACTAAATTGGAATCACCAGCACCATGAGCTTTACCAAAAGTATGACCGCCGGCTACTAATGCAACCGTTTCTTCATCGTTCATTGCCATTCGTTTAAAAGTCTCTCTTACATCTTGTGCTGAAAGTTCTGGATTAGGATCTCCATTTGGACCTTCAGGATTAACATATATAAGTCCCATTTGTACAGCAGCAAGAGGGTTTTCAAGAGACTGACGTGTATCTCCATAACGATTATCACCTAACCATTCATCTTCAGCTCCCCAATAAATATCCTTTTCTGGGTGCCAAATATCTTCTCTGCCAAGAACAGTTCCATGATTAGGTCCTCCCATATCCTCAATAGCAACATTCCCAGCTAAAACTAGAAGATCGGCCCATGACAATTGATTTCCATATTTTTCTTTAATTGACCAAAGCAAACGCCTAGCTTTATCTAAATTTCCATTATCAGGCCAAGAATTTAGGGGTGCAAAACGTTGAGCTCCTGTAGCAGCTCCTCCTCTTCCATCTCCATTACGATATGTCCCAGCAGCGTGCCACGTCATCCGAATAAAAAAGGGCCCATAGTGTCCGTAATCAGCTGGCCACCAGTCTTGGCTATTTTTCATCATTTGACTTAAATCTTTTTTCACAGCAATTAAATCAAGCTTTTTTACATCCTCTTTATAATTATGTTCAGGCAGAGGATTACTTTTTCTGTCATGCTGACGAAGTATATCTATGTTTAGATGGTTTGGCCACCAATCTTTGTTCTGAGTTCCAATATTAGGCCTAGTAGTTGAGCCGTGAAATGGGCATTTACTTTTCTCCATATTGATAGTTTATAATATTTTAATTCAATTGATTTGTGATAAAAACACTTATAGTTTTATAAACACTAAAAATAGAAATTTACATTTATTTTTCATCAAAATTATTAGATGAAAAAAAATAATGAAAATCACTTAAGTTTTATTGGTAAATAAAACTTTCATCTAATTCTTCAGAA
>Ga0208766_1000800_pt1 | contig 17279 bp, 16 predicted proteins | sample ETN01SmetaG_3_FD_185792 | JGI IMG/M metagenome (GOLD analysis project Ga0208766, IMG submission 185792) | Marine microbial and viral communities from oxygen minimum zone, Eastern Pacific Ocean - ETNP2014F12-01SV263 (SPAdes) (version 2) | ecosystem: Environmental > Aquatic > Marine > Oceanic ... | reverse complement strand
TCGGGGCTAAGCAGGGTCTCGAACAACCCGCCGTTTGCATCAAAGCAGGACGTGTAAAGAATGGTGTCCTCCGTGCCGAGGAACTCGGTGAGCTTGCCCTCAAGTTGCTTGTGGATTTTCTGCGTGCCGCAAATGAACCTCACGCTGGCTAGGCCGTAGCCCCATTCGTCGAGCGAATCGCGCGCTGCGGCGATGACCTCGGGATGGTTCGCGAGGCCGAGGTAGTTGTTGGCGCACATGTTAAGCGCCGGCGCCTTACGCCCCACGCCCACGCGCGAGGCCTGCGGCGAGTCGATGACACGCTCGCCCTTGTAAAGGCCCGCCGCACGGATTTCGTCCAGCTCGGTTTGCAGTTGGGTTTTTAGGTTGCCGTACATTCTACCATTCCAAAATCACCTTGCCGCTTTCGCCGCTTAGGGCAGTTTCGAATCCTTGCTGGAAATCGGTGAACTTAAATCGGTGCGTGATCACCGGTGCGATGTCTAGGCCACCCTCGAGCATTACGGTCATCTTGTACCATGTCTCGTACATTTCGCGGCCGTAGATGCCTTTGATGGTGAGCATGTTGAAAACGACTGTGTTCCAGTCGATGGCCATTTCCTTCTTTGGGATGCCGAGCATCGCAATCTTGCCGCCGTGGCACATGTTGGCGAGCATATCGTTGAATGCGCTTGGATTGCCGCTCATCTCGAGCCCGACGTCGAAGCCTTCGTCCATGCCAAGTTCCTGCTGCACATCGGCGAGCTTTTCGCTGGCTACATTTACGGCGCGTGTGACGCCCATGCGCCTGGCCAGGCCGAGTCGGTAGTTGTTCACGTCCGTGATCACGACATGGCGCGCGCCGGCATGCCGGGCGATGGCAGCGGACATGATGCCGATCGGCCCTGCGCCGGTGACGAGCACGTCCTCGCCCAACACGGGGAAACTCAGTGCCGAGTGGGTGGCGTTGCCGAAGGGGTCGAAGATCGACGCTACATCCAGGTCGATGCCGGGTTTGTGCACCCACACGTTGGTTTGTGGCAATGAAATGTACTCGGCGAAGGCACCTGGGCGAGTGACGCCGATGGCGGCGGTGTCGTTGCATAAATGTCGTCGCCCCGCCATGCAGTTGCGGCAATGCCCGCACACCACGTGCCCCTCGCCGCTCACCAGTTCGCCAGCACGGAAGTCGCGAACGTTTTCACCGGTCTCGACGATCTCGCCGACGAACTCGTGCCCGACAACCAGCGGCACCGGCACGGTTTTGCTTGCCCATTCATCCCACTTGTAGATATGGAGGTCTGTGCCGCAGATGCCCATGCGATCCACCTTGATGAGCACGTCATTGGCCGCCACTCCCGGCAGCGGCACGTCCACGAGCCAAAGTCCCTCTCCTGATTGTTTTTTGACGAGCGCCTTCATCTTCGTTCGCGAAATCGACCTCCATTTAATGGCCGCAACACTGTCGGCTTGGAAGCTAAAAGTGGAAATCTTGAGGGGGGTTCTCCAACACACTCAAGCCCATTTCAGATGATATAAATAATGGACGCAGCAGGAGTTGAGTAACCTGTTTTTCTTCCTGAAAAGGTAATGGGAGTTTCAATTGGTGCCAGATTTTGTGGATACATTAGTGAATGTAGGCGTACACTGGAGTTCACATGCCAAGTTCCTGTAGGAGTGAGCGGGCAGGGTCGTAGCCTGGCTGGATTGCCAACGCCCGTTGAGCTGCCTCAATCGCCTCGGGGATTCGGCGCAACCGCAGAAGAATGGTCGCCCTGGCGTACGGGATGTCAGGGTCGTTTTGTTCGACGTTTTCCGCCTTCAATAGTGCGGCAATCGCGGCATCAGGCTGATTCATTACGTTGCGCGCGAGGCCAAGATTGTACCACGCGCGTGAATGACGAGGATTCAATTGCACCGCCTTGACGAGGGACGCGACTGTGTTGTCGGTTTTCCCAGTTTCGTTCCACGCTAGTGCCAGTTTGTAATGGTATTCGGCTTCGTCCGGATCGAGTCGGATAGCTTCCTTCAGGACGTTGATTGCTTCGCTGGTCTTCCCCATCATGCTCAGTGCTACGGCGAACTCGTGCCGGAGCGGTGCTGAAAAGCTGTCCAGTTCGATTGCTCGACGGAAGTAGTGTTCCGCTTTCCTGGGTTCGCTGCGGTCGAGATGATACACACCCTTTTGCAGTGCCCCAGTCGGCATGTCGACGTTGTAGGCCAGTGTGCGGAGCAGGTCGTCTCCAGCTATTGATTGGGGGTCAACGCGATTTCGTAGCGTCCAAGCCGCATCCACGCGTACTTTGCGTACCGGATCGTTCAGCAGTTTTTCAATTGCACCGTCGATACGGGAATCGCCACGACGTGCGAGCGGGTCCAGCGCTCGAGTTGAGGTGCCTCGAAGCAGGGCATTTGTGTGGCTGAGGTTGCCGAGTAGCAGGGAGGTGACCTCGGGATTATTCGTCCACGGGTAGATCAACTCAGCGGCGACCGCACGCCAGAAGGGGGTTTTTTCCTCGCGCAACATTTGTAGCAAGTTGTCCCGGGAGCCCGTTGCACCTTCTCTGATTCTCGCGATGGTTTGGGTACGTTTTCTCGTCGGTCGGTCCATGCGGGGTCCGTACCATTTCTCAACGGCGGCAAGTGCCCAGTCGGTGTCCTTGTCGGCGTGACATCGGTTGCAGGCGTTGGGTATGCCGTGTTCCTTGGTGAGCAGGGGGTCGGGTATGGTAAACCCATGATCACGTCGGGGATCACGCTCCATGTAGGTGGTGTGCGGCATGTGGCAATTCACACACTGGCCGCCTGCGCCGTTGAGTTTGTGGTGAGTATGCGTGGGCGGATCAATTTTGGGACTGTTCGGATAGGTGCCGGTGTGGCAACGCATGCAGAGGGCGTTGCCCGGTTGCAGGATTTTGGCCGAGTGAGGCTCGTGACAGTCCATGCAGTGCACGCCGGCATGGTGCATTTTGCTACTGAGAAACGAGGTCAGCACGTAGTTCTCCCCGCGCACTTGACCATCAGCGTAGTAGGTGTCGGTTTCGTCGGGTATGACGTGTGAAAAGTGGTCGAGATACCGCTCGCCCGGCTTAAAGTCGCCCGTCAACTCCGTGCGTCGCGAGTGGCATGCACCGCATGCTGCGAGCCATTGACTGTTGTCAAGTTTTTGGACAGTCGGGTCTGCGTCAGCGCTTTCGGGGTGCTGCTTCCGCCAATCGACATGCGCTTTCATTGGACCGTGGCACGCTTCGCAGCCGACGCTTACTTCAGCCATCGCGGTGAGGTATGAGTCGGTCGTTTCGTTGTAGTTCTTTCGCAGTCGTGTGTTGTGGCATGAGGCACACTGAGTGTTCCAGTTCATACCCCGTCCGGTCCAGTGGCCCCACTCGCTGTGCTGGCGATCCTCATCGCCAAAGACATTGAACCAGTCTTTCTTGTCGGTATCGTATGAAACATCGACGGCCTGCAGCAATCCTCGTGGGAACTGGACAAGATACTGTCGGATCGGAGTCTCCCCGATGACACGTTCCACCTCGAATGTTTCCTTTTCCCCGGATGGCCCCCGTGTAGCGATCTGAAAACGCCCTTGATTGGTGTACATCTCGGAGGTCTGGTGCGGTTGTTTGAGTTCGCGATGCGGGTCGAAGGCTTCGCCGTCCATGCTCGGATCGGGCAGTCGCTCTGCCAGTTGATGGTCCGAACCCTGCCAAAGTCCGAACTGATCCTGGTGGCACTCGCGGCAACTTTTGGAACCGGCGTACTGTGCGAACGCCTTTGACTGTTCTTCAGGTTGCCAGGCATTGGTTATATTTCCGTTTGTCGGGGCGGATTTAGCACCGCTGCTGTCACTGCGGTTGGATGGGGCTTGTTCAATGAAAACGACAGCAATCACCGCCACCGCGAGTAAAGCCACCGCAATAAGTACCAACAACGGTGTTGTTTTTCCGGGCTGCGAAGTTGCAGTTGAATTTGGCTTTGGGTGGTGGGGGTGCCGGTTGCTGTTATTCGGAGCCATCCGCCGGCAGTGTAGGGGCAGAAAAAAAAGGGATCAATCCTCTTGCCACCTGCCGTTTTATGTAAATGACACGAATTAAGTGTAAATTATCATCACGGCAAGATATGAGCATAATATAACAGGAAACGTAATGCCTTCAGTCTCTTTCTCGGCATAATTCCGACAGCAGCGTTGGCTCGCTCGAGTTGTTTCACAGTGCGCCAAGGCAACAGTCACAATCAATATACAAAATCAAAATGAGCATGTTTTGTTATCAATGTCAGGAAACGTCCCGAAATAGTGGATGTGTGGACACAGGCGTATGCGGCAAGGATTCGGAGTTGTCGGCACTGCACGACTCTTTGCTGTATGTTCTGAAAGGGATCTCTGTAGCCTGCGAGGCTGCGGGGAGCACAGATCGAGATACCGGTCGCTTTGTCACTGATAGCCTGTTCGCTACCATCACCAACGCCAATTTTGACAAGGATAGAATTTGCAAATTCATCGCGGAGGGGATTTTGATCCGTGATCAACTCAAGCGTGAACACAGTTTGAACGGTGAGTTGCATGACAGTGCACAGTGGGCACCCGGCAGCAGGGAGGACTATCTGTCGAAGGCGTCGTCTGTAGGAGTGCTTTCGACCGAGAACGAGGACGTTCGTTCTTTGCGTGAGTTGCTTATCTACGCCTGCAAGGGGATTGCCGCTTATGCGCACCATGCCTCCAGGTTGGGAAGTGAGGATAACGAGGTGTACCGGAAACTAACCGGTTATCTTGCGTCCACCACGGAGGAGTTGAGCGTGGACGACATGATCGCCACGGTCTTGGATGCAGGGGAAACGGCCGTCAAGGTGATGGCTCTTCTTGATGGCGCCAATTCCGACGCCTACGGCAAACCTGAAATCTCCGAGGTGAATCTTGGGGTGGGAACCCGGCCTGGTATCCTGATATCAGGCCACGACCTGCGGGATCTGGATGAGTTGCTCAAGCAAACCCAGGGCACAGGGGTGGACGTCTACACACACTGCGAAATGTTGCCTGGACACTACTATCCGTCGTTCAAAAGCCAGGAACACTTCGTGGGTCATTACGGGGGCGCTTGGTATGATCAAAAGAGTGAGTTCTCAAGATTCAACGGCCCGATACTGATGACCACCAACTGTCTGCTGGAGCCGCAGGACGATTATTGTGACCGACTCTTCACCACCAGCATCACCGGCTTCCCTGGAGTGAAGCATGTCGAAGATTCGGAAGACGGGAATCCGAAGGATTTTTCAGCGTTAATCGAGATGGCCAAGAGTTGCGAGCCGCCGACCGAACTTGAGAACGGAAGCATCGTTGGCGGTTTCGGGCATCATCAGGTGTTGGCCCTGGCCGACAAGGTGGTGGATGCCGTCAAGTCGGGGGCGATCAAGCGGTTTGTTGTGATGGCCGGGTGTGATGGCCGGCACAAGGAGCGGGACTATTTCACCGAGGTGGCCGAGACGCTCCCGAAGGATGCCGTCATCCTGACCGCCGGTTGTGCCAAGTTCCGGTACAACAAACTGGATCACGGTGACATTGGAGGCATCCCCCGATTGCTCGATGCCGGTCAGTGCAACGACTGCTACTCATTGGCCGTTATTGCTCTCAAGTTAAAGGAGGTCTTCGAGTTGGAAGACATAAATGACCTGCCCATTTCTTTCGATATTGGATGGTTTGAGCAAAAAGCCGCCGCCGTCCTGCTGGCCCTGCTTCACTTGGGTGTCAAGGGCATCCGTCTGGGGCCGACTCTGCCGGCTTTCCTCTCCCCCGGCGTCATCGATGTCCTTGTGAAGAACTTTGACATCAAACTGATCGACGAGCCCGCCAAAGACGTCGAACTGATGATGCAGGGCCAGTAAAGCCGGCGACATATCGAGTCCATTACGGCTGGATAATAGAGGTATGTTTTCGGTGAGTGTTGTGGTTGCATTTTATATGTTGAGTTCGTAGGGGAAACCGTCAACCATCACCTTGCGCCGGTTCGGCTTGCTTGGCCAGGCGGGTGACTTCATTTGCCCCTGCCATTGTTTGAGCTGAGCCTGCAACGTCTTAAGAATATCCGGTTTGGTCAAGGCCAGATTTTTTGTTTCGCCGATGTCGTTCTTGAGATCAAAAAGCCACACCTGATCGTGGGCCTGCACCATCTTCCATTTACCAAACCGGACGGCCCTGTTCGGGCCGTTGCTCCAGAACAGCGCCTCGTGCGGTGCAGTGTCGATCTCGCCGTTGAGATGGGGAAACAGGTTGACGCCGTCGAGTTTCAGTCCCGAGGGAAGGACGACCCCGGCGGCCGCGCACAGGGTGGGGTAGATGTCGAGTGAACTGACCGGTTGGCGATAGACAGACCCGGCCTCAAGTACGTCTGGCCAGCTCATGATCATGGGTACGCGGATTCCTCCCTCGAACAGGAACAACTTCCCCAGACGCAGCGGCGCGTTGCTTTGGACGCTCGTGTAGATCGGGCCGCCGTTGTCGTTCATAAAAATCAGCAGCGTGTTCTTTTCCGTCTGCGTTTCCTTCAAAGCGGCAACGATGGCACCGACCGCATCGTCCAATGCGCTGACCATGGCGTTGTATGTTTTTTGCTGGCGATTTCTCACATCCGGAAAGCGGTCGAGATATTTCTTCGATGCCTCGATCGGGGTGTGCACTGCGTTGAAGGGGACATAGGCGAAGAAGCGCTTGTCCCTGTTTTTTTGGATGAATCGCACCGTCTCGCGGGCAAACGCGTCGGTGAGATAGTCCGGCTCCTTCAAATGCGTCTTGTTGCGCATGACGGTGGAGTAAGTTCGCTCCTCTCTCTTCACTGGGAAGTAGCCGTGCGCTCCCGCTAGAAAACCAAAAAACTCATCAAAGCCGCGCATGTTAGGATGGAAATGGCTGCGCGTGCCGAGGTGCCATTTGCCGAACATTCCCGTGGTATAACCGTTGACCTGCAGGACCTTTGGAAAGGTGATCACTGTCGGATCCAGGCCGCGGCTTTGGTGGTGGGTGATCGCTGCGCCTGCGGTGTTGAACTCAAAACCGAACCGCTGCTGATAACGCCCCGATATCAGTCCCGCGCGCGATGGACTGCATGTGCCGGCTGTGACGTAGGCATCCGTGAATCGCACACCGCGCTTGGCCAAGGCGTCAATGTGCGGGGTGGGGATTGTTTTAGAGCCATAAACGCCGGTGTCGGCATAGCCCAGGTCATCAGCAAAAAACAGGACAACATTGGGTGGTCTCTTGATTTGCCCGAGCAAGGTGCGCTTGGTCTCCATGTTTATTTTACTTGGAGAAATGATCTGATCGTCGGCTGTGCCTGAAACATTGAAGGCTGGCAATGCTATCAAAGTGATAACGAAAGAATAAAGGGACCGTGTCATAATTTAATTACTGGCAAAAAACGAATCGTAAATCTGGATGGGCTCAACCGATTCGCTAAGTAAACACCGGGAGCAGTGTGTTGCATGCAATCACGCCGGAGCTGGCAGAGCGTGTTAAGCTCATTCCGCTTCTGATGGTAGGTGAGTAGGTCGGCAAGGCAAGATTGTCTTGCGAGACAACCGATCAAGCAAGCCAATCGTTAATCACGTTGCCGGCGACACCGGTAAGGCGCATGTCCAGTCCTTGGTGACGATGGGTAAGTCGTTCGTGATCCAGTCCGAAGCAGTGGAGCATTGTGGCGTGCAAATCATTGGGGTGAACAGGGTTTTCAACAATGCCCCAGCCGATTTCATCCGTTTTTCCATAGCTGTACCCGCCTTTAAGGCCCCCGCCTGCCATCAGCATTGTGAAACAGAAAGGGTGATGGTCGCGACCGGTGTTCAGTTCGCGACCGCCTCGATTTTCTCCCAAGGGGGTGCGCCCAAATTCCGAGCCCCAGATGACCATGGTACTGTCGAGCAGTCCCCGTTGCTTGAGATCGCTTATGAGGGCCGCAATCGGTTGATCGACTGCGCCGGCGTTGTATTTCAGTTCTGGATCAAGATTGCTGTGGTGGTCCCACGATGCGTAAACAATGTTTACGCATCGCACCCCCCGCTCTACCAATCGGCGGGCCATCAGGCAGTTCCGGGCAAAATCCTGATAGGTGTTGCCTTGCTTGCCGCGCCCTCCTATTTCCTTCGGTTCGGGACGGTTCACTCCATACGCCTCAAGGGTATGATTTTTTTCCTTCGAGAGATCTGTTAACTCGGGTGCAGCGGTTTGCATCCGGCTGGCCAGTTCGTAACTTGCGATTCGGCTGGCGATCTCCGGGTCTCGGATTTTATTGTAGCGGCCCTGGTTGATTTCCCGAAGTGTATCAAGACCGCGCCGCTGCAGTTTTGGTGGCAGTCCGTCGGGGTTTTCAAGGTTTAGCACCGGCTCGCCCTGGCTGCGAAAGAGTACGCCTTCGTACGTGGACGGAAGGTATCCGCTTTGCCACAGGGTTGTGCCGCCACTGGATCCACGCCCGGCACTGAGCACCACATAGCCGGGAAGGTTTTTTGATTCACTACCCAGACCGTAAGTGAGCCATGCACCGGCCGTTGGGAGACCAAAGCGTGAGGCACCGCACTGCATCAACAGTTGGCCAGGGTGATGGTTGAACTCCTCCGAGTACATCGATTTAACCATCAGTATATCATCAGAAACACTGCCCAGATGAGGTACATAGTCACTGAACTTCATTCCGGATTGGCCGTACGGCTTGAACACTCGCTTGCTGCCTTGCAGTACCGCCGTGTCCGGCTTGATGAAGGCGAAACGTGCCTTGTCGAGTATCTCCTTGGGAAGACTCTTTCCGTGTTGCTTGATGAGTGCCGGCTTCGAATCAAACAGATCGATGTGTGACGGAGCTCCCGCCATGAAAATAAAAATGCACGATTCGGCCTTGGGTGCATAGTGCGGCATGCGTGGGGCCATCGGGTTGGCTGCGCCCTGGGTGAGCAAGCCGTCCTGGGCCAAAAGCGATGTGAGGGCAACGCCGCCCAGTCCGCTGGCCGAGGTAGTCAGGAAGTCACGACGAGTTTGTTGAACGACTTTACCAAGGCTGAGTGTTTTGTTCATTTGATCGTTTCTCTTCGGTTATTCACGCATGATGAGTTTGGGGTGTGTTTTGCCCTTTGTTTACCGTCGTTTATGAGGGTGCGAATTTTTAATGCCACTTTTTGAGGCCATCGAGGTTGCTTCGGTATTTAGCCAAAGAATCGTGCTCGATATTGGTACAGACCGACTGTTTACCTCTGACACTAGAAAATAGAACACACCAGTCTTCATCGCGCGGAACTATGACAAGATCGAAATAGCTGCAATCGCCCTCTGAGTAAAGCTTGTAGATCGCCATTGCCTTTCTAGCTGACTGGCTCGTATGATTTCGGTTCAGCCAACAACCCTTATTTTTTTAAGGCAGAAGGCTTTTTGCGGCAACAGTTAAAACGGCTTGAAAACTGTGCACAACGGGATGACGGTCGCCTCACCATGAAATCACAAATCATCGCAATCGCAGCAGCCGTGCTGCTGGTGGGGTGTGCGACCCCAGCGAAGCAATTGGCTTCTTCAGCAGAAGCAGATGAGGCTTTGATTAATGCTGCCTTAACAGGAAACATCGAAGCAGCTAAACAAGCCATTGTTAATGACGCGAATATAAATGTGAAGGGTTCAGGCAGATGGACTCCTATGCATTTTGCAGCTTGGGGAGGCTATAAGGAAGTTATTAAATTGTTAATAGCTAAGGATGTCAATTTGAATGCAGTGGATGTTAATGGCAAAACACCGATAGATTGGGCCAAAGGTGAAACCGCCGGTCTTCTACGAAAGTACGGTGGTAAGACGAGTGAAGAATTATCAGTTCATGTGGCTGCCGAACGTGGGAACATCACAGTCTTTAAGCAGCACCTAGCCGCTGGTGAAAATGTGAACGCGAAGGATAGAGTTGGTAAAACACCACTAGATCGGGCCATCACCAATTACCAAACCGAAACCGCCGGTTTCATTCGCAAACACGGCGGCAAGACGGGTGAAGAATTGAAGGCTGAAGGGAAATGAAGGCTGAATCAACCTGGGCATTCACACTCATAGAACTATTGGTGGTGATTGCCATCATTGCTATCTTAGCGGCGTTGTTGCTACCAGCCCTAGCAAAGGCGAAAGCGAAAGCTTTCCAACGGAAATGCCTAAGTAACCAGCATCAAATTGGTTTAGCATACACCATGTATTTCAACGATAACGATGATTTTTACCCGGCACACGATGGGTGGGCGACCTTTGGTGGGGGTGGGGGAACAAGTATTTATTACGAGTCAAGAACTCCTGCGAAGAAGCGTCCGTTGAATCGATATATTAATAATGTTCGTGTGTTTGAGTGTCCCGCTGATGCCGGTGATTCTTATGGTATTGGATTAGCAAAACATTGCTTCACTGAATATGGCACAAGCTATCTGGGAATGTGGTCAGGGGATTATTTTGGAGTTCAAAAGGTTACCGACCGGATTGGAGGCCGCCCTATCAAGGGCAGCGAGGTTGGAGTGAGCCCAACAAACAAAATCATCCAAGGAGACTGGAACTGGGCTCCATACCGTGAGCAGTACAAGGTGCGAAGCAGCTGGTGGCACAATGTGCAAGGAGAGAAGAAGCACAACATGCTCTACGGCGACATGCATGTGGATTACTGGAGGATACCGGAAAAGTATGAGAGAAGGCACGAGTCGATGCTCCCCAACTACGGTTTCCTTTGGTGGTAGCTTGCAAAACGGGGCAAGACGACTAAAGTATAGAAAGCCGAAGGAAATGAAATTACTACTCACAATAATCGCAGCCGTGGTGCTGGTGGGGTGCAGTGAGTCGCTATTTAGTAAAATCTAGGTTCAATAAAGAACTTACTAATACACAACAAAGACAATGAAAGGAATAATAGCATATGCTTTATGTATGTTTGCCGGCTTGTTCGGGAATATTTGTGCTTATGAACAACGAGAAATTCTACTAGAAGGGTTTGAGGATAATATCGATAATGTCATACCCGCGACAGACAATGGATCAAGAGGCTCTAACGGAAATGTTAAGTTAACGAACTTTCAAAGAACAGATGCAGAGGAGGTTTGGGTTACCCAGGGTAACAGAGCTTTGCAAATTGAGTTCCTGAACGACCAGAAATGGTGGGCGGTTGATTTTCTCATTTATCTGGATCCGGACGCTACTGCAGAACTACAGGAAGCATGGAACGTTGACCCGGAATTAGGATTGAAACCTGAAGCTCGTTATGTGCTTAAGTATGATGTCACTTTTCCAGAAGCCGGAGTAGTAAGTTGGATGAATCAAACAGTTAATAATCACTGGGAAGCTTCGCGAGAATTGAACACTCCACATAACAACGATGCTCCTGTGACAGCTGAAATCCCGCTCGATCTGATTGAGGGGGATCTTGTTGTTAACGATGATGGAACCGCCGCATTCCGTTTTATTCATAATGCAGACTGGCAGAATGGAAATGTCCCAAAATTTTATATCGACAACATACGCCTTGTCGATCAATGGGCTACAGATAAACCTCCGACAACCGTTGTAATCGAATCTTTTGAGAATAATATTGAAGCAGTTACACTTCAGGGCGAACGTGTTACGGTAGAGCATTATAAGGTTACCGACATTGATGATTTAAAAGTGACCCATGGTTCAAAAAGTCTCAAAGTGATCCTTGCTCAACCTGAAGGTTACCACACTGATTGGCACCTAAATCTTGCTGATTCCGAAACACTCAAAGAGCTACTGCAGCTATCTTTGGAAGAGCGTTGGCGCTACATACTGCGTTTTGACATGGTTTTTCAGGAGCGGCCGCCCGAGGGATGGGGTGGCGGCAACTGGGGTTACAAGTTCTCCACTTCTTTCTCGCCGGCGGATACTGCGCGCACTCCTAGTGATCATTCTACTTATTCCGTCAATCTCGGCTTGGCTAATTTGGATCCTGATTCACCTCGTATTACCTTTTATGGCAATGGGGGTTATAGCGGCGAGGTGGTTGCCTACTTCGATAACTTCCGCATTCTTGATACCAAACAAGCACCAGACATAGTTATTCATTCCAGTAGAATAAACGAGGAAGGCTATAGCTTTGATTGGAATTCAACTGTTGGCAGTATCTATCAGGTTGATCGTAAGGCAAAACTAGATTCCACTTGGAAAGTCATCGCTGAAAATTTTCCCGATGCTGGAGCCTTGAGTGAAGAAACCTCATTTACCGATGCAGATATTTTGAGAACCGCTTTTTATCGTGTGTCTGAAACCCAATCACCGCCTCTATTCTTCGATGATTTCGAGTCCGGAGCTCCGGGTTGGTCAACTTCTGATCTAGGTAAGAGCGGCACCGAGTGGAAACTTGGCAAGCCAACGAACGGCCCGGGTGAGGCCCACAGTTCGACTCGTGCCTATGGGACCGGCTTGGCAAAGAACTACGACGACGATACGGACGTTTATTTGGTCTCCCCGGTCGTTGATCTAACCGGCCAGGACAATGCACGACTTGAGTTCTGGAGTTACCGCGATTGTGAACCGGCAGTTGAAGGTGAGTTGTACGATTGGTGCCAGGTAACGATCCTCAATGAAGATGGTGAATATTTGCTCGATGATCCCCTCTGGCTTCGTGGCGGGGAGGCGAAGCAATGGCGCTTCGAGAAGGCAAAGATTCCGACTGCAGCACTTGAGCAAAAGATAAGGCTAGAATTCAATTTCTCAAGCGATGATGTACAGAGTAAAGGTCCGCAGGCTGGTTGGTTCATCGATGACGTAGCCATTACAACGAATTAGTTTCAAGAAGCACTGCTAAAGGGTTGAGTTGATGGAGCAGGTAGACACAGGAACGATAACAGATATTACAAGATAATACCTGGACGAGGGCGCAAGTTTGCTACTAAGTCCAATCACAACAGCCAACTTCCTACGCAAACACGGCGGCTAAACGGGTGATTAACTGAAAGCTGAAGGGAAATGAAATACTTACTAATCACAATCGCAATTACCTCGCTATTGACCGCGAGTGTTATTTATTGCTGACCTAATTCACGATTCTGAAAAAAATGATCGTCTTGTCGACTTTAAGCGCAGGAGTTTTTCAAACGCTGCATGGTTGCAGTCATTTGCAAAAAAAGAATCCAGCAAAACGGGTCATAGATGGTCGGGAACTAGATCCAGTAGTACTAGATGGGGAAATGGGGTATAAGCGGATCAATTACATTCTATAGTACTACATTGGACAATCAAAAATACAAAATAGCAGCAGGCAGAGTTACCAATTGGAAGAAATACTTAAAAACGGTTTTGGATAAAGTAGGGCGTAACAAAAAGGCCAATTTTAAACCGGGCATAGCCCTGTTTGTTGACTGACGGTGATCCAACCGGGCTGAAAGAAATTAATCTCGCAAGGGAAGAATGCGAGAATCTTGGCATTAGATTTTGGTTTATTAACGAAGTAATCACAACGGGAGACCTTCTTGAATACCAAGCAACGATGGATTATTTGCGCAAAATTGGAGCTGAGTGATATGGAAATTATTCTGATATCTCTGATGGGTACAACTTAAATCGCTGTCGTCCCGCCGATTTGTTTTGCTGCCAGTTATGGCAATAATGAGATCATCGGATGGTTAATCGCCTCAGGTGTGAATGTGAATGCAAAAGATTTTGAATACAAAAAATCAATTGACGGAGTTGTAAACCCCGAAATCATCAACCTCCTCCGTAAACGCGGCGGCAAGACGGGGGGGGTGAAAACTAAAAAATGCCGCTATTATGCTATTCATCTCTACAGCTCGATTTTCGATTGAAATTATTTGATGGATGGATACGTTGTGTTGCCAACGATGAAAAGAATTTACGTCTTCATGATTGCGATACTTCTGCTTGGCTGTGGCAAGGATAAACTACCGAAGTCCCCTATAGCCGATTCGGTTGCAAAGCCGTTGCCAAAAGTAATCCAGAAAGAACCTCACTCACCACTACCAGCGATTTCAATATGGGATGCAGCTCGAGTTGGTGCAATCGACACAGTGCGTGAGCTTGTTGAGAGTGGGGTAAACTTAAATGTTGCAGATGTGCGCGATCCACTTCAACCAACACCCTTGCACTGTGCTGTACAATCTCTTCATAAATCAATTGTAGAAATACTCGTGATGAATGGCGCTGAAATAAATCTTAAGCGCACTGACGGGTTAACCGCACTTGACATTGTGCACAAGAATGATTCCGTTAGAGATATAGAGTCTCGGGACCTTCGGAGATCAATTGCTGCAATACTAGTAAGAAATGGTGCCACGGCAGCCAAGCACAAGTAACTCTAAGATTTGTAGGCTCTTAAACCAGTCAATCTAGAGGTAGCCCTTTCACGGTGCTTGATAGATCTTTTAACAAAAACAATAAAAAAAGTAAAGCTTGTGGCGACATGAAACACATACTAGTCACAACAATCGCGGCCGTGGTGCTGGTGGGGTGTGGTGAATAGTCTAACTTATGTTTCATTCATAAATACACCTTCAAAGGAACACTCCATAAGGCGTGCAAAAAAGGTTATGTTGAAGCCGTGCAAGCTGCACTTGGTTGATGGGGCTACTGTAAATGAAAACGATGATAATGGATGGTCTCTATTGATTTATGCGAGCGGTGAAGGTTACATCGAATTGTCCGGATTTCTTATAGCTAAAGGCGCTGGCCTGGACGCAAAAGCGGGGTATCCTGAAACGAGTCCTTTACATGGTGCAGTAAGGGAGAATATCAAAAAATTGCAGCACTATTGATAATCAAATGAGCAGATGTGAATTTAAAGAACGGTGACGGTGAAACTCCCTTTGATTGGGTTGAAGAAGAAAAAAACATGGCCTTGACCGGGTTCCTCCGCAAACACGGCGGCAAGACGGGTGAAGAATTGAAATAAAACACCTCCTGCTCGCAACAGCCTGCCAATACTAGCGCAAATCACGACGGAACTGGCGTCCGTCAATCACCGCATCAACAACGGCAACTCCGCAGGCTGATCTGCGACTGCCAGATAATTACAGCCCCGTAAGTTTCGGTCTGCACACACTCCTGCTCAATCTAATTTAACAAAAAAGAGAGGCGCCTGAAAGGCTGCACTCTCTTGTTATCCGTGATACGAACTTCCCATGACGCGCACGGTTCTAACCCTGACAACCTCGCCCCGGCGCATGCAGTATCTACCCTTGGTACTGGATGCACTGTTTAACCAACTCACTTCGCCCGACGCTGTGTACCTCAACCTGCCGGAGCGCTATCGTAACCGTGATGCTTATATAATCCCCGATTGGCTAGGTGATGCGTTACAGGTGACCCTCCTGAACCGGGTGGATGACTTGGGACCGGTGATGAAAATTCTGCCGGTACTCGAAGTTGAAACGGATTCGGATACCCTCTTGATCACTGTTGACGATGATATTCGGTACCCTCCGGATACGATTTCGGCATTGCAAACAGCAGCTCAGGCACATCCGGAATCTGCTTTTGGCAGTAGGGGATTTAACTTTACAAATATCGGCCAATATCTGGAACCGGTACGAGGCAACCATGCGTCCTGCCACGTTTTGCAAGGCTACGGGGCCTGCGCTTACCGGCGGCGGCATTTCGACATCGAACGCCTGCACCTTAGCCTGACCTCACAACCCGAAGCCTTTCGCTTCAGCGATGATGTCATTTTGTCGAACCACATTGCGTCAAGGGGCGTTGCCCGCTTCACCATTGAACTCGCCAGTCGCTTGGAGCACATGCCCTGGGGGGACGAGGATTCACAGTCCTTGAAGTTTGTCGACGGCGGCACGCACCGGCGCTATGAAACGATGCGACAATGGTTAATCAAAGAGGGTGAGTGGTTCGCGCAAGACCGGGCGGCACCAAACGGGAGCAAAGACGGAAAATGATTAGGCCGATAATTCTTATTTCAAGAAATCTCTAGAGGGGGATGAGAATTAAAAAAAGATATTATTATTCCTGTCCCCCTGGTAATTAAATGGAATAAGAATAAAACAAGTTGGGAGAATAAGTGAATCAGAAGGATTTAGATATGAACTCAGACGAAATACTCAAATTGGCTCAGTAGGATTAACTGTTCTACGAAATTGCTGAGGAACAAACTTTAGATAAGTCGCCCTTAAGCCTTTAGGTTAGTTATTACAGTCAGCAGCAGGCAGACGCTGGTGGCACAGGATACGCCAATGAGGAGCACAGAGGCTCCTGAGGAACCTGAAGAAATGCTGGCTTAAATCCTTCAAAACATATCATGGCGCCAAGATGGACATACACTGAGGCTAACGCCTCCCGCTGGCGTCACCTCTTCGACGACCTCATTGGTGGCACTCCCGCGCTTGATGTTCCCCTTGAGGGCAACGGCAAGAGCCTCTGCTCCCTCCTCGCATCTCAGACGCCCTCAAACGGCTTGCTGACCAGTTCTCTGGCAGGCACCCCCCATCCATGGAGCCTGACGCCCGCCTGAAGGGCGACCTGCGCCTCGCAGCCAGCGATTCTACCCTCCAACTGAACCTCAAGTGACCACACGCCTACCGTCCCTTCCCGCACCTTGACCCCGCGCTCCACGCTCGCCTACAATCAGCCCTGCAACGACCCGATCTAAAGCCCACTACCCGGGCCAAAATCGAGGCAGTCCTAGACCCCAATGAACCGCATCACCCTCCAGCTCGGCGACATAACCCAACTGGAAGTTGATGCCATAGTAAATGCAGCCAATAAACACCTTAGTCCGGGATCTGGAGTGGATGGCGCCATTCACACTGCTGCAGGCCCGGGACTTGCAGATGAGTGTGAAACCCTCGGTGGCTGTCCAACAGGAGAGGCAAGAATAACTGGCGGGCACAATCTAAAGGCAAAGCACGTCATTCACACGGCTGGGCCAAAGTGGGATGGGGGCAATCGCAACGAAGTTGAATTTCTAACCAACTGCTACAGAAATTCACTAGAGCTCGCCTCTCAAAACCAAATTCACACTATTGCATTTCCTGCAATCAGCACGGGCGCTTACGACTTCCCAGAGAATCAAGCAGCGCAGATAGCAGTCAAAACGACAAAAGCCTTTCTTCAAGAAAATGAACTACCAAAACAAGTAACCTTCGTTTGTTTTGATCAAGCATCCCTAGCTTACTACGAGAAAATGACAATACCGCAAAGCAACGCCTTGCACGGTTGACGACTTTCTGGCTAATCCTTAGAGAATTTAACATATTTATCATCCTATGAAAAAACTACACTTAACAATAATAGCATTTGCACTTGGACTAACTGTTTTTGGAGCATCATCCTCTGTAGA
>Ga0208766_1000798_pt1 | contig 17312 bp, 18 predicted proteins | sample ETN01SmetaG_3_FD_185792 | JGI IMG/M metagenome (GOLD analysis project Ga0208766, IMG submission 185792) | Marine microbial and viral communities from oxygen minimum zone, Eastern Pacific Ocean - ETNP2014F12-01SV263 (SPAdes) (version 2) | ecosystem: Environmental > Aquatic > Marine > Oceanic ... | reverse complement strand
AACTCCTTCTCTTTGTCTGAAAGTAAGAACAATTGCACCGATCATGGCAATTAATAAAATCATTCCACTAATTTGAAAGACATGAATATAATCAGTATATAAAACTTGTCCTAAAGAATGGGTATTACTAACTTCACTTGTTATGTTAAAATTATTTGAATTAAATAAATCAGGTTTATATTTCCATCCACCGATAACAATAATTAATTCAAAAAATATTAATGTGCTTATTATAAGTCCTACAGGTATATGTTCTGAACTAGTTGAGGAAACAAACCATTGATTTTTTTGCTGAGCCACATTTAACATCATAACAACAAACAAAAATAAAACTGCTACTGCACCAACATAGACAATCAGCATTATCATTCCTAAAAATTCTGCTCCAATCATAATAAAAAGGCAAGATATACTTATAAAATCTAAAATTAAAAAAAAAACTGAGTGAACGGTATTTTTAGAAACTGTAACCATGATAGCTGAAACAACTGCAATTATAGAAAATACATAAAAAAATATCGAATGAGCTATCATAAAATTATCTATATGGATTATTAGATTTAATATTTGCTGCTAAAATATTTTCCCACCTATCTCCATTATCAAGTAGTTTTTCTTTTGTATAATAAAGTTCTTCTCTTGTTTCTGTAGAAAATTCAAAATTTGGTCCTTGAACAATTGCATCGACTGGACAAGATTCTTCACATAAACCACAATAAATACATTTCATCATGTCAATATCATATCGTGTAGTTTTTCTACTGCCATCTACTCTTTCAGTGGATTCAATTGTTATTGCTTGAGCTGGACATACTGCTTCACACAATTTACATGCAATACATCTTTCTTCTCCATTTGGATATCTTCTAAGAGCATGTTCTCCTCTAAATCTTGGGCTTATTTTTCCTTTTTCAAATGGATAGTTGATAGTTTTTTTTGATTTAAAAAGTTCTTTAATAGCAATTAATAGTCCACTTAGAAAATCAATCATTAATATAGTTTTAAAAAATCTAGTAATTTTCATTTAAATTGTAGGCAATAAGTTGAAATAAAAAAGATAACTCGCAGTTAAAACAACGTAAGTTAAAGATAATGGTAAAAATATTTTCCAACCTAATCTCATTAATTGATCATATCGATATCTCGGAACTATTGCTTTAACCAAAGCAAAAAGAATAAATAAAAATAAAATTTTAAATATCAACCAAATTGCACCTGGAATTAAATTAAAAGGATATAAATCTATTGGCGATAACCATCCTCCTAGAAATAAAATTGAACCTAATGCACACATTAATAAAATATTTGCATATTCACCTAACCAAAACATCGCATACATCATTCCTGAATATTCTGTTTGATATCCAGCAACTAATTCAGCTTCTGCCTCTGGTAAATCAAATGGAGGTCTATTTGTTTCTGCTAAAGCCGAAATAAAAAAAATAACAAACATTGGAAATAGTGGAATTACAAACCACATTTCTTGTTGAGCAATTACAATATCATTTAAATTTAAAGATCCCGTACAAAGTAAAACATTTATGATAATTATGCCTATTGAAACTTCATAAGATACCATTTGTGCTGCAGATCTAATTGATCCTAAAAATGGATATTTTGAATTTGAAGCCCATCCACCCATTATAATCCCGTAAACACCTAAAGATGAGACAGCAAAGATATATAAAATTCCAACATTAATATTTGATAAAACTTGATCTTCACCAAATGGGATAACAGCCCAAGCTATTAAAGCCAATGTCATAGTTACTATTGGAGCAAGAATAAAGATTATCTTATTTGAACTCGCTGGTATAATTATTTCTTTAAAAATATATTTTAAAGCATCTGCAAGTGACTGTAGTAATCCAAAAGGACCAACAACATTAGGGCCCTGTCTTTTTTGAACAAATGCCCAAACTCTTCTATCTAACCAAACAATCATTGCAACTGAAACTAAAACAGGAACTAGTAAAAATAAAATTTTATAAACTTCCTGAAAAATTATACTTAAGTATTCCATCAACTAACCTTCTGTACCTGTACGTTTAATATCTAATTTTGAATTATTACAATTAAACATTGTTTTTGATGCTCTAGTAATAACGTTGGAAAAATAATAATTTTTGAATTCTATTTTTAAATTTTCATTTTCAAATTCATTTTGATCTATATTTTTTATTAAGATTGATTTTTTTTCTTTTTTAAGTTTCAAATAATTAAACATGCTACTTTCAAGTTCTTCTTTATCATTAAAAAGTTTTCGATTATTCATTGTTTCAGCAATTTCATTAATTATTTGCCAATCTTCTTTAGCATCACCAGGTGGATATGAGGCTTTAAAAGCTTTTTGAATTTTTCCTTCTAAATTTGTATAATGCCCAGATTGTTCTGTATAAGCGGCACCAGGAAGAATTATATCTGCAATTTCAGCTCCTTTATCACCATGGCTACCTTGATAAATCACAAACTCATCTTTTTTATTAAAATTTAAATTGTCTTGACCAAGAAGATAAATAATTTCAAATTTATTTTCATTTAAGTCTTTTATTAATTCATTGCTTTCATCAATAATGTCTAGATCAAAACTACCAACTGTTGCTGCATCTGTAGACAATATGTTTAGTGGATTCCATTCATTAGTTAATTTATTATTTTTAAACAAAAATTCTTTCAAAGAATTGAATAAATAATTTGCAGATTTAGATTTTAAAAATGACTCACCCAATATAATTAAAGGTTTTTTTGATTCTAAGATATTTTTTGATATTTCATTTTTATTTTCAATAATATCCTTAATAGTTTGAGTTTTTCCATCTAAACTTTGATACGGATAAGTCAGGTCACCAATGTCGTTTAAAGAAAAAATTTTAGTATTATTATTCAAATAGGCTTTTCGAATTCTAGCATTAAGTATTGTTGCTTCAAATCTAGGATTGGTTCCAATTAATAAAATTAAATCTGTTTCTTCAATTCCATTAATTGTAGAATTAAATAAATAATTTTCTCTTACAGAGCTATTTATAAAACTTTTAGAAGATCTAGACTCATACTTGTTTGTGTCAATTGTTCTATCAAAAAACTCTTTAAAAATAAAACTAGCTTCCATGTTTGTAAGATCACCTACAAAACCACATATTTTATCTTTTTTTGTATTTTCTATTTTAGATTTAATAATTTTATAAACTTCATCCCAAGAAGCTTTTTCAAATTTATTATTGTATTTTATGTATGGTATATCAAGTCTTTGATTCAATAAACCATCACATGCATATCTTGTTTTATCTGATATCCATTCTTCATTAATATCTTCATTTATAATTGGTAAAACTCTTTTTACTTCCCAATCATAAGTATCTACTCTGATATTAGAACCAACAGCATCCATAACATCAATTGTTTCTGTTTTTTTAAGTTCCCATGGTCTTGCCTCAAATACGTAAGGTTTTGATGTTAATGCTCCAACAGGGCAAAGATCAATAACATTACCAGATAATTCTGACTGCATTGATTTTTCTAAATAAGTTGTAATTTGCATATCTTCTCCTCTTCCAATAGCTCCTAGTTCAGGAACTCCAGCAATTTCAGTTGCAAATCTTATGCATCTTGTACAGTGAATACATCTGGTCATTTGAGTTTTAATTAATGGGCCCATATTTTTATCTGGAACAGCTCTTTTATTTTCTTTAAATCTTGATTTATCTATTCCATAAAACATTGATTGGTCTTGAAGATCACATTCTCCTCCTTGATCACAAACTGGGCAATCTAAAGGGTGATTGGCTAACAAAAATTCCATTACTCCTTTTCTAGATTTTTCAATTTTTGGAGTATTTGTTTTTATTACCATGCCATCAGCAGCAGGCATTGCACAAGAAGCTATAGGTTTAGGAGACTTTTCCATTTCAACTAAACACATTCTACAATTGCCAGCTATTGATAATTTTTCATGATAACAAAATCTTGGAATTTCAACACCTGCTTTTTCACAAGCTTGAAGAACAGTTAATCCTTCTTCGACTTCAACTTCAATATCATTAACTTTTAATTTAAGCATTTTTATCCAATAAGTGTTGGTCCACTAAATAAGGAATGTTTTTCTTTTCCTTAACTATTGGGTCAAATTTATTTCTTTTTTTAATTTCATCTTTAAAGTGCCTTAAAAGTCCTTGAACTGGCCATGAAGAACCTTCACCAAATGCACAAATAGTGTGTCCTTCTATTTGTTTTGTCACATCACTTAACATATCAACCTCGTCTTTTGACGCCTCTCCTCTAGCCATTCTCTCTAACATTCTCCACATCCATCCAGAACCTTCTCTACAAGGTGTACATTGACCACAACTTTCATGTTTATAAAATCTTGCAATTCTAGCCATACACTTAATAATGTCTTGGTCATTATTAATAACAACTATTCCAGCTGTTCCTAATCCACTTTTTTCAGCCATTAAAGAGTCAAAATCCATGGTCAAGGTTTCACACTTTTCTTTAGGAATTAAAGGCATTGATGAACCACCAGGAATTACTGCTTTTAAATTATCCCAACCTCCAATTACACCCCCGGCATGAACTTCAATCAATTTTTTTAGAGGAATATTCATTTCTTCTTCAACATTACATGGGTTGTTTACATTTCCAGATATACAGAAAATTTTTGTACCTGTATTTTTTTCTCTACCTAGAGAAGCAAACCATTTACCACTTCTTCTAAGAATTGTTGGAACAACAGCTATCGTTTCAACGTTATTAATTATTGTTGGACATCCATAAAGTCCTATTAATGCCGGGAAAGGTGGTTTCAATCTTGGTTGACCTTTTTTACCTTCTATACTTTCAAGTAATGCTGTCTCCTCTCCACAAATATAAGCTCCTGCACCATAATGAATATAGATATCTAAATCCCATCCAGTACCAGCTGCATTTTTACCAATTAAATTTTTTTCATAAGCCTCATCAATTGCAGCTTGTAGTTTTTGACCATCAACAAAATATTCACCTCTTATATAAATGTAACAAACATGAGCTTGGACTGCATAAGAAGCAATCAAACATCCTTCAATTAATTTATGTGGTTCAAATCTTAATATGTCTCTATCTTTACAAGTACCTGGTTCTGACTCATCTCCATTGATTACCAAATAATGAGGTCTTGATCCAACTTCTTTGGGTGCAAAAGACCATTTTAATCCTGTTGGAAAGCCAGCACCTCCTCTTCCTCTAAGTTGTGAATCTTTAATTTCGTTAATTATCCAATCTCTTCCTTTGTCTGTTAGTTCTTTAGTTTTAACCCAATCACCTCTTTTTTGAGAAGAAACAATATCTGATCCTAAATCATTATATAAATTTTGAAAAATTCTATCTTGGTCTTTAAGCATTTTTTAAATCCATAAGTGTTTTTCTGTTATTTTCAGGCTCATTATTTGTTCTTCCTCTATAAGAACCCGGTTTAGGTGTTTCCCCTTTTAAAATTTTATCTAAAATTTTTAAAGTTTTTTCTTTATCAAGATCTTCGTAATAATCATCATTAATTTGCATCATTGGAGCATTAACACAAGCACCAAGACATTCTACTTCCATCCAAGAACAAGTTTTTTCGCTTAATAACTCAGACTCGTTTTCTGATATTTTTTCTTTACATGCCTCAACTAACTTATTTGCACCTCTAATCATGCATGGTGTTGTTGTGCAAACTTGAACAAAATATTTTCCTACAGGCGATAAATTATACATTGTATAAAAAGTAGCAACTTCATAAACTTTTATGTAAGGCATATCTAAGAATTTTGCGATATACTTCATTGCAGCTAACGGTATCCAATTGTTATTTTGCTTTTGAGCTATATAAAGTAATGCCATTACTGCACTTTGTTGTTTACCTTTAGGATATTTGGCAATCATAATTTTTGCTGCCTCTAATGAAGAAGAATTAAATTCAAAATTTTCTGGTTGATCTTTGCCTGGTCTACGTAAACTCATCTATCCACCTCACCAAAAACAATATCAAGAGATCCTAATACAGCAGGAACATCCGCTAACATATGACCTTTAATTAAATAGTCCATAGATTGTAAATGTGAAAATCCCGGTGCTCTAATTTTACATTTATATGGTTTGCTAGAACCATCAGAAATTAAATAAACTCCAAATTCTCCTTTTGGAGCCTCGACCGCAGTATAAATTTCATCTTTTTGTACTCTGTATCCTTCGGTAAATAGTTTAAAGTGATGAATTAATGCTTCCATTGATTGTTTAATTTCCTTTTTTGGTGGCGGTGTTATTTTTCCATCAAGGCTTTTTATGGGACCTTTTTCCATTTTAGCTAAACATTGTTTTATAATAGAAACACTTTCTTTCATCTCTTCAATTCTACATAAATATCGATCATAACAATCACCATTTTTTCCAACCGGGATTTTAAATTCTAATTGCTCATAACATTCATAAGGTTGAGACTTTCTAAGATCCCAAGCTATACCAGATCCTCTGATCATCACACCACTAAAAGAATAATCTAATGCATCATCTTTTGATACAATTCCAATATCAACATTTCTTTGTTTAAAAATTCTATTATCAGTTAATAAACTTTCTAAATCATTTATAACTTTAGGAAAACTCTCACAAAATTCAGCAATATCACTTTCTAAACCTGCAGGTAAATCTTGATGAACACCTCCTGCTCTAAAATAATTTGCATGTAATCTAGATCCTGAAGCTCGTTCATAAAAAGTCATCAACGTTTCTCTTTCTTCAAATCCCCACAATGAAGGTGTTAATGCACCAACATCTAAAGCTTGTGTAGTTACATTTAAAATATGACTTAAAATCCTTCCAATTTCACAAAACATTACTCTTATATATTGAGCTCTTATTGGTACTTCTATTTTTAAAATTTTCTCTATTGCTAAAGCAAAAGCATGTTCTTGATTCATTGGTGCTACATAATCAAGACGATCAAAATATGGAACTGCTTGCATATATGTTTTATTCTCAATTAATTTTTCTGTCCCCCGATGTAATAAACCAATGTGTGGATCAGCTTTTTCCACCACCTCTCCGTCTAATTCTAAAATAAGTCTTAATACCCCATGTGCTGCAGGATGTTGAGGGCCAAAATTTAAATTTAAGTTTTTAATTTTTTTTGTCATTAGAATCTGTTTGTTGTTTGATGTATTCTGTTCCTTCCCAAGGACTTTCATAGTCAAAATTTCTATAATTTTGCTCTAATTTTACTGATTCATTAATAACTTTTTTTTGTTCTTCGCTGTATCTTACTTCTGTATGACCTGTTAAAGGAAAATCTTTTCTTAATGGATGACCTTTAAAACCATAATCTGTCAGTATTCTTCTTAAATCAGGATGATCTTTGAAATTTACTCCATACATATCAAAAACTTCTCTTTCCATCCAATTAGCAGATGGAAAAATTGATGTTAAGGATGTAATGACTTCGGTTTCATTAATAAAATAACTTAAAATCATTCTTTGATTAAATTCATGACTCAAAAATAAATATACAACTTTAAATCTTTGTGTTTGTTCAGGATAATCAACAACTGTGATATCTATAAGTTGCCTAAATTTTGTATCTTTATTTGTCTTAATAAATAAAGTTACATCAATTAAATCATCTTTATTAATTTCAACATAAATTTGATTATGTTTAATTTCAGTTTTACTTATTTTTGTAGTTAATTCTGAATTAATTTTTTTTTCTAAATCAATTAAATTTATCATTTTATCTGTTCAATGATCCTTTATTTCTGATTTTTTTTTGTAATTGCATTATTCCATACAATAAAGCCTCTGCTGATGGTGGACACCCAGGTACATAAACATCTACAGGAACAATACGATCACATCCTCTAACGACAGAATATGAATAATGATAATAACCACCACCATTAGCACAACTGCCCATAGAAATAACATATCTAGGTTCTGGCATTTGATCGTAAACTTTTCTTAATGCTGGTGCCATTTTATTTGTTAAAGTACCAGCAACAATCATTACATCTGATTGTCTGGGTGATCCTCTTGGCGCTGCACCAAACCTTTCAAGATCATATCTTGGCATTGCAGTTTGCATCATTTCAACAGCACAACAAGCAAGGCCAAATGTCATCCAATGTAAAGAGCCTGCTCTTGACCAATTTATTAAATTATCTAATGATGTTGTAATAAAACCATCTCTGCTAAAATCTTTAGCTAATAGTTTAAATTCCTCTGGAACTTTATCTAACTTATTATTCATTTAAGTTTATATTTATTCCCAATCTAGGGCACCTTTTTTCCATTCATAAATAAAACCAACAGTAAGTATAAATAAGAAAATCATCATTGAGGTAAAACCAAGAATGCCTAAGTTTCCTAATGAAATTGCCCAAGGAAACAAAAACGCAATTTCAAGGTCAAAAATAATAAATAAAATCGCAACTAAATAAAATCTTACATCAAATTCCATTCTAGAATCTTCAAAAGGTTCAAATCCACATTCATATGCTGATAATTTTTCTGGATCTGGATGTTTGGGAGATAAAATAAAATTAATAACAATGAATGCGCCACTTAATCCTAGCGCAATGATTAAGAACAAAATTATAGGTAAATAATCTTTTAAAAATTCCGCAGTCATTGGGGAATATATATCATTTTTTGTAAGTTGATGAAGTGTAGATAGGTCACATTATTCAAAATATACACTACTATTGATAACGATTATCAGTATTAAAACCAATAAATTTTGATAAATACTTTTTAAGTGGCGGGAGTGAAGGGACTCGAACCCTCGACCTATCGCGTGACAGGCGATCGCTCTAACCAACTGAGCTACACCCCCACTTAAAATCTTTTTTGGTGGGCAGTAAAGGACTCGAACCTTTGACCCCCTCGGTGTAAACGAGATGCTCTACCAACTGAGCTAACCGCCCCAAAAAGATGCCTACTAATACATCAAGGTTTAGATAATGTAAATTAATTATTATTGAATACTAGCTTGAGATTTGTCATCTTTTTTTGATATATCAACTTCAACCCATTCAGTCTTTTTAAGTTCTTTAGTTAATGCAATTTTTAAAACCTCATCTGCAAATTCAACTGGTGTAATTTTAATTTCATCAATTATTTTTTTTGGCATATCAACTAAATCTTTTTCATTTTCTTTTGGAATTAAAACTTCTTTAATACCAGCTCTATGTGCTGCTAATAATTTTTCTTTCAATCCACCAATTGGTAATACTTGTCCTGTTAAAGTAACCTCTCCAGTCATAGCTAAATCTCTTCTTACTGGAATATTTGTTATAGAAGATACTATTGATGTAACCATTCCTATACCTGCTGAAGGTCCATCTTTCGGTGTAGCTCCCTCGGGTACATGTATATGAAAATCTTTTTTCTCAAATAATGGTGGAATAATTCCATATTCTAAACATTTTGATCTAACAAATGATTTCGCAGCTTTGACTGATTCTTGCATAACATCACCTAATTTTCCTGTAATTTGCATTCTACCTTTGCCCGGCATAGTTACTGTTTCAATTTTTAAAATTTCACCACCATATTCTGTCCAAGCTAAACCTGTAACAATTCCAATTCTATCTTCATTTTCTAACTCTCCAAATTTATATTTAGGAACACCTAGAAAATCAGCTAAATTTTTTATATCTATATTAACTTCTTTTTCTTCACCAGACACAACTTTTTTTACAACTTTTCTTGCAACTTTAGAAATTTCTCTTTCAAGATTTCTTACTCCAGATTCTTTAGTATAACTTCTAATAATTTCTTTAATTATATCATCACTTAATTTCATCTCTTTTTCTTTAACACCATTATCTTTAATTTGTTTTGGTAATAAGAACTTATTTGCAATATTAATTTTTTCATCTTCTGTGTAGCCAGCTAATCGAATTACTTCCATTCTATCAAGTAACGGAGGAAGAATATTTAATGTATTCGCTGTAGTAACAAACATTACATCTGATAAATCATAATCAACTTCTAGATAGTGATCATTAAATGTTGCGTTTTGTTCTGGATCTAAAGCCTCTAGTAATGCTGAAGAGGGATCTCCTCTATAATCATTTCCAATTTTATCTATTTCATCTAATAAAATAAGAGGATTTTTTGTTCCAGCTTTTTTCATCATTTGAATTATTTTTCCCGGTAAAGATCCAATATAAGTTCTTCTATGACCTCTTATTTCAGCTTCGTCTCTCATACCACCGACAGACATTCTTACAAATTCTCTATTAGTTGCTTTTGCTATTGATTTACCTAAAGATGTCTTACCAACACCAGGAGGACCTACTAAACATAAAATTGGTCCCTTAATTTTTTCCATTCTTTTTTGAACAGCTAAAAACTCAATTATTCTTTCTTTCACTTTTTCTAATCCAAAATGATCTTTATCAAGAACTTTTAATGCTTTAGATAAATCTATGTCTACTTCACTTTTTTTGTGCCAAGGAAGGTCAATCATCCAATCTAAATAATTTCTAACAACTGTTGCTTCAGCTGACATTGGACTCATATTTTTTAACTTTTTAAGCTCTTGTAAACATTTTTTTTCAACTTCTTTAGGCATCTTTGATTTAATAATAGCTTTATTTAGGTTGGTGTTTTCATCTTTGCCATCTTCAATTTCACCTAATTCTTTTTGAATAGCTTTTAATTGTTCATTTAAATAATATTCTCTTTGAGTTTTTTCCATTTGAGTTTTAACTCTGCCACGAATTCTTTTTTCAACACCAATGATACTTGTCTCATTTTCCATTATTTTGATTATTGTATTTATTCTTTTTTTAACATCTATAGTTTCAAAAATTTGTTGTTTTTCGGAAATTGTAGTAGTTATATGTGAAGCTATATTATCCGCAATTTGAGAAGGGTCTTTTAATTGTTTAATAGTATTTATTGTTTCATTTGAAATTTTTTTATTTATTGATGTAAGTTTCTCTAATCTTCTAACGGCAGTAACGGCTAAAGGGTATAAATCTTCATCTTTGTTAATTAAATCATTATAGGTAGTAAAATCACAAGTAATAAATTTTTCATCATCTTTAAAATCTAATATTTTGACTCTTTTAACTCCCTCTATTAAAACTTTTACAGTACCGTCTGGTAATTTAAGAAGTTGAAGTATATTACCTTCACAACCATACATGAAAAGATCTGTTTTCTTTGGATCATCAATTTCTGAATTTTTTTGTGTAACTAAAATAATTTTTTTATCTTTTTTCATCACTTCATTTAAAGCTGATATTGATTTATCTCTTCCTACAAAAAGTGGGGTAACCATACTAGGAAAGACCACTATGTCCCTTAGTGGAAGTAATGGTAATGATATTCTAACGTCCATGACCTTAAATATGGATATTATAATTTATATTGCAATACTTTTTTCTTATTTATTAATGATATTAAGCCGCTGAAGTCTTGCTTGTTTTTGACTTATTGTCAGTTTTTGAATGAACTATTATTGGTTGAGACTGCCCTTTTACAGAAGGAGCATCAACTATTACCTCTTCTATATCATCTTGACTAGGCAAATTATACATTGTCTTAAGTAAAATATTTTCTAATATCGATCTTAAACCTCTTGCACCAGTTTTCTTCTTAATTGCTTTAAGTGCTATTTCTTTTAAAGCACTATCTTTAAAAGTTAATTTAGCTCCATCTAGTTTAAATAATTCCTGATATTGTTTTGTAAGAGAATTTTTTGGTTCTTGCAGTATCTTAATTAAAGATTTTTCATCTAAATCTTCTAAAGTCGCAATCATTGGTAATCGACCAATAAATTCCGGTATCAAACCATATTTTAATAAATCCTCAGGTTCCAAACCTTTCATCCATTCACCAGTTTTTTTATCCTGAGTATTTTTAACATCGGCTCCAAAACCAATTGAAGTTCCTTTATCTCTTTGAGATATAATCTTATCTAGACCAGCAAAAGCACCACCACAAATAAATAAAATGTTTGTTGTATCTACTTGTAAAAATTCTTGTTGTGGATGTTTTCTTCCTCCCTGAGGTGGTACACTAGCAATTGTTCCTTCCATAATCTTTAATAGCGCTTGTTGAACTCCTTCACCTGATACATCTCTAGTTATAGAAGGGTTTTCTGATTTTCTACTAATTTTATCTACCTCATCAATATAAACAATTCCTCTTTGAGCTTTTTCTACATTGTAGTCAGCTGCTTGTAATAATTTAAGAATTATATTTTCAACATCTTCACCAACATAACCTGCTTCAGTTAAAGTTGTTGCATCAGCCATAGTAAAAGGTACATCAAGAATTCTTGCAAGAGTTTGGGCTAATAAAGTTTTTCCACAACCAGTTGGACCAACTAAAAGAATATTAGACTTAGCAAGTTCAACATTTTTACTTGTTTTATTCTCATAATTTAATCTTTTGTAATGATTATGAACTGCAACTGATAAAACTTTTTTAGCATGAGTTTGACCAATTACATAATCGTCTAAAACTGAACAAATTTCTTTTGGTGATGGAAGGCCATCTTGATGTTTTACAAAAGTATCCTTACTCTCTTCTCTAATAATATCCATACATAGTTCTACACATTCATCACAAATGAAAACTGTAGGACCAGCTATAAGTTTTCTCACTTCATGTTGACTCTTTCCACAGAAAGAACAGTACAAGATATTTTTATTATTAGTGTTCATAAAATTTATAACGAATCAATTGAAATACTTTATTATAAATGACTCATACTAATCAAGTTTCGAATAAGATTATTTCAATATATTGTGTTTTAAGATCTTTTCTCTACTACTTCATCTACTAAACCAAAAGATTTAGCGGCATCTGCAGTCATAAAATTATCTCTTTCCAATGCAGACTTAATTTCTTCAACTGATTTTCCTGTATGTTTAGAATAAATTTCATTCAATCTTTTTTTTAATGATAAAACTTCGTTTGCATGAATTTCTATATCTGTAGCTTGTCCTTGAAAACCTGCTGATGGTTGATGAACCATTATTCTAGAATTAGGTAATGAAAATCTTTTCCCTTTAGTTCCAGCTGAAAGTAAAAAAGATCCCATTGAAGCAGCTTGGCCAATACATAAAGTAGAAATATCAGGTTTTACATATTGCATCGTATCATAAATTCCTAAGCCGGCAGTAACTAGACCTCCGGGACTATTAATATATAAATAAATTTCTTTCTTAGGATCTTCTGCTTCTAGAAACAAAAGTTGTGCAGTTACTACAGAGGCAACGTTATCATTAATTTGACCTGTCAAAAAAATAATTCTCTCTTTTAATAATCTTGAATAAATATCATATGCACGTTCACCTTTATTTGATTGTTCAACAACCATGGGTACTAAAGTGCTCATATGTTCAGATATTTTATTCATAATAAGTTGATTCGTTTTACTTATACAACTTGAGATTACTTTTTGCTAACTTTTTTTGATTTTTTGGCCGGTGATTTAGTTTTAATCAATTTTGGCTTAGCTTTTTTCACAGAAGATTTTTTAACTTCCACCTTTTTTTCAGGTTTTTTTTCATTTTTGTGATCGTGACTATGTTCTTGATTTTGAGATTGTTTTAAAATTTTCTCAGCTTCATCTTTTGAAATTTCTTTTTTATTAGGTTTAGCTTTTTCTTTAATTAACTTTAAAATTTTATCTTCATAAACTGTTCCTCTTAAACTTGAAAGTGCTGATGGATTTTTTTGATAAAAATCCATTACCATTTTTTCTTGTCCAGGCATCATTCTTATTTGTTTTTGAACTTCAGCTTGCAATTCTTGTTCTGTAACTTTAATTTGATTTTGTTCTCCAAACTCATTTAAAACCAAACCAACTCTAATTCTTTTTTTAGCAACTTCTTCAAAATCTTTTCTACTTTTTTTTACATCTTCATCTGACTTATTTTGAGAAAGAATCTTAATTTCTTCTTCAATTAAATTTTCTGGTATTTCAGAAATTTTAAATTTTTCAATTTCTTTTAATATTTGATTTTTTGAAAGAGCATCTAATGAATTTTTATATTCGTCATTAATTTGTTTAGATATTAATAATTTCAGGTCTTTTAAATCTTTAGCTCCTAAATTTTTTGCAAACTCATCATTAATCTTTACTTCTTCAGGATTTTTAATTATAGAAATTTTACAATTAAATTTCGCTTTTTTATTTACCAAATCTTTTTCAGGAAAATTTTCAGGCAAAACAGCTTCTACTATTTTTTCATCTCCTTTTTTTACACCTAATAATTGCTTATCAAAGCCTTTTAAAAATAAATCTTTGCCTAAAGTTAATTGAGTATTTTTTCCTTCATTACCTTTAAAAGTTTTTTCATTTACAGTCGCTGTATAATCAAATATTACAAGATCACCTTCTTTGGCTTTTATATCTGGTGTTGCTTCTTTAAAACTAGGTTGATTTTTTGCAATTTCTTTTATTCTTTTATCTGTTTCACTGTCATCTATTTTTACAGAATAGTCATCGAATTTTATATTTTCTATTGATTTAACTTCTATTTTAGGAAGTTCAGTAACTGATATAATATATTCTAAATCTTTATCTTCGCCATAAGTTTTAAGGTCTAATTTTGGTTGACCAGCTGGTTTAATTTTATTTTCCTCTAAAGCTTTAGTGCTTGTATCTTTTAAAACTTTATCTAATACCTCGCTAAATACAGCTTTACCAAATTGTCTTTTCAAAATTTCTCTTGGAACTTTTCCTGGTCTAAAACCTTTTAAATTTACAGTTCCTTTGATTTCTTCATACTTCTTATCCATATAAGTATTCATAGTTTTTTTATCTATGAACACCTTAAGATCTTTGTTTAAACCTTTTTTATTTTCGACTGTAACTTTCATAAATTGTTATATGGTAGGGCGAAAAGGACTCGAACCTTCACAGATTGCTCTATTGGTTCCTAAGACCAACGCGTCTACCAATTCCGCCATCGCCCCACAAATGTAGTGGTTTTATATATGATTGAAACTATTTGTCCAACGACAATTATTGTAAATTATATTAATTTTCCTTTATAATATTAAGTATGATTATTTCACCTTGCATTAGTATTTGTAAAACTGATCCGAAAACTGGGTATTGTTATGGTTGTGGACGAAGTAACGAAGAAAAAAAAATTTGGAAACTTGAAGAAACTAACGATCAATGGAAAGAAGAAAATATTGAAACAATTAAAAAAAGATTAACTGGATGGCAATTAAAAAGTTTTGAAGAATCCTATACATATAAAATTAAAAATGGTATTTCTCTTTTTAAAAAAAATCTAAAAAATGAATAAATCTACAATTGTTATTATCATTTATGTTTTAGGCCTCATTTTTGGTGCTTTAGTTCTTGATATTTGGAGCGCAGAAACTAGTGTAAAAAAAGCTCTATTGGGTCTTGGTTGGACATCTTTGCTTTTAATAAGTTTGTTTTTTTCAGAAAAAAATGAAAAAGAATAAATTTATTATTTTTTTTTCTTATTTTTAAAAAAATTTCTTTTTTTTGATCCAAATCTACTGTTTATAATATTGCTTCTATGCTTAGCATAAGCTTGCTTTTGGGCTTGTTTCATTGCTCTTTTTGAAGACATAATAACTAATTTTAATACTCAATGTTAATAGTTTCAATAATTTTAAAATTTTATAAATTTGATTTATGAATATTAAATTTAAAAATTTGAATAAAACAATAGTTAAATGCAAAAAATGTCCGAGATTAAATAATTTTATAAAGAAAATTTCGTCTGAAAAAAGAAAACAAAATATAAACGAAGAATATTGGGGCAAACCTGTTACTGGTTTTGGTGATACTAAAGCAAAATTGATGATTTTAGGTCTTGCTCCTGCTGCTCATGGTGGCACCAGAACTGGTAGGGCTTTTACAGGTGATAAATCAGGAGATTTTTTATTTAAAAGTCTTTATACGATCAAAATTTCTAATCAAAGTTTTTCTAAAAAGATGAACGATGGTTTAAAATTAGATTCTACATATATAACAAATATTCTTAAATGTGTTCCACCAGGTGACAAACCTTTAAATAACGAACTTATAAATTGTTCAAATTATTTTATGAATGAATTAAATAATTTGAAAAAATTAAAAGTAATAGTCACACTTGGAAAAGTTGCTTTTGATAATTGTTTAAAATTTTATAAAAAAAAATTTAAAATTAATCAAAAACTTATTTTTAAACATGGTAAAAAATATTTATTACCAGATAATAAAATTTTAATTGCCTGCTATCACCCAAGTCCAAGAAATGTAAATACCAAAGTTATAACTCCTATAATGATTAATAAATTATTTAGAAAAGCAAAAAAAATTGCTAAATTTTAATACTGTCACAAAAATAAGGTTTAAATTTTGAATATATTTCCTCTGGAATTTTTACTGGTTTTCCTTCTTTATTTACAAAAACTAAATGTATTTTTGCATCAACAATTTCATCATCGCCTCTAGTAATTATTTGATTCATGAAAAAAGAAGTTTTGCTAATTGATTTTACAAAAGATCTAATTGTTAATTCATCTTCTAAATGAGCGGGTTTTTTATATTCAATATTACAAGACTTAACAATTATTAGTGAACTATATTGTTCTTTTATTTTCTTATTGCTAAAACCAATTGAAAATAATGCCTCAGTTCTTGCTCTTTCTAAAAATTTTAAATAGTTTGCATAATAAACTACACCACCAGAGTCTGTATCTTCATAATAAATCTTAATTTTATGAAAAAAATTTTCATGCATAAATAAATTATATCAAATAATTAATTATTTTACAGAAACTAAGGTATAAGGGTTGTTATGAATATTTTTGTTATTTGGTTAATAATGGTCATTGCATGGAACTTTGGTTACCCTGAAGCAACTCCTTTAGAAGATGTGATTGTGGCTGTTTTTTTATCTTTATTAAACCTTGTGTTAAAAAAATATCTTAAAATTTAATTATTCAGCTGAAAAATAAATGTTCTGATAATAAGCGATTGCTTCCATTTTTGAATTATCAGTATCTGACATAATAGCTAGTCCATCTAACTCATTGACATCCAGGTCATGGAATTTTTTAAAATCCTCTTTTACATTTGCTTTTACAGTGATCCATTTATTTAAATTGTTTATTGTGCTTGCTAATACATTATCAATAGATTTCTTTGTATATGGGCTTGGTGAATTAAATCCAACTTCACTATTACTTGAAAAAACATAATTAATTGCTCTATTTGAGAGTGGTGTTGCTCCTGTTTTTTTTATCGCAAAAACCCTTGCTGCAAAATCATGCCCTTTTTTGCTGTTTTCTTTAATACCTGG
>Ga0208766_1000790_pt1 | contig 17358 bp, 14 predicted proteins | sample ETN01SmetaG_3_FD_185792 | JGI IMG/M metagenome (GOLD analysis project Ga0208766, IMG submission 185792) | Marine microbial and viral communities from oxygen minimum zone, Eastern Pacific Ocean - ETNP2014F12-01SV263 (SPAdes) (version 2) | ecosystem: Environmental > Aquatic > Marine > Oceanic ... | reverse complement strand
CAGCAGTAATTGTCCCAATAAGTCTTTTTATTCCTTTTCATACATCTTCATTGATAATATTTTTATTTTTCATGATAGTCTACAATGCCTATGGCCATTTGGGCTATGAACTCTATCCTAAAAATTTTCCTGAGACAATTATTGGAAAATGGATTAATACCTCCATATCTCATAACCAGCATCATGAAAAATTTAATGGAAACTATGGTTTATATTTCTTATTTTGGGATCGTTGGATGGGAACCCTTAGAACTGATTACAATAGTGCTTTTAAGCTAATAAAATAATTGTTCCTATTTGTATATTTATAAAGACAAGCCCCTAAAAAAGATCAGGGGCCTGTCCTGATTATAATATAATATTGTTAAACAAAGAGAGGTGCGGCTACCCCTACAGCTAAAAAAAACACTCTAAATAAAAAGGAGGAAAAAGAGCTAGTAATCGCTTGTATATCAACAGCTTCTGGTAGTCTCACTAGATTTGAGAGAAGACATAATCAAGTAATTGAATATGTTTTTGATAAAACAAAAAATAATTTTAGAAAATAATACTTATCTTAATTACTTTACTTCGATTATGAAAGATATGTTAGTAAAACTTTATGATCTCCCAAAAAAATGTAAAGAACTTGAGGAACTTTCAAAGACAATTTCTTTTAGGCGTCCACTTGCAGCTGAAAAATCTATAGTTAATAAATGGGTAAAAAAAGAATTTGGAGATGGATGGGAAAGTGAAGTCGACGTTTCATTTTCCAGAAAACCTATAACAACTTTTATAGCGATTGAAAATGATCAGATACTTGGATTTGCCACATATGATGCTGCTTATTTAAATTTTTTAGGTCCTATGGGAGTAAAAAAAATTAGTAGAAAAAGAGGCTTAGGCAAAGCATTACTTTTTCTGGCTTTAAACTCAATGAAGGAAATGGGTTATGCCTATGCAATTATTGGAGGAGTCGGGCCTGCTAAATTTTACGAAAAAACTTTTGATGCTAAAATAATAAAGGGATCTGATCCAGGAATATATAAAGGAATATTAAGCAATGTCCCAGTCTAAAGTTAATAAGGATTCTAAACTTCTTGCAACATTTGGTTATAAGCAAGATCTAAATAGATCGATGAAAAGTTTCTCATCTTTTGCAATATCTTTTTCTTTAATATCTATTTTAACAGGAATTTTTGCAAATTTTCACTTTGGATACTCTGAAGTTGGACCATGGATATCATTATCATGGTTGATAGTCTTTGCAGGACAATTTTTTGTTGCTTTAATTATGGCTGAACTATCAGTTAGATTCCCAATCTCTGGGTATGGATATCAATGGTCATCAAGACTTGTTAATCCCAAATTAGGTTTTGCAACAGGGTGGTTATTATTAATGCAGTTTCTAACTGGATTTCCTGGTATCTGCAAAACTTTAGGTTTAGTACTAAGTGACTTTTTATCTCAAGTGTTCTCCTTTCAAGTTAGTGATATTACAATATCAATAATTATCATTTGGATAATAACATTAATCCATAAAAATGGAATTAAAATGGTTTCTTACATTAATAATATTGGTGTGATTACAGAAATTATTGGAGTAATTCTTTTGATATTAGCACTTGGTTTTTTTGTTACTAATGGGATTGATGATTTTTCAATTTCAAACATAACGAATGACTTTAAGTTCTCTGATATAGGATTTGAATCTTTTGCTTTGTCAATTTTGTTAGGAGCATGGTGTCTAACTGGGTTTGAAGCTGCTGCAGATATGTCTGAAGAAACAAAAAACCCAACTAAGATTGTCCCTAAATCAATTATTAACTCTTTAGTTACTTCAGGCCTTTTTGGTATAGCAATCATAATGCTTTCTATTATTTTACTACAAAAAGATATTTACATTAATGGTTCTGAAAACTTTTTGACAGATTTACTAAGGAATGAATTTGGAATAGTTTTATATTCTGTAATTCTTTTATTTGTAATTGCAGCAATTTTTGCATGTGGAGTTGCATGTATGGCTACTGCTTCAAGGTTAATTTTCTCAATGTCGAGAGATTCTATTCTCCCGAAATCAAATTGGCTTAGGTCAATTGATAAAAACAAATCTCCTGGAAACTCGCTAATGTTAATCGGAATTCTAGCTACACTCTTTATAATTATCTTTAATAAAATTGAGGTAATTACAAGTGTTTCAGCAATTGCTGGATATATTGGATATTGTGGGATTATATATTCATCTTTTTATCTTAATAATGACACTCGAATTGGAATTAAAACCTCTAAAGTTTTGAAGTTTTTTACTCTACTCTGGTGTGTATTTGTTGTATTATGTTTAATCATCCCTGGTCAATCTATTGAGGGTTTTGATACTGAATATATTCCAGCTATATCTACTTTAATATTCATAATTTTAGGACTAATTATCTTTATGATTAAAAACAAGAATAAAAATGCAATACTTTAGTTTAAATACAAATGTCAATCAATTAAGAATTGGAAGAGGAGTCTCCAAAGGAATAGGAAAAGAACTTGGAAAGTATGTAGTTTCTACAATGGAAATTCCATGGAATATAATTAAAAACGATATTGGTAAATCACCAGAAAAAATAATTAATGTAACTTCTGTAGAGAAGGAATGGATAGAGGGTCAAATAAAAAATCTTCCAGAATTTGATACAATAGTAGGTATAGGTGGTGGTATGGCTATTGATGTAGCTAAATATATTTCATGGAAATTAAATAAGAACCTAGTATCAATTCCAACAATTTTAAGTGTAGATGCTTTTACCACTCCAGCTGCTGGTGTTAGAGTTAATCACGATGTAGAGTATCTAGGAATAGCATCACCTAATCCGCTTATAATTGATTACGATTTATTGAGGTCTGCCCCTAAAGAGCTAAATATTGCCGGTGTAGGAGATCTTTTTTCTATTCATACTGCTTCATTTGACTGGAAATATGCTAATTCTAAAGGTAGGTCAGAGTACCCTTACAGTCAGCAAGCTATTGATGATGGGGAGAAAATCCTTGACTTTATTTATAATAATATTGGAAATATTAAAGAAAATAATGATAATGGATTAAGGTCTATTGTTGAGGCATATATTTCATTAAATACTATCTGCCTTCCAATTGATCACTTTAGAATTGAAGAGGGTTCAGAACATTATCTCTTCTATGAACTTGAAGAAAGACTTAAGCGCCCATTTATTCATGGAAATATTATAGGACTTGGAATATACTTGTTGAGCAGGCTTCAAAAAAATGATGCTTTATTTATTACAGAAATGATGGATGAATCAGGCCTGATATATCACCCAAGCTCTATGGATATAAAAAGAGAAGACCTAAGAGATTCTCTTCTTAATTTAAAAAACTATGTAACATCTAAAGATAAACTATGGTATACAATTATTGACGATAGTAGTATTGATGAGGAATGGATTAACGAAAATTTAAGTGATTTAAAATTTAAATAACTAACCTAAAAAATTCCAGCATTTTCAAAACTACTCTTTATTGCATTATAAGTAGCTTTTGCTGCATCTTCATATATCTAATTTAATAAATTAAAAACTTTGAGCATTTAGGTTATATACTATATTTCAAGCATACCCCCCTGAAAGAAAATGGATTTTAATCTGACCCCGGGGGGTGCGATTTATCCTAAATAAGTAGATTTTTTCAGGTTTTGTTGCCAATGTGTTGCCAGAAGGGTAATAAAAAAATCGTAACAAACTATTAAATAGTCTATTACGATTTTCTTAAGTACTCGGAGCGGGACTTGAACCCGCACGGACATTACTGTCCATTGGATTTTAAGTCCAACGTGTCTACCAATTCCACCATCCGAGCCAATTTATTTAAAAGAGCGAAAGACGGGATTTGAACCCGCGACCCTCACCTTGGCAAGGTGATGCTCTACCACTGAGCTACTTTCGCATTTTGGTCAACAAATTTATAAAAATTAATCTGTGAAGATTATAATTAATCTCTATTTATTTGTTGAATTTTTCAGCGCTCTTTTTATTTCATTTAATTTTATTAGAGCTTCGACAGGAGTAAGCTCATCAATATTCACCTCCTGTATTTCATCCCTAATTTTTTCCAGAACTGGATCTTGAAGGTCAAAAAAACTTAGCTGAATTTTATCCGATTCTTTTTTAGATGATTTATTATTTTGAATTCTACTGGACTTTTCAAGAGTTTTTAACTTTTCTGAAGCTCTATTTATAACATATTTAGGCATTCCAGCCATTTTCGCAACATGTATTCCAAAACTATGCGCACTTCCCCCAGGAACAAGTTTTCTTAAGAACAATACTTTGTCCTTATATTCTTTGACAGAGACATTATAATTTTTTATTCTTTCAAAATTATTAGTCATTTCATTTAGTTCATGATAATGTGTTGCAAACAAAACTTTTGGGCAAGAACTATGTTCGTGCAAGTACTCTGTAATAGCCCATGCAATCGAAATTCCATCATAAGTACTAGTTCCCCTACCTATTTCATCTAAAAGAACTAAACTTTTACTTGTTATATTATTTAATATTAGAGCAGCTTCATTCATTTCAACCATAAATGTTGACTCTCCCATAGAGATATTATCACTAGCCCCAACTCTGGTAAAAATTTTATCAATTATTCCAATTTTCATTGAGCTAGCAGGGACAAAACTTCCAATTTGACTCATAATAACAAGTAAAGCAGTTTGTCTAAGAATTGCAGATTTACCAGACATGTTTGGTCCTGTAATCATAATTATTTGATCATTTTTGTTATCTAACTTTAAGTCATTAGGAATATAATTTTCACCCGGAGGTAAACTAGATTCTATTACAGGATGTCTTCCATCTTTAATTTGAAGGATTGTCCCTTTTGTAAATTTTGTTCTACAATAATTTTTTTTAATTGCGGAGAGAGAAAAACTAGATAATACATCCAGTTTTGCAATCATTTTAGAATTATTCTTAAGTATTTTTAGTTCCTTTTTTAAATCATTCAATAAATTTTCAAAAATTAAATTTTCAATTGATTTAATCTTCTCTTCTGCGCCAAAAATTTTATTTTCAAATTCCTTTAACTCTTCTGTAATATATCTTTCAGCATTAACTAAAGTTTGTTTTCTTATCCATTCTTCAGGGACTTTATCCTTATGGGTGTTTCTCACTTCTATATAATAACCAAAAACATTATTAAAGGATACCTTAAGTGAAGGAATTTGAGTTTTATTACTTTCTCTCTCCACCATTTTATCAAGACTGCCCTTTCCATGATTTAATAATTCTCTCAATTCATCCAGTTCTTTCGAAACACCAGATGCAATCGTATTACCTTTTATAATTGATACAGGGGCTTCTTCGTTAATTGTTTTTAAAATTAGCTTTGAGATTTTATCTGACTTTGAAATTTTTTTTCCATACATCTTAATATCCTTATGTTTTGATGATAGCAAAATGCTTCTGATCTCATCTATCTCAATTAGAGAAGATCCGAGTTGTAATAAAGCTCTAGGACCAATTTTTAGGGTGACTATTTTTGCTGCTATTCTTTCTATATCAGTTATTTTTTTTAATCTTGATGATATACCATCAAAAACTTTTTCTTCCTTAATTAAGGATTCTACAATATTTAATCTTGAATCAATTTTTTTTATATCTCTTAGTGGAAAGTTTACCCAATGTTTAAGCATTCTTCCTCCCATGGCTGTATTAGTTCTATCCAAAACATCAATTAAAGAGATCCCTCCATTATTATTTGAAGAAAATATTTCTAAATTTTTTACTGTAAAACGATCCATCCATATATAGTCCTCTTCAAAAACTCTTCTAATATTTGTTATGTGAGATAACTTGTTATGGTTCGTTTCAGAAAGATAATGTAATATTGCTCCAGATGAATTGACTCCAACTACTAATTCACTAACTCCAAACCCTTTCAAATTACTAGTTCCAAAATGATCTAAAAGCTTTTGCTTAGCAAAGTTTTTTTCAAAAGCCCAATCTTCTAGAAAAAAAATGCTGTTACTATAAACTATTTCATTCAGGAATTTTTTTTTGAAAGGTTTAGGAACTAAAATTTCTTTTGGTGAGAAATTTTCTATTAATTGCTGAACTTGATTTATATTTCCCTCTGAAATCCAAAAATCTCCAGTAGAAATATCTAGAAATGAAACCCCACAAATATCATCTTGAAAACAAATCGAAGCCAAATAATTATTTTTTTTCTGCTCAAGAACTTCATCATTAAGAGATACCCCAGGAGTAACTAGTTCTGTAACTCCTCGTTTAACAATTTTTTTTGCAAACTTAGGATCTTCAAGTTGATCACAAATAGCAACACGACAACCAGCTTTAACTAATTTTGGCAAATAGGTGTTTATTGAATGGTGAGGGAATCCAGCTAGCTCCGTTTCACTAGTACTCCCTGCTCCTCTTTTAGTTAAAACAATTCCTAAAATATTAGACGCTTTTATGGCGTCTTTACCAAAGGTTTCATAAAAATCACCAACTCTAAATAACAATAAAGCATCAGGATACTTTGATTTGATCTGATTATATTGTTTCATTAAAGGAGTTACTTTACTCACTTTTTTTGCCTTTTTGCTAATGTAAATATTATACAAATACTTATGAAATAAATATTTATTTGTGTTATAAATTATTTACAATGGTGTTTTGTAAAGTATACAATTTACTATTTTAGAGCATGCGAAAATTGGAAAATTTTGAACTAAACAGAAAATCTATAGATCAATATAAAAAAATTCAAAAAATCCCTCTAATTATAATTTTAGATAATGTAAGAAGTTTAAATAATATAGGTTCAATATTTAGATCTTCTGATGCTTTTTTAATAGAGAAAATTTATCTGTGTGGAATTACTGCTTCTCCCCCACATAGAGAAATACAAAAAACTGCTCTTGGAGCAACTGAATCTGTTTCTTGGGAATATTCAAAAGAAACCTCAATCCCTGTCAAAAAACTAAAAGAAAGAGGGTATGAAATTTATGCTATTGAACAAGCAGAAGGATCAACTAGTCTTCAAAATTTTATTCCGAAAAAATCTAATAGATATGCATTTATCTTTGGAAATGAGGTAAATGGAGTTTCTCAAAGAATAGTTAATTTGTGTAAAAATGTAATCGAGATACCTCAAGAAGGAACAAAACATTCTCTAAATATTTCTGTTTCTGTTGGAGTAGTTATCTGGGACTTTTACTACAAGTTTAAGACGCTTTGACAATTAACTTCAATGGAATATTGGTATCAGAGCATTTTTTAAAAAGAGTACTAATTTTTGTTTTTAAAACTGGATGTTTCAAATTAGGAGCTATTTCCATCATTGGGTATAAAACAAAGTTTCTGTTTTGTAATCTGGGATGTGGTATTTGTAATTTTTCACTTAATATTATTTTATTATCATAAAAAAGAATGTCAATATCAATTTTTCTAGAAATAAGTTTTCTTTTATCCGTTCTAATTCTACCCATTAAAATTTCTATTTTAAATAATTCGTCAAGTAATTTTTTTGGGGGGAGTTTTGTTTCAAGTGAAACACATAAATTAAAAAAATCTGGACCATAAAAGCCTAACGATTTACTTTCATAAATAGATGATCTGCTTTTTATCTGACCTATCTTTAAGTCTAAAAATTTTAGAACATTTTTTATATTTTCAAATCTATCTCCTAAATTAGTGCCTATAGATAAAAAAATCAATTTTTTTTTAATCATGAGTTTAAATTTCGTAAAAAGAATTTTACAAACTCCTATATTTGCAAAAATTTAAAATATGGATTTCTTCAAAAGGTTTCTAGCTTCATGTTTGGGTAGTGTTGTAGGAATTGGACTTCTTTTCTTTTTAATATTATTTGGGATTTTAGGAATTTCTTCTAGTTCATCAATTTCAAATATTGAAAGGAGTAAAATTGATGAAAATAGTGTCTTAGAGCTAAATTTAGATATCCCTATCAGGGATAGAGGACCAAAAACAAATGTTTTAGAACTTTCCTTAGAAATTAGCCCTAAAGCTGTAGGATTAAATCAAATTTTAGGCGCAATAATTAAAGCAAAAAAAGATGATAAAATAAAAGGAATCAGCTTAAGTTCAGACTTTATAAACGCAGGCTGGGCTCAAACTCAAGAAATTCGTAATGCATTAAAAGATTTTAAAGATTCAGGTAAATTTATATATGCCTACAGTAATTATTTCTCTCAAAAGGGATACTATCTGGCTTCAATTGCTGACAGTATATTTATGAATCCACTAGGAATGATTGAGTTTAAAGGACTTTCTACAGAAATATTGTATTACGATAAATTTCAAAAAAAATATGGAGTTAAATATGAAGTCATTAGAAAAGGAGAATATAAAAGTGCTGTTGAACCATATCTACAAGATAAAATGAGTGATGAAAATAGATCTCAAATTAAGAAAATACTTTTTACGATTTGGGAAACTATTTCCTCAGAAATATCTAAGAGCAGAAATCTAAGTTTAGATGATCTCAATTTTAAGGCAGACAATTTACTAGTAACCACATCAAAAGAAGCCTTAAATAATAAATTTATTGATAAAATAGTTCATGAAGATGATTACAAAAAAAGTATAAAAAATGTTCTGGGAATTTTAGATTCAAATGATTTAAACCTTGTAGATTTCAAAACACTAAATTCTAAAATTAAAGATTATGATCTCAAAGTCAAAGACCGAATAGCAATTATTTATGCTCAAGGAACAATTCTTTATGTTGAGGGAAATGAGACAATTATTGGAGAAGAACTTTTTAGAGAAACAATAGATGAACTGAGGGAGAATGAAAATGTTAAGGCCGTTGTCTTAAGAATTGATTCCCCAGGAGGAGATCCATTGACTAGTGATATTCTTTGGAACTCAATTGAAAAATTGAAAAACAATAAACCAGTTGTTGTTTCTATGGGAAATGTTGCTGCCTCTGGCGGTTATTACATTGCATGTAATGCAAACAAAATACTAGCAAATCCTATGACTATTACTGGTTCAATTGGAGTATGGGGGACTCTCCCAAACCTTGAAGGAATTAGTTCAGATATTGGTATTAATGCTGAACAAGTAAACACCCACAAAAATTCAATGGGTTACAGCCTATTTGAGCCACTTCAAAGTGGTTATAAAAATGCAATGGAAAGAACTATAGATGAGGTTTATAAGCTTTTTAAATTAAGAGTTTCAGAAGGAAGGGCTATTTCATATGACGAGGTTGAAAATTATGCCAGAGGTCATGTTTGGAGTGGTAAAGAAGCAAAAAAAATAGGTCTTATTGATGAAATCGGAGGGCTACAAGATGCAATTTATGAAGCTTCAAAACTTGCAAAAATTGAAAATTTCAATATTGTAGAATATCCAATTGTTAAAGAGGATTTTGAAAGTATTTTTTTAGAAATTCTCCCCTCAATACAATTTTTTAATGACCTTAAAAAAATAAAAGATATAACTGATCCTTCTTCAAGGTCAAAATCTTTTGAAAATATAAAGACTTTACTACCATTTAAAGTTAAAATCAAATAGTGGACATAAAAAGTAAAAGACTTGCCTTTAGAATATATTTATTCCTTACCGGATTATTTATATCATCCTTAGTTGTCTCAAATCTAATTTTCCAAAAATTTTTTTACTGGTATCCTCTTGATATTAAAATTTTTGGAGTTACACTTTTTGAGTTATCTGTAGGAATACTACCCTATCCTGTGACATTTTTAATCACTGACCTAATATCAGAAATTTATGGAAAAGAAAAAGCTACAAATGTTGTTTTAGCTGGAATTTTTGCATCTATTTTCTCAATTTTAATAATTTTAGTGTCAGATGCTCTACCTGCTTTAAAAGAATCCCCAATTGATGGTGAAACTTTTTACAAGGTATTTTCAAAAACTCCAATTGCGGTTTTCTCATCAATGCTAGCATATCTTTTTTCTCAGTTTATCGATATACAGATATATCATTTTTGGAAGAAAAAAACTAAAGGGAATTATCTTTGGCTGAGAAATAATATTTCCACCTTTGGCTCCCAAATTATAGACAGCTTTACAGTTCTTTGTTTGTTATGTTTTTTTGAAATAATTCCATGGGAAATTTTTTATGGACTATTTCTTTCTTCAGTAATTTTCAAAATTTTCATTGCTGTTATAGATACTCCCTTATTGTATTTTTTTGTTTTTATTCTCAGAAAGAGATTTAAAATTAAAAAAACTGAAGAAATTGACTTTTATTAATATTTATGAAAAGAATATAAAATGAAAATCAGATTAAACAAGTATCTGTCTGAGGTTGGTCATTGCTCTAGAAGAAATGCTGATAGACTTATTAAAGAAGGAAAGGTTACTGTTAATAATATAATTGCTGAGCTAGGAACTAAAGTAGTTGATGATGATCAAATTGTTGTTGAAGGAACCTTAATTAAAAAAATTCAAAATAAAATGGTTTATATGGCTTTAAACAAGCCAAAAGGCATTGTTTGTACAACTGATAAATCTGTAGAGAAAAACAACATTATATCATTCATAAATTATCATAAGAGAATTTTTCCAATTGGCAGATTAGATAAAAATACTGAGGGTCTAATTTTACTAACAAATGATGGAGATATTGTAAATAAAATTCTTAGGTCAAAAAATAATAATGAAAAAGAATATGAGGTGTCAGTGAATAAAAACTTAACAAATGATTTTGTTCAAAAAATGAGTTCTGGAATACCAATTCTTGGGACTATGACAAAAAAATGCTCTGTGAAAAAAATTAAAAAAAATAAATTTAAAATTATATTAACCCAAGGTTTAAATAGACAAATTAGGAGAATGTGTAATTATCTTGACTACAAAGTCACAAACTTAAAGCGAATAAGAATAATGAATATTAAATTAGACACTAATCCTGGAAAGTGGAGATACCTTACTCAAAATGAACTTGAGAATTTAAATTCTCTTTTAGGAAATTCTTCAAAGTAAATTCTGGTAAATCTAATCTTGGTCAATTTTGATTTCTACTTTAGTCCCTTCATGTGCTCGGACACCAAAAACAGTATTGTCTTCAAAAATTAAGTATTGTCCTTTTATACCTTTTAATAGACCCTTATAGAAATTTTCTTTTTCCAATTTTAATCTCCTCACCTTTGTAGGAATTTTTAGGACAGGGAAATTAAAACGAGTTGTTTTAAAATCCTCAACAATATATTTTTTGTAATTGCTTGGCAAATAATTTAAAGCCCTCTCTCTTTCAATATCCCAATCAATATTTTCAAAATTATTCTGAAGCATTTTATTTGAAGAAGTTCTATCTGAAAATATTTTTTTAAAATGAACTTCGGCAACTCCTGCTAAATACCTATTTGGCAATTCTAATAATTTGATTGCCTCATAAGCCCCTTGATCTATCCATCTAGTATATAATCCATTTTTTTTTGTAACTCCTATCTTTAATTGACTTGTTAATGACAAATAAACTATATGTGGTTGGATTTGCATTTTCTTTTCATATTCTAGATCTCTATCTTCAATTCCTTTATGAGCATTACTTAACTCAGGGCGAATAATCCAATCACCTGTAGCTGGGCTTTCAAAAAAACATTTTTTACAATATCCCATTCCAAAAATTGGTCTTTCTTTATTACAATTAACACACTCTTGCCCTTCATATTTAATTGAAATTTGATGATCTATACATTGATTCATTTCAATAAAATCATTATTTAATTCTAAAAAATATCTAATTGGATCACTAAACTCTGTAATCATTTTTTTTAACAAACCATTAAACATGCTTAATAAACTTTTATATTTTTGAAAAATTAAATATACTGATTCTAATGCCAATACCATTATTCAATTCTATAGCTTCATGGTTCTTAAAAAAACGAATTCACCAAATAGAGTTATTTATGAAATACCCTAATGAGGTACAACAAGAAATACTTCATAAGTTATTGAATATTTCGTCTAAAACTGAAATAGGTATTAAGTATAATTTTAATGCCATAAAAAATTATCAAGACTTTAAAAACAGATTACCGATAGTAAGTTATGAAGATATTTTTGACCAAGTTGAAAGATGTCGTAATGGAGAACAAAATATTTTCTGGCCTGAACCAATAAAATGGTTTGCTAAATCTAGCGGGACTACAAATGCAAAAAGTAAGTTTATTCCTGTAAGTGCTGAAGCTCTTGAAGACTGTCATTACAAAGCTGGTAAAGATATGCTTTCTCTATACTTTAATAATAATGAAAGTGCCCAGATGTTCACTGGTAAATGTCTTAGGCTTGGAGGAAGTCGTGAATTATATAGAAATACAAATAGTTATTTTGGCGATTTATCTGCTATTATAATTGACAACCTCCCTTTTTGGGCTGAATTAAGTAGTACTCCTAGTCAAAAAGTTTCTTTGATGTCTGAATGGGAATCCAAAATGAAAGCTATCATTGAAGAATCCATTAACGAAAACGTAACTAGTCTAGCAGGAGTACCTTCATGGATGCTTGTACTTCTACAAAATGTTTTAAAAGAAACTAAAAAAGAAACCATATATGATATTTGGCCATCAATTGAGGTCTATTTTCATGGCGGAGTAAGTTTTCAACCTTATAAATCCCAGTTTAAAAAATTATTTCATAATAATCTTAATTATTATGAAATATATAATGCTTCCGAAGGGTTTTTTGCCATTCAGGATATGAACAATTCTGAGGATTTACTTTTAATGCTAGATTACGGAATTTTTTATGAATTTATACCTGTACCATTGAATGAAAAAACTAATGAAATAGATGCTATAATTCCTTTAAGTCAAGTTCAACTCAAAAAAAATTATGCTATAGTAATTACTACTAATGCAGGTCTTTGGAGATATAAAATCGGTGATACAGTTAAATTCACCTCGCTAAATCCCTATAGAATTAAAATTACTGGTCGAACTAAAAATTATATTAACGCATTTGGGGAAGAGCTTATGGTTGAAAATGCTGATGCTGCTATAACCAAAGCAGCAAAAAAAATGAATGTTGAAATATTAGATTATACAGCTGGACCTGTTTTTATGAAAAATAATAATAAAGGCAAACATGAATGGATAATAGAATTTAATAAACCTCCTAATGATATTGATAGGTTTGCATGCCTGTTAGATCAATTTCTTAAAAATGAAAACTCAGATTATGAAGCTAAAAGATATAAAGATTTTGCCATTTCAATGCCTAAAATAAAAATTGCTGAAAAGGGTCTATTCTATAAATGGTTAAAATCAAAAAATAAGCTAGGGGGACAAAACAAAGTTCCTAGACTTTCAAATGATAGATTATTATTAGATGAGCTTAAAAAAATTAAAAATTAAGAAACTATCCTTAAAGGCCGAAGTTTAACCTTTGCCAATTTTTCTTCAACATATAATTTGTTAATTTTAATTTTACTGATCTTTGAATTAGGCAGGTCAAACATTGCATCATTTAGAACTGATTCACATAGTGATCTTAAACCTCTAGCCCCTAAATTATATTCAAAAGCTTTGTCAACTATAAAATCAAGAGCTCCCTCAGTGAAACTTAACTCAACATTATCCATCTTAAACAACCCCTGATATTGCTTTATTAATGCATTTTTAGGTAAAGTTAAAATTGATTTCAAACTTTTTTTATTTAATGGATTCATAAAAGTTAATACGGGTAGTCTTCCTATAATTTCAGGAATTAATCCATAAGATCTAATATCTTTAGGGGTTAAATATTTTAAAATATCTGTATTATCTATGGTTTCAGTCTCTGATTTTGTCTTATATCCTATGGCTTTTAAATTTAGCCTTTTATTTATTATTTTTTCAATTCCATCAAAAGCACCACCAGCTATGAATAATATCTTAGAGGTATCTACTTTGATGAATTTCTGATCGGGATGCTTTCTTCCTCCCTTGGGAGGAACATTAACTGTTGTGCCTTCTAACAATTTTAAAAGAGCCTGTTGAACACCCTCTCCTGAAACGTCTCTTGTTATAGATGGATTATCACTTTTTCTTGCGATTTTATCCATCTCATCAATAAAAACAATTCCCTGCTCTGCTTTTTCAAGATCATAGTCTGCAGCCTGTAATAGTCGAGTTAAAATATTCTCAACATCTTCCCCAACGTAGCCAGCCTCAGTCAAAACTGTAGCATCAACTATTGCCAGTGGAACCTTCAAAAATTTTGATATTGTCTGAGCTAAAAGAGTTTTTCCAGTACCTGTCTCTCCTACTAATAAGATATTACTTTTTTGGATCTCAATATCATTATTTTCATGATATTGACAAATTCTCTTATAATGATTATATACAGCTACAGAAAGTATTTTTTTCGCCTCATTTTGGCCAATAACATAATCATCTAAAAAAGCTTTGATATCCTTTGGGGGATAAAGTTCAAAATCTAATTTCTTCCGTTTATTTTCTTCTTTCTTATTTTCATCTTCAATTATTCCATAAGCCTGTAAGATACATTTATCGCAAATATGAGAATCTAGTCCAGCAATTAATAATTGTGTTTGAGATTTAGTGCGAGCGCAGAATGAACAGATAAGTTCTTCTTTAGACATAATATATTTTTATTTTTTTTCTGATGTAAGTACTTCATCAACCATCCCATATGATTTAGCTTCATTTGCCTTCATCCAATAATCTCGGTCACCATCTTGACTTACCTTTTTGAAATCTTGTCCAGAGTGTTTTGAAATAATCTGATATAACTCCTCTTTTAACTTTACAATTTCTCTAGCGGTAATTTCAATATCTGAAGCTTGTCCATGAACACCTCCTAATGGTTGATGAATCATTACTCTAGAATGAGTAAGAACTGAACGTTTTCCTTTTTCTCCGGCACAAAGTAAAATGGCGCTCATAGATGCAGCTATACCAGTACATATTGTAGCTACATTCGGAGAAATAAATTGCATTGTATCATATATTCCAAGGCCAGCATATACTGATCCTCCAGGTGAATTAATATACATGTTTATGTCGCTAGTTGAATCTGTGCTTTGCAGAAAAAGTAATTGAGCTTGAATAACGTTAGCCACATTATCATTTATTGCAGTTCCTAAAAACATAATTCGATCCATCATGAGTCTTGAAAAAACATCCATTTGAGCAACATTTAATTGTCTTTCTTCAATAATGTAGGGAGTCATACTACCTATAATTTTATCATAATACATTGAATTGACTCCATGATGCTTTGTTGCATAATTCTTAAATTCTTTTCCTAAATCCATTTTTATGTTTTTTAAAACTTTTCAATAAAATTAATCAAAAATACTTAGGCTTTACCATAAGCCTGCTTCAAGAACTTATCAAAAGTAACTTTTTTAGCCTCTAAAGGAGCTTTTTCTTTGAAAAAACCCAATGTTTTTTTAGTCATCAATTGATTTGAAATTTTAGACATTTCTTCTTGATTTGTCATCAAACGTTGAACAATATTTTCAAGTTCTTCATTCTGGGGAATAACTTGACCATACTGCTTAGATTGTAATGCAATCATTTCTTTGATATAATTTTTTATTTCTTCATTTGTTATCGAAAAATTTTGATCTTTAATTATCTTTTCCTGAATTAGCTGATAACGAATCCCTTTTTCTGACTTATTATATTCTTCATCAATTTGATCTATATGAAGATTTTCTTTGCTAGTTGTACTCATCCATTTTTTTAAAAATTTCTCGGGCAAGTCAAACTTAGTCTCTTTTATCAAAAATTCCGTAACATCATTAAATAGTTTTTGCTCTGATTGTTTTTCTAAATCTTTTTCAATTTCTTGACTCATTTTCTCTTTCATTTCAGAAATTGATTTAATGTTATTTTTCCCAAAGATTTTATCAAAAAATTCTTGATTTATTTCAGCTAAATCCCTCTGATTAATTTCCTTTATTTCTAATTCAACATTACCAGAAAGAGTTTTAATTTTTTCAGTTGAAAGTTTAAAAATATTTTCTGCCATTGAATCCTCTTTAAACAGATTTTTAATATTAACAGAGGTTTTTTCAGTTACTTTTAAAGTAGATATCTTACTATAAGTCTCTTTGGACTTTATATCTGAAAGTTTAATCACACCACTAGAGTCTATTCCTAACTCATCTGATTTAAAAAATACATTTATCTCAAAGTCTTCTTTTATGGTAATTTGAGAAATAATTTTCCCGTATTGTTTTCTGTAATTTAAAATTTGATCATCTATAATTTTTTTATCTGCAGAAATTTTGTAAAAATCAATCTTCTTTTTTGTGATAAAATTAACTTTAAAATCAGGGACTAATCCTAGTTCAAATTCAAAAGATAATTTATCATCTGCCCAATTCACTTTTCCCTTTTCATTTAGAATTGGTCCTCCTAAAATTTCTAAACCTTCTTTTTTTATGTATGAGTTTAATTCCTCTTGAATTAATTTATTAACTTCTTCAGCAATCGTTGGGATTTCATATTTTTTCTTAATTAAGGACTTTGGAACAAATCCCTTTCTAAATCCAGGAATATTTATTGATTTTCGATAGTCATTTAAAACATTTTCAACCTTTTGCTCATAATCTTTTTTCTCAACATCAATGATTATATAGGTGGTGGAAGGTTCTTTTGATTTTTTTTGTGAGACTTTCATATAACTTTGCAAAAACAAAGGCGCAAATTAATGCTTTTTATACTAGAGAACAAAATGGATTTAAAATTAAAAAATTAAAAGATTTTGCAGCTATTATAAATAAAGTTCTAAATTTGCACCCCATGAATTAATAACTAAAGAGTCGAGAACTCTTACAAATTAATGTGATATGCCTGTTAAAATAAGACTACAAAGACACGGTAAAAAAGGCAAACCTTTTTATTGGCTTGTTGCCGCAGATTCAAGAGCAAAAAGAGATGGAAAATATCTTGAAAAGTTAGGAACATATGATCCTAATACTAATCCTGCTCATGTTAAAATTGATTTAAATAGAGCAATTATTTGGCTTGAAAAAGGAGCCCAACCAACAAATACAGCGCGAGCATTGCTTTCATATAGAGGGGTGATGCTTAAACATCATTTAAATAAAGGAGTTAAAAAAGGTGCTTTTAGCGAAGAAGAAGCTGAAAAGAAATTTTTCAAATGGCTTGATGAAAAAGAAAAAAAGATTGAAAACAAAGTAAATAAAATTCAAAAAAGTTTATCTGACAAAAAAGATCAAGCTTTAGAAGCTGAAAAGCTTGCTAGAGAAAAAAGAGCTGAAGCAATTAAACTTGCTAAGGAAAAAGAATTAAAGGAATTAGAAGCAAAAGAAGAAGCAGCTGAAGAAAAACCTGAAGCAAAAGAAGAAGCAGCTGAAGAAAAACCTGAAGCAAAAGAAGAAGCAGCTG
>Ga0208766_1000789_pt1 | contig 17360 bp, 16 predicted proteins | sample ETN01SmetaG_3_FD_185792 | JGI IMG/M metagenome (GOLD analysis project Ga0208766, IMG submission 185792) | Marine microbial and viral communities from oxygen minimum zone, Eastern Pacific Ocean - ETNP2014F12-01SV263 (SPAdes) (version 2) | ecosystem: Environmental > Aquatic > Marine > Oceanic ... | reverse complement strand
AAACTGGGGAAAGGTTGTGAAGGAAACCTGGCGCTGGTATGGATCTCTTGATACGATCACACTTGAAGAAATTCGGCATACAGGAGCCCATGGCATTGTCACCGCACTACACGAAATTCCATACGGTGAGGTCTGGGAGCGTGACGTCATTTCCGAGCGTCGGAACATTGTTCGTGCGTCTGGTTTTGATTGGGATGTCGTTGAAAGTCTACCGCTGCATGAAGACATTAAGAGGGGAACAGGGAACTTGACTTCACTGTTTTCAAATTATCGACAATCACTTGCAAATTTGGCAGCTGAGGGCATTCGGACCATTTGCTACAACTTCATGCCGTTACTAGATTGGACGCGCACCGATCTAAAATCACCAGTAACCAGTGGAGGGACTTGCCTGCGTTTCTCAGCAAAGCGGATGGCAGCTTTTGAAATTTTTATACTGGATCGCAAGGGTGCGGAGGAAGACTATTCTAGTGAGGTGATAGAAAAGGCGCGCGTTTGGTATCAATCGTCATCAAAAGATGATCAGACAGAATTGCTGAACTCAATCATGTCGGGCATGCCTGGCGCATTCGATCGTTACGATATCGAAGGTTTGAGATGTGAATTAAAGACCTATCTTGGTGCTAAACCAGCCGATCTGCGCGTGAATTATGAAAGGTTCCTTAATGAAATAATGCCGGTCGCTGAAGAATTAAATCTGCGGATGTGCGTACATCCTGATGACCCTCCGCGTAATCTTCTGGGTCTTCCGAGAATTGTTTCGACCGGAGATGATATAGACTGGATTATGACAGCTTATCAGAAGCGTGCTAATGGTTGGACGATTTGTTCTGGATCTCTCGGAGCAAATTCGAAAAATAACGTTGTTGAGATTGCGCGGAAGAACGCCGATCGAATTCACTTTGCACATCTTCGAAACGTTCGAAAAGAACCCGATGGATCTTTCGAAGAGACCGCACATCTCGAAGGGGACACTGATATGAGAGCCTTATGTCAGGTGCTTTTGGAAGAAGAGAAAACGCGCCAGCTTAACGAGCAAACTGATTGGGAAATACCATTTAGGCCAGATCACGGTCACGAACTACTCTCTGATTCTGAGAAAAAAACCTTTCCCGGATACCCACTTATCGGCCGTCTGCGAGGCTTGGCTGAAATTCGCGGCGTAATTTACGGGTTAAAATCATGAGTGATAGAAAAATACGCCATGAAGTTGTTTTTAGAAATCGGCTGGATATAGGATTTCAGTCGATAGTGGCGACATCTATACCCTCGACCGGAGACCGGAAGCGTCATGCTAAGTTTTAAATCAGGTGAAATTGTTGCAGTCGGCGAAGCGATGATTGAAATGGCCGTCACCCATGAGGGCCATTATCGAAGAGGATTTGCAGGGGATACGTTTAACACCATCTGGCACATGGCTCAGGTGCTTGGCAGTCAATTTGATCTCGGTTTTGTGACGAAGGTTGGCGTTGACAGTCTGTCAAACGAGTTCATTGCGGAACTTGAAAGAGATGGGCTCACGACAAAAGACGTCTGCCAGGTATCCGAGCGAACAATGGGTCTTTATATGATTGAGCTTGATGGCGTGGAGAGACACTTCCACTATTGGCGAAACCATTCAGCCGCACAATTGCTGGCTGATGATGAAACATGGCTAAGCAAAGCTTTTGGGGAAGCCAGTTTGATACATCTTTCTGGGATAACGCTTGCAATCCTGAGTGAAGAGGCACGTCAACAATTGTTTAACAGTCTGAAGCTGGCGCGCGCTAATGGCGCACGGGTTTCGTTTGATCCCAACATCCGACCCCGCCTCTGGGCATCGCGTGATGAACTCTGCACGACCTTGCAGAGCTTTCTGAGTGTAACGGACATTGCGCTGCCGAGTTTTGAGGATGAAGCCGCTTATTGGGGGGACAAAACCCCGGAAGATACGTTGAATCGATTCCTCCTCGAAGGCGTAGATGAGATCGTGGTGAAGAATGGTTCCAAAGCCGTTGTGGCTATGGTGGCGGACGGGGAAATGATTGTGAAGACCACAACGGCTGTTTCTAATGTCCGTGACACCTCTGGCGCGGGTGACGCCCTTAACGCCGGATACTTGGCCTCCCGTCTTATGGGGCATAACCAAGAGAAGTCTGTCGTCAGTGGTCAAAAATTAGCGGCAGAGGTGATCCGCCACTTCGGCGCGCGACTTCCGAAAGATCAGATTCCTGCTCTTTTCTAGCTTGGGTCAAAAGTAAACTATAACCAGTAAATTACGCTGCGAATTCTAGCCAAGCTTCAATAGTAAAAATATAAACTAATAGAATAAATAATATTTGAATACTTTCCTATAGAAGTAGTAATCTTTTATGGAGATTATTTTAATGAAAGTTTTGAGAGCGTTCTTAACAAACAAGATAGAAAATTTAAGGAAAAGTAAATGCAGTATGATGCGAGAAAAAATGATCATGGATTACCCCATGATCCCTTTAAGGCAATAGTTGCTCCCAGGCCAATAGGCTGGATAGGTTCCCAAAACAAGGGTGGTCAAAAAAACTTAGCCCCTTACAGTTACTTTAATGGCATATCTGATCGGCCCCATTATGTGATATTTTCTTCAAATGGACTTAAAGATTCATTGATAAATATTGAAGAAACGGGTGTTTTTACCGCTTCTTTGGCGACAGCTAAGTTGTTTAATCAGATGAACATTTCATCCGTGCCGGCTAAGTACGGAGTTGATGAATTTGAGCTTTCAGGATTAACAGCCCGCCAGGGAAATTATGTCGATGCGCCCTGTGTTGCGGAGAGCCCAGCTGTTCTTGAATGTGAACTTTGGAAAGTGGTAGATCTGCCTCATAGTAACCGAAAAAATAATTCGGGAAACTATATTGTAATTGGACATGTAATAGGGATCTACATAGATGACAGTTATATTAAAAATGGACTATTTGATTTTAGATTGGCGGAACCATTAGGACGCCTAGGCTATATGGATTATGGTATTATTAATTCAAAAAACACATTCACCAAAAACAGACCAAAATTAAGTAAAGACGGGGAAGTTGAGCCTGTGAAAGATTGGGATGGAGCCTATAAATAATAAAATAAAAAAAGATTGCTGATAGTTTGTTGTTCTTGACCTAATCAAAAGTTTCTGCATGATAATCTTATTCCAATTTGCAGGAGATCTGTCATGTCGCGAAAACATGAAAACTACCGCGAAGAAGTTATCGGTCGAGCTAATGTTGAAGATACACCAGAACTTTTAGAATACTATAATGAGCTAAATAAATATAAGGCTGGACCACTTTGGACAGTTGCAAATAAAATTGAACCCTGGGAACCTAAAAGTGAAAGCGTGCCTGTTGTCTGGCGTTATAATGATCTTCGAGAACACGTTTTGCGTTCGCTTGAGCTTGTAACTCCTGAAAAAGCCGGTCGTCGAGTGGTCTATCTGAATAACCCTGGTCGCCAGGATGTACACGCAGCTGTGGGCTGGATTTATGCTGGATTGCAAGTTATGAACCCTGGAGAAAAGGCAATGGCACACAGACATTCAGCATCGGCTATTCGTTTTATTATGGAAGGTGAGGGTGCTTATACGGTGGTGGATGGTCACAAGATGACCCTTGGTCGGAATGACTTTGTTTTGACGCCCAATGGCACATGGCATGAACATGCGGTAGAAGAAACTGGTTCAACCTGCATTTGGCAAGATGGACTAGACATACCACTGGTTAATTCGTTGGAGGCGAATTTTTATGAAGTCCATCCAGATTTGAGTGAACCAGTCGCCTATCCAATTGATGATATGACCAAGACTTGGGGCAATCCTGGTTTGACGCCTGCAGGTGGTGACTGGAATAAGGGTTACAGTCCGATGTTCAAATATGAATGGGACCCGACATATGAGTCCCTATTAAAACATTCCAAGACTAGCAGTGAATCGCCTTATGATGGGTTTATGATGGAATATGTTAATCCAGTGACAAATGGACCAGTAATGCAGACCATGGGAGCATCGATACAGATGCTACTCCCAGGTGAGCAAACAAAGGCTCACCGCCATACAGGAAGTTTTCTCTATCACGTTGCTAAAGGTTCTGGGCATTCCGTTATCAATGGAAAACGTTTTGAATGGTCAGAACATGATATTTTCTGTGTACCAAGTTGGGCATGGCATGAACATGTTAACGGATCAAATACTGAAGATGCTTGCCTGTTCTGCCTTAATGACTTGCCAGTAATGCGTTCATTGGGACTTTATCGAGAAGAGGCCTATGCTGAAAACAATGGCAGTCAACCCTTGTTTGAGGACAAAAAATAATGAAACTTGTAACTTATCGTGCCTCGATCGAAGACGAAGCGCGACTAGGTGTTTTAAGAGATGACCTAGTTATTGATGTTCAGGCATTGGGCGCAGTTAATGATGTAGATATGCCCGACACAATGCTGGGTTTAATTGATGCAGGAAAACCAGCACTGGCAGCTTTGCAGGATATGTTGGTCGGTAAGAAGGTGCCAGTTAACATTTCTGTAAACTTTTCAAATTCTATTATATGTGCACCGATCCCTCGGCCTCGCAAAAATATCTGGGGTATTGGTCTTAACTACACTGAACATATAGCGGAAAGTGCCCGAGCACTTGATACATCCAAAGAGTTGCCACAAAAGCCGGTATTATTTACTAAGCCTCCTACAGCAGTGATCGGTCAAGGTGAACCGATTCATCACAACAGCAAAATGACGAAGCAGTTGGACTGGGAGGTTGAGCTGGCGGTTATTCTGGGCTCTGGGGGCAAGAACATCGCAAAGTCTGATGCCATGAAGCATGTATTTGGTTATTCGGTGATTATTGATGTTTCAGCGCGAGACAATAGACGTGCCGGGCAGTGGATATTTTCCAAGGGGCAGGACAGCTTTGCCCCTTTTGGCCCTTGCATCGTAACTTCTGATGAAATTAAGAACCCACACAATCTAGTTCTTTGGTTGACCAAGAATAATGAAGAAAAACAACGGTCAAACACAAAATTTCTGCTGTTTGATATTCCTTCGCTCATTTCTGATATTTCAACCGGTATGACGGTTGAACCAGGAGATATTATTGCCACTGGAACCCCTTCTGGAGTGGGAGCTGGGCGCGATCCCCAAGAGTGGATGTGGCCAGGCGATACCATTGAAGCTTGCGTTGAAGGTATTGGCACTCTTCGCCACCCGATTATTAACGCTACGCCTTCAGGTGAAGTGTAATGCCGTTAAGTTTTAAAGCGGCTGTGGTGCAAATAGCATCAATCCCCAACGATCCTTTGGCGACAGCTGAAAAAGCGGCTGAAAAACTTCGAGAGGCAGCTGCAAAGGGTGCTCGTTTGGTTGTCTTTCCTGAGGCATTGATAGGGGGCTATCCAAAAGGTGCAAGTTTTGGAGCGCCTATTGGTTTTAGAAAACCAGAAGGCCGTGATGCCTTCGCAAAATACCATAGCCGGGCAATTGAGATAGATGGACCTGAAGTTGAAATTATGACCGAGGCAGCTACAGAAACAGGCACCTTTGTAGTTGTTGGAATTATAGAACGGGATAAAGGAACGCTTTATTGCACAGTGCTCTATTTTGATGGTGAAAAGGGGTTGGTTGGCAAACATCGAAAGTTAATGCCAACTGCAGCTGAGCGGCTTATTTGGGGTTTTGGTGACGGATCAACAATGCCGGTCTTTGAAACTGATCTTGGTACCATAGGCGCAGTTATCTGTTGGGAAAATTACATGCCAGCACTTCGAATGCATATGTACGCGCAAGGCGTTTCACTTTATTGCGCACCGACAGCAGACGACCGAGACACTTGGGTACCGTCAATGCAACACATCGCTTTGGAAGGTCGAACTTTTGTGTTGACGGCCTGTCAGTACATTAAGCGAGGCACTTTTGAAGATAACCATGAAAGCGCACTAGGAGATGACCCTGAAACTGTTATGATGCGCGGTGGATCGGCTATCATCAACCCTCTTGGTAACGTTCTGGCTGGACCAGATTTTACTGGAGAAACCATCATTTACGCAGATTTGGATATGGACGATGTGATGCGTGGAAAATATGATTTTGACGTGACAGGTCATTACGCCCGCCCTGACGTGTTTGAATTGATCGTTGATACTCGCGCCAAACCTGCAGTGCGCAAGGTCTAGTTCTTTTTTTGCTTTGCTTAAGGTAGATTGATCCTAAATATATAAAAGAGAAACTGACACAATGTCAGTTTAGTAAAGTTTTCATCAGGTGTCAGAAAACTCAAATCAGTGAACTATAGAAAACAAACATTGACAGAATATGATAGGATATGCAAAACTTTACTCATCAGTAAAGAAAGTGAAATTGTATGCTACAGGAAAGAATTGAAGGAAAGTGGATTTCGTCATTTCGCCGGGTATTTGTGCTCAATGGAATTGGAAAGGGAACCACAGTTGCGCTGATCTCTGAAACACAATCTCGTCCAGTTCTAGAGCATTTATCAGAACTAGCTCTTTACGACCTAGGAGCCGATTTTTGTATTTTGAAAATGCCTACACCGCCCCAAACGGCTCCTGTTCCTGTCAAAGGAACTGGAACTTCATTAGCTATTCAACATAACCGCGCCATTATTGAGGCTATGAAAAAATGTGAAATTGTAGTCGATTGCACTGTCGAGGGAATGATACACTCCCCTGAATGGCCAGAGATTGAAGCTGCTGGGGCACGCATTCTTGTGGTAACTAATGAGCACCCTGAAATTCTTGAACGAACCGAACCATTTGCTGAATTAGGGCCTAAGGTTGATTTGGGCGTTAAAATGTTGTCTGAGGCGCGCGAAATGCGTGTAACTTCAGAAGCGGGCACTGATTTAATTGTAGATTTGACCGATGCGCCTTGCGGAGGCACTCCTGGTTTTGGAACAAATCCTGGTCATGTTGCTCACTGGCCAGGTGGCCTGTGCTTAGCTTTTCCTGGAAAAGGCTGTGTAAATGGTCGCATTGTGATGGATCTAGGTGACATGAACTTAACTTTTAAAACTTACTTAACCAGCCGAATAGATTTCACAGTTGAAAATGACTATGTGACTGCGATTAAAGGCGATGGGATTGATGCTGAACATTTTCGAGATTACATGGAAGCTTGGGAAGATACCGAGGCTTATGGTTTTTCCCATGTTGGTTGGGGTATGAATCCTCGTGCACGTTGGGTGAGTGGGGCCCTTTATGATAAGCGAGATATGCAGGCAGTTGAATTTAGGGCTTGGGCCGGTAATTTTCTTTGGTCTACTGGTGCCAATCAGTACGCAGGCCGATTTACCGAAGGTCATTTCGATTTGCCGATGCGTAAATGCACTATTGCTCTAGACAGCCAAGTCGTTGTTAAGGATGGCGTTTTACAAGGTGATTTGGCTTTAATTGAGGCAGTTAAGTGAGTTCTCCTGCCGATTATTATGACTTAGAGCGTATTAGACCAGAGGTTTTGAAGGTTTTAAATCGTATCAATGAGATGGGTCCAAATTTTTCTGATAGAGCATTTAGCATTGATAATGATGCAAGCTTCCCTGTCGAGAATTACAAGGATTTGGCTTCAGAAGGTTTCATGACCTTGACTGTCCCAGAAGAATTTGGTGGCATGGATTTTAATCTAGGTGAATACGCAATGGTTGGTGCCGAAATTGCGAAATATTGTGGTGCCACTGCTTTAACTTTCAATATGCATAACTCTTCCATGATGTGGTCACGCTTTATGTACGAACTACCGAATTTGACAAAACGTGACCGCGCAGCATTTGCTCCGTTACGTGAAAGGCAATTCCGTCGTGCGGTCAAAGAACAAGGTGTTTATTCACAACCGATTTCTGAGGCAGGCCAGAATTGGACATCAAAACCAGCTCAGACAGAATGCTTCAAAGTTGATGGTGGTTGGAAGATCAACGGCTTTAAGAAATTTGCTTCACTGGCAGGTTATTGTGATTACTACTCTATTGTTTGCACAGAAAGGTTTGAAGGCATTGAACCGCGACATGAAGATACGATGATCTTTGTGGTGCACAAGGACACACCAGGACTAGAAATTAAAGGTGATTGGGATCCATTGGGTATGCGGGCCACAAATAGCCGAGACCTGATTTTGAAAGAAGTATTCGTTTCAGAGAAAGACCTGATGATGCCTAGAGGTATTTTTATCAAAACTTTACCGCATTTCCCTCATGTTATGGCGACACTTTCACCTACCTATATGGGCATTGCTCAATCAGCCTATGACTTTACCGTTGCCTATCTTCGCGGCGATATCAAGGGCCAACCAATTGCAGACAGGCGACTGTTCGCGACTAAAAGGTTTGCAGTGGCTAAAATGTATGCACGCCTTGCTCCGGTGCGTGCATTGTGGTGGCAAGTCTTTATGGAGGCCAAAGGTTTTCCGTCTCATGCAGAGGTTCTAAGGATGTATGCAGCTCAATACAATGTTATGGAAGTTGCACAGGAAATTGCTGCTTTAGCTATCCGTACATGTGGTGGGCAGTCTATGTTGAAATCTCTACCGCTGGAGCGCATCTATCGTGACAGTCGGTGTGGTGCTTTGATGCTGCCTTATACCTCAGAGATTATGGAAGATTATCTGTCTGTACTTACACTTTATGATCTTGATGAAATAGATAATGCCCCAGGTGATGAATTTGGAGCGCGTAGTTCGTTGTGGCGAGGTAACAACGATTTAAAAATGAGAGCAGTTAGATAAAATCATGCCATGGAAGAATGTTATTGCATCTGGAGACATTCCCGTCTCACCAGAACTAGTTTGGTCATTGGTAAGGGACTTTTGCGGTAAATGGCACCCAGCAATCTCAACTATGGGGGCAGAACATGATAAATCAGGTCGTCTGCTTCGAGTTTTCACGGTGCATAGCCAAGATGTGGTATACCGAGAACGATTGACTTGGTTCAGTGATAGCGATCGCTCGATGTCTTACACCCATGTTGAGGGCATCCACGGGGTAGAGATTTACAATGCTCAGTTGTTAGTTTCGAACAACAAAGATGGTGGCGCGAGAATTACTATGACTGCGAAACTTCTTGCGCCAGATCCACGTGACGAAGAGATAGCAATTGGCACCAAGAAAATTTTTGATGAAGCTATTATTGAAATTAAAAAGTTAACAAAGTTGCCAATGCCTTTGCAGGCTCCATCGAATCCAAACTTTGCCTATGACAAACCAATTCAAACCTTCGCATTTGGAGATACTCCTAGATTAGCGATATCTCATATAGGAGAGCCATCAGAAACACTATGCTTATTTTTGCACGGTATTGGAGGTAACAAGAGTAATTGGAACCAACAACTTGCATCAGTGGCTCCTTATGTTCAATCGGCCGCATTGGATTTGCGGGGTTACGGTGAAAGCACTTTGGGAGAAATACAGTCCAATGTAGATGAATATTGTGACGATATACTGTCTGTAGCTGATAGGTTGGGTGCTTTGAATTTAGTCTTGTGTGGACTTTCATATGGATCTTGGATTGCAACATCTTTTGCAATGCGATATCCAAATCGTTTGTCCGCATTGGTTTTATCTGGTGGGTGTACAGGCATGTCTGAGGCCCTTCCAGAAGAACGTGAAGCTTTTCGGCTAAGCCGCGAAGTGCCAATTAATGAAGGGAAAACGCCAGCTGATTTTTCTGAGGATTTGCTTCCAGTGATATCTGGACCAGATATTTCAAATGCTATTAAAGTAGAACTTTTAAACTCAATGCAGGCGATCCCGACTGAAACTTATATTGACGCCCTTAAATGTTTTACCAACCCAGTTGAAAAGTTTGACTTTTCGAAAATAACTATGCCGGTTTTATTAATGACAGGTGAACATGACAAATTGGCACCACCAGATGAAATTAGGGGAGTGGCGAAACGTATTTTTGAATCAGCACCAGAACCGGATGTTCGCTTTGAATGTGTGACAGGTGCGGGACATGTCTGTAATCTGGAAAACCCAAATTCTTATAATACAGCTCTTGTGGATTTTATTATGCGAGTTATTCAATGAGCAATTTATCTCGTCGTCAACAGAACCGCCTTAATAAGGAAAATCGGGCTCTTGATGCAGCTTTGAAAGTATTTTCTCAATTTGGCTTTGAGTCTGCAACAATGGAAGCCATTGCCAGCGAAGCGAATTTAACTAAGCCTACACTTTACGAATACTTTGGAAGTAAGGATGAACTTTTTAAAGCTATGATGTTGGCTCCTCGTGACCTGATGATGCTTGCTTTCGATGAGGAAGAAGATGACCATGTTTCGCAGCTGTGGACATTTGCTTGGACGTATGTGGATACTGTCATGAAGCCTGAATTTCTGTCACTTGCTCGCCTCATCATTGGAGATGCTAAACGTTTTGTTGAAATTGGGAGAGCCTACCAGGCCAGCGGACCCGACCGCGTTCTTGAAGGGCTAACAAAATATATGGTACGCCAGGGTATGCAGAATCGGTTAAAGATTGAAGACCCAGAGCTTGCAGCAGAAGATTTCTGGGGTTTAATTCTTTCAGCTCCCAGAAACAAGGCATTGCACATTCCAGATTATACTCCTAATATTCACATGCTGGCGCGCTATGTCCATAATGGAATGAAGGTTTTTCTTCGTGCGTATTCAGTTGATGTTGTTCATGATTTGGGAAAACTTTCAAACTTAATTGAAAGTAGCGCAAATAGGGGAGCTAGGAGATGAAAATTAAAGATTATTTATCCAATAAGAATAGTCGATTTGCAACAGTGGCAATGACTGATACAAATGGTCTTTTGCGTGGGCAAATGTTGTCAGTTGACAACCTAAAAAGTGTGCTTAAAAATGGAATGGGTATGGCTCCAGCTCAACTGGCTTTAGATCCAACTGATGAAATATTACACTTGCCTGGAGTTACTGATGATGATGGTGATTTTCATGATGGTCTCTTGAAACTTGATGAGAAAAGTGCTCGAAGTTTGCCATGGTCTTCACCTGGTCATAATTTGCTAATTCTATCACAGTTTTCTGATGAAACAGCTTCAATTTGCCCCCGTTCAATACTTCAAAAAATATTAAATCGTGCAACTAAGGCCGACATCACACCGCGATATGGTTTAGAGCTTGAATACACTCTGTTCGATGAAACAGAGGAAAGTGCAAAGGCCAAAGGATTTCGCAATCTTAAAACAGCAACCCCTCATAAAAGCCATGATTTAATAACTTATCAAGTTTTGCAATCTGAATGGTATCAAGATGTTTCTGAAATGTGCGAGAAACTGGATATTAAACTGTCAAAAATGCACGAAGAAATTGGTGGAGGATTTATGGAGGCTTGTGTTGGTGCAGGTACTGGGACAGATCCTGCTGACCAGGCTGTGATTTTGAAAAATTTTCTTCGTATCCTTGCCATGCGCCAGGGTCGAAGTGCTACATTTATGCCTCGATGGTCAGAACAAGCAGATAGTCAGTCAATGCACGTTCACATGTCTTTTTTAGACAGCAAAGGAAAATCCTTATTCTATAGTGCAGATGGAGAACATTCTATGTCGGAAAAGTTCAGACACTTTATTGGAGGGTTACAAAAATATTCCGGTGATTTGAGTTTAATGTTTTTGCCAACAGTTAATTCTTATAGAAGATTTGCACCCGGAACTTTTGCTCCTCCTTCACTGCATTGGGGCTTTGAAAACAGGACTACCTGTTTTCGTGTTGTTGGTCATACACCTGATACCTTGCGAGTTGAAAATCGTTTAGCTGGATCAGATGTTAATCCTTACTTTAACGTAGCAGCTACCTTGGCAGCTGGACTTGAGGGAGTTTTAAATAAGATTGAGCCTTTACCAGGTATTGCTGGTAGCGGCTTTGTTTTACCAGATGCACCGAGCTACTGTAGATCCATGCCTGCAGCAATCAGGCAACTGCGTGAGTCAACTTTCGCAAAAAAATGGTTCGGGGAACGCTTTGTTACAACTTTTAGTGCATCTCGCGAAAGTCAACTTGAAGCGTTTAGTGCTAAAGTGCCGGATATTGAATTAGAACGTTTTTTTGGACTAGTTTAAGCTATTTTGTATACCCACGTTTTCAAGATGCAATCTCATAAATATTTGTCCAGCACCTGACAATTATTCAATATTTTTTGTTCTTAATGTATAAACAAATATCCAGCTAAAAATTAATAATGGCAACCCAATACCAAAAGACAATTGAATGCCATAGTTTTCTGCAACAAAACCAAGTAAAGGTGGTCCTAAAAGGAATACAAGAAATGATATCTGCGCTAATGATGCGACATTTGCTGTGGCAGATCTATCAGTCCTTTGGGCAGCAGCAGACATAGCCAAGGGAAACAAGACAGCATTCCCTCCACCCATGAGTGCAAAACCAAATAAAGCTAGATACGGTTCTATTGAGAAACAAACTAAAATCAGACCAATTAACATGGAAATAATAGATACTCTTGAGACATTCACGGGCCCAAAGCGTTCAACAAATGTATCAGCAAAATATCTCACTATGAATTGAGCAAATGCGCCTAAAGCAAAAGCTAAACCATTTAAAAAAGGGGGAGTTGAGAAAACATCACGCATAAATATTATAGACCAATCAATACCCGCGCCTTCAATGAGCATTGCTGAAAGTGTAAATACTACTAAAGCAAGAACACCCTTTGTTGGGCGAACAAAGATCGGACTTTTTACACTGCTATTAGGTCTTTGAGGGGAAGGTTGAAACCTGAAGAAAAATAAGATCGCAAGAAAAGACACAACTAAAAACGATAAAACAAAGTGAACAAGTGGACTTATTTGAATTTGAGAAAGAAAAGCACCTATCAAACCAGCTGTAAAAAAACCTAGACTCCAAAATGAATGGCTTCTGTTCATAATGTTTTTCTTTATTCGATATTCAGTTCGATCAGCTTCTAAATTAACAGCTACTTCAATCGCTCCAACTGTTAACCCTCCTAAGAATAGTGACAGAAAAAATGAGAAGGGATCATAAGATAATGAGCTAATAATTAATGATATGCCGAGAATTGGAATGCCAAGACAAATTAATAAACGAGAGCCTGTAACTGTCAGGATTTTTTCTGCGAAAAGAAGTGAAATTTGAACTCCAAAAGGCAATCCAGCTAAAGCCAGACCCAAGGAACTCTCACCTACTTTCATTTGAAGTTGTAAATCTCCAATTCTTGGGAAAAACGCTCCAAAACAAAATGAATAAATAAAAAAAGAAAAAAAGACATTATGTTGTGGGAGAGAGAAGCGCATCATTAATTATCCAAGGTATGAAAACAATCTCATTGCCTAAGCAGTGGACGCGTTAAGCAAGTAGGGCCACCTTCACAGCCAACACAAAGTTCTTCGCCTTTAAAAACTTTAACATTTATGCCAGCATCAGATAAAGAAGCTTGGGTGTCAGCTAATCCGTCTATCATTATGCAATTACCAGGTGATGTAGCTAAAACGTTGGCGCTTAGAGTATTGCTAGACTCATATTCTTCAACGGGAGCTTGAATTAACGTAAAGTCTTTTTTTAACAATAGCTTATATAAACCAACTGGCAAAAACGGCATATATACTAGTGCTTTTTTATCGTCTACAAGACTAATCAGTGACATTAAATGAAGACAAGCTTGTGCTCCCAAGTATACTGGTAAATCGAAAACATGAACCTCAATTCCTAAAGGTGAAACAATGTCTTTCAGTTGGTTAATTCCTTTTTGGGTAGTGCGAAATCCTCGACCTATAATAAGGGTTTTATCATCTAACCATAATGTATCTCCTGCCTCTGCAAATGCAGGTCCCTGAATTGAACCAATTATAGGAATGTTATGTTTTTCATAAAATTTGCGGTGAATATCTTGTTCACCTGACCTAAGTGGTTTTCCAGGAGACATCAGAATCGCTCCATTTTTTGTCATTAATGAAGCGTCATAAGTAAAAATAGCGTCTGCAATGCCCTGATCATCTTCATTCATCCAATAAATTTCTACGCCAGCATCTTCTAAAAGACTTACAAAGGATGAGTGAATTCTATCAATTTTCTCTGGTTTGAATTTTGGTCCATAATTCCATTTACTAGGATCCGCATTTTTTAATGAAAAACTTGGCTTCATGACAGCCACCTTTTTCAAGGGATCTGTCATAGATGAAACTCCATAAATCATTCGTTACCTTGAACTCGATCTAGATAGTCTGCATTATGATCGCAAAGGTGCAAGGCGTCATCAGTAGTAATCGCGGTGCAAAATTCACCATGCAAATTTCCTATTGCCATATTATGTACAAGATCAGGATCAAAATCTGATTTGTCATGGCCTATACAATTCATTGCGGCGCAAGCGTCATGAACTAAGTATGTATCAAACCCCAAATTACCAGACATTCGAACAGTCGTTTCAATGCAAACATTTGTAAAAAAACCAAGAACAACTAAGCGTTGTATGCCCGCTCTTCTTAAATCTAACTCTAAAGAGGTTCCAATAAATCCACTATTAACGTCTTTTATTACGACAATGTCATTATCCATAGGGTCCATTCCCTCTAGTTGTTGACCGCTTTCAATATTGATTTTAAGCGGTGAGCCTTTTTCTCTAGAGTTATGTTTAGTAAAAGCAATTTTTCTGTCTGACTTTCTCCATTTTTTAAGTACAGTAATAATATTTGTTTCAGCTTTTGGATTATTGCGTCTGCCATTTGGACCGCCATAATAACTAGTGTCGTTAATTCCCTTTTGAACATCTACAAGTAATAATGCCGTTGAAAGGTCAAACTTTTTGATCATTTTAAACCCAGGATTTAATTTATTTTAAGTTTACAACATAATAGCTTGATTAAATGTGAATTCAATTTTTTTATAAAATAAGTATGATCAATTTGAATAATGGTATTGACAATTTGATGAATAGCTTTTTACAGAAATTTAATTGAAAGAAATTTTTGTATTAATAAAATTCTTTTCATTTAAAAAAGCGTTAAGCTATTATTCCATTGACAACTAAAAGGTGAATCATGATAACGAAAATTGTTCTTACGGGTGCTGGAGGCAGGTTAGGTTCTTACTTAAGAGAGCCCTTATCAAAGTTATGTAAAAACTTAATATCAACAGATATCAAAGAAAGTATAGGCTCACTATATAAGAATGAAACTTACATAAAAGCAGATTTATCAATCTTTAAAGAGATTAATCCAATTATAGAAGGAGCGACAATGGTCTGTCATTTTGGTGCAATAGTTGATGAACTGTCTTTTGATACATTGCTGGGACCTAATTTTGTTGGTTCGTATAACATTTGGGAGTCATCCAAGCAGCATAATGTCAAAAGAGTGATATACTCTAGTTCAGTTCACGCTGTTGGAATGAATTTAAAAACTGAAACGCTTACACCAAGCACCCCGCATAGACCGGATAGTTTTTATGGTTTAGCTAAATGCTTTACTGAAGATTTAGCCAAGATGTATTTCGAAAAAAATGGTATTGAAGCTGTTTGTTTAAGAATTGCTTCATGCGCGCCAGTGAATTCAGCTAGAAGCCTTTCTAGTTGGTTGTCATATGATGATTTGATTTTGCTTGTGATTAGAGCAATCGATACACCCTTTACTGGGTATACTATAGTCTATGGAATTTCTAATAACACAAGGAGTAACATTGATAATTCTGAATCCTCTCATATTGGATATTTACCTAAAGATGACGCAGAGATTTTTGCAGAAGAAATTCTTCAAAGGGATTTAACTGAGGAGCTCAGTGATCATGGAAATCGATGCCATGGTGGAGCATTTGCATCTACAGAGCTAGGATTAAGTCCCATGGGGAGAATGAAAATCATACACGACCCGAAGGTAAAGAACTGATATAATATGAGTTATAATTTTAAAAACACTTTAGTTAGAAAACCAGGAAAAAGTATTTCAAAAGCAATAAGTTCTATGAGCTTAGTTCCTGAATATGAAATAGTAATTAAAGAACATGAGAACTATATAGAAACACTAAAAGATTCTGGCGTTAATGTAATATCTTTAGCACCACTTGAAGATTTTCCAGATAGCATTTTTGTTGAAGATCCTGCTCTGACTTTTTTGGATTTTTGTATTATTTTGAGACCGGGTGCAAAATCTCGTTTTGGCGAAAGAAAAGTGTTTGAGAGTGAAGCAAAAGAACATTTTGAAAAAGTTTTCGCTCTAGAAAAAGGAACAGTTGAAGGGGGTGACGTTCTAAGAATAAACGATCATTTCATTATAGGGCTTTCTGATAGGACAAATAAATATGGCGCTGAAGAATTAGCCAACAAATTAATTTATCTTGGTGCAACCGTAGAAATTTCTAAAACCCCGGAAGGTATTCTTCATTTCAAATCAGAGTGTAGTTTGTTGGATGATGAAACAATCTTTTTAACCAGAAGGATGTCAGAGACAAAGTTTTTTAGTAAAAATTATCGTACTGTTGAAGTTCCTAGTGGTGAAGAAATAGCGGCTAATTCCCTAAGAGTAAATGAAAATTTAATAATTCCTATGGGGTTTTATGAAACACAGGAATTATTATCAAAGAATTATAAAATTAAATTATTAGATGTTAACGAAATTTCAAAAGTCGATGCTGGTTTAAGTTGTATGAGCATAAGATGGTAAAATATTAATTAATCAATGTCTTTCAGGGTGGCGCCCCTTATAATCCTTTAATGACATTTGTAGTGTAGCAACGTCTTTTTCATTGTCTCCTGTAGGATCAAACAATTTGCCAAAATTGAATGTTTTGGTGGGGTAGTCAATACCTAATGGCAGGACTTTGCATTGAGCACTTTGAGCTATTCTTAAAAAGCCTGTCTTCCACTTGGTTACTTTTTTTCTAGTTCCTTCTGGGGTTACAGCAAGTATCACTCCTTTATTATTTTTTGTAAATCTAGCCATCTGTTCTACTAATAATTTTGGGTTATTTCGATCAACTGGTATACCACCTAGCTTATTCAAAATAATATTAAAGCCAGGAACAAATATCGACTTTTTAGCTAGAAAGTTAGCTTTGATATCAATGGATAACAGTAATATTATTCCATATATAAAGTCCCAGTTGGAAGTGTGTGGTGCACAAACTAAAACAACCTTGTTAATGTTAGGGACGGTACCCGCGATTTCCCAGCCAGATAAATATTGAAGTATTTTACCAATTAGCGGAAAAATAAACGGCCTGTGTGCGCGATGAATTTCAGGAACTACCAGTTTAGGTCTCTTATTCAATGTTAAGTTTTCTCTTGCTTGAAATTTTTATTACTACATACAGTATTATTAATTGTACTACAGGAATAATTGGTAAATTGATATTTATTAATATTTATAATTGAATGAATTCAATGATCAATGAATAAGCGTTACTCAAAAGTT
>Ga0208766_1000785_pt1 | contig 17395 bp, 12 predicted proteins | sample ETN01SmetaG_3_FD_185792 | JGI IMG/M metagenome (GOLD analysis project Ga0208766, IMG submission 185792) | Marine microbial and viral communities from oxygen minimum zone, Eastern Pacific Ocean - ETNP2014F12-01SV263 (SPAdes) (version 2) | ecosystem: Environmental > Aquatic > Marine > Oceanic ... | reverse complement strand
TTTTCATCATTATCCTTAGCATTTATTACAGTACTTTGTTCGACGATAATACTTCCTTGCCAACTATGTGTACTTTGGGAATTATCTGTTACGATTAGTGTAATGCTATAGGTTCCCTCCTTATCAAAGATGTAATCAAAATTTTCCTGTGTTCCTTTTATTTCTGAATTATCAGAAGTGTGTAATATCGTCCATTCATATTTTGTAATAATTCCATCTGAGTCATATGAGTCTTCTGCATTGAATGTTACTATGTCACCTTGTTTTACTACAGTAGAGAAAGAATTCGTCGAAGATAAATCATTAACATAAATTATGCCTATTGCAACAGGTTTTATGTTTTCTTCTTCTTGTTCTTGAACATAGGCATATTTGTTTAAAGAATTTTCAGAATTTTCTATTTCAGCCTTAATTTCTATACTTCCTGGCTCATATGGAGTCCATACAAAGCCTACAATTTCTTCATCGCCAGAAGAAATTTCAATATCTTTTTGAGAAATCAAGCTATCCTTTGCATAAGTAATAATTGTAACCAAACCTGATTTCCCACCAGTATTGCTAATTGATACAAGAATAGTTGTAGCTTCTCCAACAAAAAGGGGATCATCCCATGAAATACTATTTAGTTCAAAAGTTGCTTTAGGTTCTTCGACTGTAATATCCACATCTATTTCATTATTACTTTCAGTAGTTTCTACAGGATCTGAATTCTCTAGTAAGACTTCTAAATTATGCGTTCCTTTTTCAGCTTCCCAGTCATAACTAATTACTTCCTTTCCTTCAGCTTCAACATCTATATTTCCACTGTAGGTAGTAATACTATCAATCATAAGTTTGTAATCTATGTTTCCAGCAGTTTTACCAAGATTGAGTATTTCAAAATTAATAGTTAACTCTTGCCCTTCTTCTAATGTTCCTTCAATTTCTATGTTTGCAGGTGTAAAATCAGGTTCTTCAGGCGGAGGCCCTACATTAATAGAAAATATTCTTTCATCGTTGTTATTATTTTGGTCCTCAGGTTCAATACTAACAAGTCTAGCAAGTAAATCACTTTCACCTTCTTCAGCAATCCATTCTCCAGAGATTGTTATTTCTTCCTCAATATCAATAGAAACACCTTCAAGTGTTGCAAAACGAATATCATCGTCATACCATCTTAGTTCAAAACCGGTTGCTTCTTCAGTTCCTTGGTTTTTTATTTTAGCATAAATATTGATATGTTCATTATGTATTGGATCTTCATCATCAGTCCAAACATCAATTATGGCTAAATCAACACCATCTGCTGGAGCTTCAGCAACAGAAATAGTAGTATCAATTATATTATTTTCAGTATTTCCTTCAGATGGATTTACATCATATACTTCCACAAGAATTTCATATTCACCTTCATTAGGAGTCCAGTCGTAAGTCCATATTTTGTTAGAACCGATATTTATGGAGCCTAATGAATTATCATCCTCGATTTCACTTTGATCCACAAATAGCTTGATAGCTGAACTATCAATGTCCATATTTCCTTCATTTTTAACTTTTACTGAAATTGTTACAGTATCTCCTTCCACAGGCTCTTCAGGTGTAGTTGAGATTTCAGTAACAACCGCATCAGGTTGATTAATGTCAACAATTTCGTATCCATCAATGTATCCATATCCATAGTAGTAATTGTATTTGTCACTTTCATCAGGTTCAGATGCACTACCGTCATGCTCACCATTCCATGCTTCAGAATAATCTTGAAGTCGATCGCGTGCTGGATTAGTCGTGGAGGTTGGTCTTAACGAGATATCAGTTTCAAGAAGTAATGCAACTAGTCCTGAAACTATAGGTGTAGCCATACTAGTTCCATCTTTATCTGTCCAACCTTGGGCATTACTGTCTCCAAAGAAATTACTATGGCCTAGTGCTGCTCGGATTCCGCTTCCTGGTGCAACTACTGAAGGTTTTAGTTCATCCCACCTGTCACTATCACCATCATCATCTCTTGGGCCATAATTACTGTAGCTTGCCAAGTCATCATCATTTCTATTAATATTGCCATTATTATCCATTGCACCAACAGCAACACTCCAATCAGCTGCAGCAGGTGATGGTACTTCTTCATCACCATCATTTCCCATTGCTATAACTACTACAATTCCAGCAGCATTAGCTTGGTTTACAAGTTGCGATTGTGAATCAGAGCCATCACTTCCACTGGTTGTACCAAGTGACATAGACATAACATGTATGCCATTATTTTGTTCACCATCATTTTCCCAATCGGTATCTACATTTTCAATACAAGCTTCGATAGCCTCATTAATATCCGCACTAGAACCAGATCCCCAATCAGCCATTACTTTCATATCAATTAATCTTGCACCAGGTGCAATTCCAAGATAGTCTTGTATTCCATCACCATCATCATCACCATCTCCATCTTGTCCAGTATCACCTCCCATGCCTAGAACTGTCGAAGCTACATGAGTGCCATGTCCATCGAAATCGTCTGGGTCTTCACTACTGTCTTCTTCAGTAGTAAATTGATAATCTCCATTTTCGTCTGTTGGACAGCCTCCGTCACAATTCATTCCAGCAATAAATCTTCTAACACCTTGGTCTTCAAAAACATCAAAGGTTTCATGTTCATTATCAACTCCAGTATCTAATACGGCCACATTAATTCCTTCACCATAGATGCCATTATCCCATACAACAGGACTGTATTCACTAGATTCTCTAACTTTAATTGCACTTGCAGCAGTATCCAAAAATGCATGAACTGGAGCTTGCCACTCTACAATTTTCAAGTTAGTTATTTTTGTTAATTCAAATACTTTGTCTGAAGGAACCTCATCTAATCTAATAGCATTGATGTATTTGTAAACATGAGTAATCTCAATTCCAATATTATTTATTTCAGTATAATGCAATTGGGTAGGCTTTTCAGTAAACATAAGAATAACATCTATATTTTCTTGTATATTGATTAATGGTTCTATTCTGTCATCGAGTCCATTAGCATTCAAATCAAAAAACGTATTATCAAATCGGTCTTCTTTTTCGGCAATTGAAACCATAGGCACTATTGTGCTTAAAACCAAGAAAGTGACAATCCCAAGACATCTCATTACTTCAGTATTAATGTCCTTCTCTAAAAAACGTTGTGTCTGATTAACCTAATCTTCGATTATAGAGGATGTATACTAATCCAATAAGTCCTATTGTAGCTAAAATTACAGATATTTGGTCATATTTAGGATAATTAAAGTTAGAATCTTCTTGAGGTTTGAGATCTATTGAAATTTCAGCAGAGATATTAGAATTTCCAGTACTTTGGACAATAAATTTAGCATTATAAGTTTTTGAATTATTCATTTCTATACCTATACCTTGGATATCTTTATCTTCAAAAGGTCCTAATTCAAAGTAGGTTTCAGTCAAGTATAGATCCAAGCCTTCTTCTAATTCTTTATTTAAAGTAAATATGTCGTCTCCATTACCTGTATTTTGGATATTTAAGTATATTTTTTGATCAATTTGTTCAGCCTTTATACTTATCCCATAATATTGTGGAACATTGACCGTGATATGTCCATTTCCTGCAAGTTTGCCATTTCTGTCAATAAGGTTTACATTTATTTTGTATTCTTTAGCTTCAGTATTTAGAGGAGGTTTCAATTTTATCAATGATTTTGATTCCCCAGTAAGATGTAAGATTTGTTCAGATTCAAATTCCCATCCTTCTATTATATCTGGATTAACGCTAATAGAATCCCAAGATTGTTCTTTAGTATCTGTTATAATTAGATGACTTTCCAACCAAGAAAATTCATAGTTTTCTTCGTTATTTGTTTTAATTTCTAGTATATTTATATTTTCACTTACTAGAGCATACTCATGAGAAGTAGGATTTTCAGAATCAAAAGGGAAAATTTGTAGAGAGTTTGTGGTGTAATTATTTTCTGAATCTATTTCAAAAGGATCAGTAGATGTTGCATTAACTCTTATTTGAATAAGTCCATTTATTGAAGGATCTGAGATTTTTAGGTTCCACTCTTTATTTTGATTAGGTAAAATTTCATTGTAATTAAATACTTTTTCAATACTGTTGCTAGTTGATAATGAATTAACATTGACTCGAACAGTTATGTTATTTGATGTTATAGTTCCAATATTTTGTATTTCACCGATTATAGTAAAATTATCTCCTTCTTGAACATTTTTAACTTCATGTTTTGTACCATCTTCCATTGTAACTTCTACTTTTGGTATTCCCACTGCTAAATCAGGTAATTGAAGATTAATAAAAAGATTTTTATTTATATAATGGTCTTCGAGAAAATCAATATTATTATAGATTCCAACTTCTAATGAATAATTACCTGATTTTGTAGGCTGTAATAAAACATTATCAATGTTACCGTTATTTATTTCTCCATCATACGTATTTGTGACAATATTATCCGAATTTATCAGTCTAATTTTTATTTTTGAAGCGTCACCAGTGTAACTTCCATTAATAATCACACTATCATTATAGCCAGTTCCAGTGTCTATGCTTTCTATATTTAGTTCAGTAAATTGGCTATTCGATTCTATTTGATTTTGAAAGTTTTCAATAAATTCAAACCATTGATTGTTACTGATTGTAAGATCACTATATCCTATTTCAGCACCATTAGTTGGGAAATAAATAGTCAATCCATGTGCCTTACTTACATTCAATTTTTCAGGTTTTTGCCAGTGATCTTCAGCAATTATTGTTTCTTCTAGTGCATTTTGAACTTTTTTAGCTTCAGTTTGTACATCTGCTACAGGTATTAAGTTTTCTAAATTTACTGCAAAATCGAATAAGTCTCTATAATTTGGGTTTTGATCAAAACGTTGTGTTTCCTCTCTTGATGTAATTATTTCATCACGATATACTGGTAAAATACTATTTATTTCAAAGCTTAAATTATTTAGATTATTCCAAAGATTATCTAATTTATTTGTATTTATTACTGATGCAGTAACTGAATAACTAGTATAGACCGAACCATTACGATATGATTCAACATAGTCATTTACCACATTTTGGGCAAATTGTTCATTAGTAGTTTCTTTATTTAATTTATACAAGAGATGATTGTACGTCCATCCTTCTAGTGGTTCATAAGCTTCAGAACCATGTATCATTTCAGTTTGTTCTTTCAACTCATAGGCAATTTCAAACATGCCCATTAGACACGCATCAAACCCTATCATGGTCAATTTTGGATCACCAGTTACCGTTCGATATTCTTCTAATGATTCTTTTATTTCAGGAACATTCAGGTGACTGTCTTTATCTTCTGCAACTTTTTCCCATCCGCTACCATGGTTCCAAATAACTAAGACTTTTCTCTTTGCAGGATATTGTGATGACGCCCATATCATAAAATCTCTGAGGGTATCTCCATCGCCCATATCTAATTCATTATTCCAATTAGAATTTATTTCATCCAATGGCGTTTCTTCTAAACCATGTTTAATCACATGATATGCATGCGAATCATCATTCATATTCTGGTCAGTTAATACTACAATTTCTAAATCATCGTTTGAACCAACCATTTTCATTTCGTTTAAATCGTCTTCAACCTCTTCATAAAGTGAATTATCTCCAGCCATGTAAACATAAAAGCCCCATTCGGGAATATCTTCTTCTTCCGCTATACTAAAATTGCCTGGTGAGAAAATTAGCAAGAATGCTATTACATATAGCAGGAATTGTTTCACAGTTCAGCCCTGTTAAGCATCTATAAAAACACTCTTTAGCTAATATTCGTCAGTGTAGAGCCATTCTACAACATCATTATCATTGATAACTTTCCGATTTGCAGCTACATCTCCACTTTCATCATTTACTGAATAAGTCCAGAAATATCCTTCTTCACTTTCACAATTACTGCAATCACCCCAACCATCTATAGATGTTATGTACAATCCATAAACTGAATGTGTTGATGAAGTAACTGAATAACTATTTTCACTTGAAGCAATCAAGAGCCCATATGCCGTTGCTTCAGAAGTAGTGGTATCATTAAACATTTTTGTATGGTTTTCACCCAAATTTTTGTATTTAAGTATAATATTTGCAGTTACAATAGTTGATGTATCTATGTCACCTTCTTCAAAATATCCTGTTTCATAGATTATACCGCCGAAGGCTAACAAGTTAACGACTAGTATTGCAATAATTACATTACGAGTTTCACTCACTTAGATTTCATTTATAATCTATCTATAAAAAGACTAAGTTTGTTTAATTTATGATTCTATCTCTTTTTTTGCAGGTATATTATATCCATTTTTGTTATTTGTTGTAAATAAATAATAAAGAGGGAAACCAATAAGTGAAAATGTCATTATACTAGATAAGAGATGATATATCATGAATGGTATACCTAGGATATATACTAATATTAAATTTTCAAAGGTAGTTTCATAGGATAATAGAAAAACTCCAAAGTTTGTCCAAACATCAAAGATTCCAGCAAAGATAATACCTGTTGCACTAAATTTGTAAACAGTATTAGAGTTATAATTTCCCTTAATATGCTTTTTGAACTTAGATGTAATCAGAGATACTAACAAGAAACCAGAGTAAGTAAATAATATTATTTTCGAAGTTCCAAAATATCCTAGGTATAAATCACTCAAACCAATAATAGAAATAGTAACTATGAATGACATGCTCAATGGCAATAGCATTGATGCTAAAAATACAGAAACCATTACCGTTTCAAAATTAGGATAGTCATGCAGTATAACTCTTCCTCCGAATCCTATTGCAAAAAGAATGATTGCCGTCGATAAATTAGATAATCTCTTATTGGTCACTGTAACTGTATCTAGAGACATGAATAAAACTTAATGGCCCAGTTTTTTAATGATTGCTAAAAACATTTCATAAGTTAATTTTTTTGTGTTTATATTATAACGACTGGTATGATATGAATTTACCAATTTCCATTTTAGTTCTGGAAGTTCGTGTACTATGCCATGTTTAAACTTGTAATTAGATTGTTTTCCATTTATGCAATGAATAATTTGTTTATGTGCTAAAATGCCTAAAGCTAGTATGTACTTTAGTTTCTTCATCATATTTATTTCTTCAATCAAGAATGGTCTACAATTAATAATTTCTTTATTATCTGGTTTATTTTGAGGAGGTGCGCATCTTACTGCATTAGATATTCTAACATTATATAATTCTAATTGATCAGTTTTAGAAATACTACTTTTATGATTAGATAATCCTGAATCATATAGAGCTTGATATAATATGTCTCCAGCATAATCTCCTGTAAAAGGGCGCCCTGTTCTCCCAGCTCCATGTTTTCCGGGGGCAAGTCCTACAATCAAGATTTCGGAATTTAAGTGTCCAAATGAGGCTACAGGTTTACACCAATAATTCTCATTAATAAATTCATTCTTGCTATGATTTTTTTTAGTTTTTTGTGCATATTCTATTAGTCTAGGACATCTTTTGCATGAAATAACTCGTTCGTCAAAATCATTCAATATATTATTTGTTTCCAAGTAATCTACAATAACAAACCCCTTATTAAGGGGCTCAAAGTTAGAACATAGGGCGATTATAATGAATGAAAATTATAAAAGTAAATTGCTAGCAAGTGCAGTGACAGCTGTTTTGGTTTTTTCAAGTATCCTGTTTATTACAGGTGCACAGGCAACTCCAAGTGAGGATTTGGATGTTAATCAAATGTATGAACCAGATGGAACTCCACCACCAAGAGCCAATATAGCTTATGATATGATAATAGAATGGAGTAATGATGGCAGCTCACCTTATGATGCAACTGTCAGGCTGTATGAAGATTGTGATTTTAACACTTTAGCAAGTGAATCCGATTCAATAACCATGGGTGCTGGAGAAGAAGGTAATGTTACTTTATCAATCACTTTTGATGATGATGATGCAGACGAACCAGAAGTATGTATTTCAGCAACTATATATCATGATGAAACCGATTATGGAGAGTTCGAGAGTTATATGAGTGTTGAACCAGAAACTGGAGATGCAGATTTGTTTGTAGAATTCCAGATGGAAGGATCAAATTTTGCAAAAGGTGAAGAAGTAAATGTTATGTTTGAGTTTGGTAATGATGGTACAGTAAGTACACTTCATCCCGTAACTTTCATGGCTTATTTTGATTCAGTAGATGATGATGCTACTAATTATTTTGATCCGTCTCCAGTTACGTTTGATTATATTAGCCCACCACCTCCAGACGCACCTCCTGAAGCTGACAGAATGGAATGGCCATATACTATACCTGGTAACACACCAGATGGAAAATATAAGTTTACAGTCGTCATTGATTCAGAGCAAAATAACACAGCTGAAGATCCAGATGCGAATAATAATGTTGATGAGTGGGAAATTTGTGTTGGAGATTGCAGTGAAGCAGATTTATCTATATCTGAACAGTCAGGTTTAAATTCATTACGTGTAGAGCCTGAGGGTGCAGTTGCAGGTATGACACTTTCATTCTATTATGCAGTAACAAATAGTGGCGAAGGTGATGCAGTTCCACCAGGTCCTTTTGATGATCCTCCTAGAGAAGGTAATCTTTCTATGGGTATTGAGGTTATGAAATGTCCAGATGGAGATTGTACAGGTCAAATTTGGGTTCCAGTAAATACAACTGCTGCAATTAAGACACCGATTAATTCAGGTGAAACAATGGAAGACGATTCCATTCTTGGTGTGAATTGGTCTACAAGTTCTAGTGATGCCGGTATGTGGAATATTAGAATAGTAGCTGATTATGAGAATGTAATTGAGGAATCTAATGAGGATAATAATAAGCTTGAGTGGTTTAAAATCCATGATGGCTATTTTAATTTAGCTGAACAAAGACCTGATTTAGTTGTTTCAGGAATTGATGAAGGTATTGATAAAGTATATCAAGACGATGAAAGAATTATTCAAGTTGCAGTTACTCAATCTGCAATGGGTGATGCTATGGCAGATGATGTTAAAGTATACTTGAAAATAACCGATCCTGATTTGAGTGTAATTGATTGGTTTCAGATAGATTCAACAAGAACCGTAGGGTTGGCCCCAGAGACGACTTTTTTCGAATATGCATGGACTCCAACAAAATTAGGATATTATGAATTTTATGCATATGTAGACAAAGAAGACGAGATTTTAGAATGGGATGATACTAATAATGAATATGAAGGCGACAAATTTATACAAGTTTTTGAAAAACTACCTGATTTACAAGTATCAAGTGTTTCTATTACTCCAGTCAATGATGAAGGATATGCAATGGTAGGTGTTTCTTCAGAAGTTGTTGCAACAATTGTTAATTCAGGCATAAGAGATATGACTTCAAGCGAAGGAACAAAATTAGAAGTTTCTTTCTATACTTCAGCACCAATGGCAACAAAGTTGGCAACGATTAATGTAGATCAAGCTTTAGCAGTTGGAGAGAGTATCGATATAACTATTCCATTTAAATTTTTAGAAAATGCACAGTATCGTGTAATTGCTAAAGTTGATGAAGACAAATTAATTGATGAAGAAGATGATAATAATAATGAAAAATATAAGAACATATATGCAGTAAGTTCATTAGATTCTTATGTTACCAATTTTAGTATTGTTGCAGGCGATGGACTTGCAGGTATTGACCATCCTATGACTTTTGATTTAGGAATGTATAATGTACCTGAAGAAGGTACCTACAGACTTCATTTTAATATATCAATTGATGGTACTTTTGGGTGGGGTGAAGTATTAGCTCTATCTAGTGAAAATACAACTGGCTTTTATCCTGTTGGAACTGGTTATTCAGTTTCAGGAAATTATGCCTATATTGATTTCAATTCAAGTTATAATCTACAAACAGTGGTAATTCCTTGGATTCCCGATCCAAGTAGGAGTGATACATACAATGTTACTATAGAAGTAGAGAGTGACATAAATGTAGATACTGAGAACGATCTAGTTTACAGAGAGCTTACAGTTGAAAAACTTACAACAAATATATTAGTTGAATCTATTAAGATTACTGATTCTGATGGTTCAGCTACAATAAAAGTGACTATAGGTTATCCACAAGGTGAACAATCTGATTTAAACGTTGAAGTTGGACTTTTAGTTTATCGCGCTAAAGATTATAATGAAGGTAATCCTCCAATAGATTCGCTTACAGTAAAATCTATTGATGGGATATTAAGAGGAGATTCTAGACCAATTTCATTTACTTGGGCAGTTAGTAACGGAGATTATATTTTTGTTGCAGTAGTTGACCCTGATAATAAGGTCAAGGAAATAAATGAGGCAGATAATAGTTATCCATCTTTATTGACTACTTTTTCACCTTCAGGAACCGTAGATGCAGGTGGTGATGAGGATGAAGGACTATTAGGTCTCCCATCAATTTCAGTAACTATTGCAATGTCCATATTTGGTCTTGTGGCTTTATCTCGTAGAAGAAGTTAATGGAACATACAGCACTGCTATACTTTGTAGGCTCGGCAGGGGCCGGTAAGTCTACACTGGTAGCTACATTGCAAGAATGGATGCAGCATTACCGTTATGATGGCGTTGCAGTAAATTTAGATCCAGGTGCTGAGACTGTAGCTTATGAAGCTGCAATAGATGTCCGTGAGAAATTTACTTTGAGTGATATTATGGATCAATATAGTTTAGGTCCCAATGGAGCACAAGTTGTTTGTGCTGATTTATTGGCATTAGAGCTAGATTGGATGAAAGAGCAAATCCAAGAAGTACATTGTGATTACTTTCTAGTAGATACTCCAGGCCAAACGGAATTATTTTTGTATAGAGAGGCATCAAAGGTATTCATAGAAAATTTATCAGAGAGGTCAGGCATGGTTTTGCTTTTAGATCCTCTTTTATCACGAACGCCTGAAGGGTTTGTAACACAACTTTTGCTTGCTTCTGCAGCACATCTCAGATTCCCAATACCTATGTTTCCAGTTCTAACAAAGTGTGATCTTCTTGAGCCAGAAGAAGTAGATAAGATTCGTGAATGGGCTTCAGATTTTGATGCATTAGCTATGGCAATGCCAAACATGGTTGGAATGTCGGGAGTACTTTCTTCAGAACTATTACGTGTTCTTCAGATATTAACCCTAGAATCAAATCTATTAGCTGTATCTTCAAAAGAAGGAGAAGGAATGGATGATTTATATTCGATAGTCCAATCCACTTTTGCAGGTGGCGACGATTTAGAATCACATGCAGATAAAAACTAATTGTTTTAGTATCTATTATTAATAGTACTATTTTGATGATAATTCATGCCTGAGACAATCCCTCTCATTATTGAGAGAAAGGGTAGCGTAATGACATTAAGGTTGAATAATGTTGAAAAGAAAAATGCACTTAATTCAGAAATTATGGGTGCAATGATAGCATCTATCAAGGAATCTCAGAACTACAGTGAACTCAGAACTATTGTAATTAGAGGTGAGGGTTCTATATTTTGCTCAGGAGCTGATTTAAATGCGTGGGAGCCAGGTCAACTTCAAGAATTATTAAAAGAAATTACTGATTGTAGTTTACCAACTATAGCTTTGGTCCATGGTTCCTGTTTAGGTGGTGGGATGGGATTAATTTGCGCATGTGATTTTATTTTAGCTGATAAAGATACAAAGTTTGGTTTTCCTGAAGTAAGAATAGGTATGATTCCTGCAGTAATCCTTCCTTATGTGTCTCGAAAACTTGATTTAGGTAAAATAAAAGAGTTTTTTCTTACAGGTGAGATTTTTGATGTAACCATTGCTGAGAAATGTGGTCTTTTATATGGGAAATATGAGGAAAATGAATTAGATTTAAATGAATTACTAATTAATTTGCAAAAAGGAGGACCTAGAGCACAGGAAAATATTAAAAAATTATTTAATAATAATTTCTTATCGAAGTCTAGGAAAGAATTAGATTTAGAATTAGCGCGTATAATTAATAATATTAAAGAAGGAAAAGAAGCTAAAGAAGGTATAAACTCATTTTTCCAAAAGAAAAAACCAAATTGGAATAGATAATGTTTAAAAAAATTTTAATAGCTAATCGTGGAGAAATTGCTTGCAGAATAATTAAGGCTTGCCAAGAAATGAAAATAAAAACAGTTGCAATTTATTCAGATATTGATTCTGAAGCACCTCATGTTATGATGGCCGATGAATCTATAGAGATTGGTCCTGCAAATCCCTCAGAAAGTTATCTGAATTTTGATAAGGTTATTAATGCAGCTAAAAAAACAAATTCAGATGCTATTCATCCAGGATATGGTTTTTTATCGGAAAATGGAAAATTTGCACAATTTGTGATAGATTCAGGTCTAGTTTTCATAGGTCCCGATCCCGAAACAATTAGAGTAATGGGAGATAAAGCTGAATCTAAGAAAATGATGATTGATGCAGGAGTACCTACTATTCCAGGAAGTGATGGAGAATTGAGTGGAAATATAGACAGTATTGCTAGAGAAATTGGTTATCCTTTAATGGTCAAAGCTGCAGCCGGAGGTGGTGGAAAGGGTATGAGAGTCGTTTCTTCGCCCAGTGAATTAGAATCAGCACTAGATGCGGCTAAGAACGAGGCACGTAATTCCTTTGGAAATGATACCTTAATTCTTGAGAAGTTTCTTGATGAGCCTAGACATATTGAAGTTCAAATTTTAGGAGACAATAATGGTAATATAATACATCTTTACGAAAGAGAGTGTTCTATACAAAGAAGACATCAAAAAATTATTGAAGAATCACCATCTCCTGCCATAAATAATAAAATAAGAAAAATGATGGGAGAGGCTGCGATTAAAGCTGCTAAAGTTGCTAACTACAAAAATGCAGGTACTGTAGAATTTTTGTATCAAAATGGTGAGTTTTATTTTTTAGAGATGAATACACGTTTACAAGTTGAACACGGTGTGACTGAAATGGTCTGCGGGATAGATATAGTCAAATGGCAAATTAGAATAGCATATGGGGAAGATTTAACATTGTCTCAAAAGGATATCAAACAAAGAGGGCATTCGATAGAATGTAGAATATATGCTGAAGATCCTTCAAGGAATTTTCTTCCAACTCCCGGAATTATACACAAGATGATTTTACCAGAAGGTCCAGGAGTCCGGAATGATGTAGGCATTTCAGAAGGGCAAGAGGTGACAAGTGCTTATGATCCACTTTTAGCAAAGTTAGTTGTTTGGGATTCTAATCGTAATTCAGCTATTGGTCGTATGGACAATGCTCTTGCAAATTTTGTCATATTGGGTTTGATTACAAACCAGCCATTTTTAAGGGATATAATGCAAAATAAATCTTTTCAAAAATGCTCATTTTCTACCAAATTTGTAGATGAACATTATACTAACTGGACCTATTCAGAAGTACCCACTGAATTAGTGGTTGCAGCTTTATTAGGAACAAAATCTTCTGAAAATCAATCAGTTCAAAAATCAATTAGAGATCCTTATTCACCTTGGAATCGTAAAGGTGGTTGGAGGCAAGGTAATTGATGGCAGATACTCTTACAATTGGTTCTTCAAAATATCGAGTGAAACTCAGGCGCACAAGTTCTAATTTTACCATCAATATTGATGATGAAATATTCGAAGGTCATTTCTCTCGGAAAAATGATGGTAGATTAGAAATAATTCTTGATGACAATCGTACAATTGCCTATTCTGAAAAGAAAGGTAATGAGATATATGTACATCTAAATGGAATTAATTATTTCATTACAAAGAAATCTACTAGAGTGTCTGGTCAGATATCTGAGGAAGAAAGTGATGATGTAGTTTTAAGCCCAATAACAGGTAAATTATTGGATAAGAAGGTAGAGAATGGTGATAAAGTTAGTAAAGGGGATGTTATTATTATTCTTGAAGCAATGAAAATGGAACATAGATTAATCTCTCCTAGGGATGGTATTTTATCAAAATTAACTTCAGTTGACCTTGGAGGTCAGGTTAAAGAAGGTGAATTAATGTTTGAATTGGAGGATAAATGAATATAATAAATACAAAGCACAATTCTAATTCTCCAGAATCAATTTCAAATCGTAGTTTTAATAAAAAAATAGTAAATGAATTAAGAGATAGAATCACTCAATCTAGTCAAGGTGGACGGCCAGAAGTAGTAGCTAGACATAAAGAAAGAGGTAAATTACTGGCTAGAGACCGTATTGAAGAATTGATAGATATAGACACACCATTTCTTGAATTTTCACCATTAGCAGCTAATGGATTATATGGTGATGAGGTACCTTCAGCAGGAATAGTTACAGGAATTGGAGTAGTTCACAATCGTGAGGTTATGATCGTTGCAAATGATGCAACTGTTAAAGGCGGAACTTACTATCCTTTAACGGTTAAAAAACATCTGAGGGCTCAAGAGGTTGCTCAAGAGAATAATTTACCCTGTATTTATTTAGTTGATTCCGGAGGTGCTTTTTTGCCAATGCAAGATGAAGTATTTCCAGATAAGGAGCATTTTGGTCGTATTTTCTTCAATCAAGCCAAAATGTCTGCACAGGGAATTCCTCAGATTGCAGTAGTAATGGGTTCTTGTACAGCAGGAGGTGCATATGTTCCAGCAATGTCCGATGAAACAATTATTGTTAAGGAACAGGGAACAATATTTCTTGCAGGTCCTCCACTAGTCAAAGCAGCTACTGGAGAAGAAGTAAATTCTGAAGATTTAGGAGGTGCTGATGTGCACACTAGAAAAAGTGGCGTTGCCGATCATTATGCATTAAATGATTCTCATGCTATTGAAATAGCAAGAGATATAATTTCTAATTTAAATCGTGAATCAAAATTCAAATTAGATATCTCAGAACCTGAAGAGCCCCAGTATAATCCAGAAGAATTGTATGAAATCATACCTAAAGATACACGCCAGCCTTATGACGTTAGAGAAGTAATTGCTAGATTAGTTGATGGTTCTAAGTTTCATGAGTTTAAGGCTAATTATGGTCCTACAGTAGTTTGTGGTTTTGCAAAGATAATGGGATATCCAGTTGGAATTATAGCAAATAACGGAGTACTTTTTTCCGAATCTTCTCTTAAATCTACACATTTCATTGAAATGTGTTGTCAGCGAAAAACACCTCTTGTTTTTTTACAGAATATAGTTGGATTTATGGTTGGTAAAGATTATGAGGCTGGAGGTATCGCTAAAGATGGTGCAAAGATGGTAATGGCGGTGTCAAATGCTGAGGTCCCAAAATTTACAGTAGTTATAGGTGGTTCTTTTGGTGCTGGTAACTATGGGATGTGCGGGAGAGCATATCAACCTCGACAATTATGGATGTGGCCTAATGCAAGAATCTCAGTAATGGGTGGTGAACAAGCTGCAGATGTTTTAGCTACAATTAAACAAGATCAGATGAATAAGCAAGGCAAATCATTGAATAAATCACAAATTAAGAAAGTTAGAGACCCAATTCTTGAAAAATATGAACTTGAGGGCAATCCATATTATTCAACAGCTCGTTTATGGGATGATGGAGTGATAGATCCACTAGACACTCGAATGATACTTGCATTAGGTCTTTCTACATCATTGAATAAGCCAATTAGCAAGTCTGATTTTGGCGTTTTTAGAATGTAATGATTCTGATAAATATTAAATATAACCTTTATTTAGTTTAAAATAATGGAAGAGTCAATTTGCCGTATAGAGTTAGAAACTGAAGATGCATTATTCATAGCTAAGGTTCAGACAGATATGGGTGGTTCTCGTGAATATCGTAGTAAACGTTTTGATCGCCTTCTTTCTCAATTAATGACTGAATTACAAGCTGAGTTCGAACCTGATTTTGAATGAATTTTTTTCCAATTCTTGGTGTTGGATTAGGTTTAATTATTGGTTATTTTTCAGTTAAATATATTGCTAAAAAAATGGGTAAACCAATACCTGGAATCGGTGAATTAATGTTTCCAATGCATCATACTGATTCTAAAATTGATAAATACCACAATAAAGGCAAGCGTTAAATGCAGACAGAGGTAATATGGTCTGGTGAATTATGCGCTTTGAATTAATTTTTGGAATATTGTTTGTAGCCTCTATAGTGTTTTTAGCTTCAGCATCAGCTGAACCAGAAGTGTTGATGGTCGATGTAAGCCCAGGTAGTATAGATAATCAGGTTGAACAAGAAGTTAACTTTGATGGTGACTGTACAGTATGTAATGAAGAACAGTTAGAATATTTTTATTGGAATTCCTCTATTGATGGAGTATTAACAGGTGATTCAGACGTTATGAATCTTAATTTTGTAATGAGTTCAACTCTTTTCACAGAGGGTAATCACAGTATAACTTTACAAGTTAAAGATACTAATGGTAATTGGAGTGAAATAAATGATAATTCTACAGCACTTTTAGAAGTAGCTGGCGATGATGATAAGGGTTCAGGCATCACGGTCAATTTTAATATAAATCCTCCATCTATTCATCTTGGTGAAACAGTACGTTTTGAATCATGTACTACTATGCAACCAGATCCACAGCCTTGTGTTGATGGAATAGATCCTGATTTATCTTTTGATTGGGCAATCCAGTGGAATGGTCAAGGTAATTGGTCTTATCTAGGTGATTCAGAGGCATTTGAATCGAATCAATTTCAAGAAGGTAATCATAATGTAAGTTTAATTATTACTGATAATTCAAATGATGATTTTAGTGAATTGATCAAAGAATTCTTAGTTTTACCTCCAATACCTATTCTAAATATTGAAGGTCCGGGTCAGGTTTCAATTAAATTTGGAGAAGTATTAGAAATTTTTTCTTCGTGTTTAGATAATAACTTTGAAGAAATTGCATGTAGCTATGAATGGGAAATGTGGGAAGATAAAGAAGGACCTTCTTTGTTATTTAGGTTAGATGAACAGAATTTATCTTTGGCAAATCTAACTGAAGAAGTTCATATGTATGATTTGATGGGAAGAGCAATTGACGAGTCAGGCACTTCTTCAGCCTGGATACATCTTTTTATAACTGTAAATCCCCCAAATGAGTCTCCGAAAGCTTCAATTATTATTTCACCAGAATCTTTAGGAGGTTTAACTCCAGAATATTATCAATATTCAACTCTCACATTTGGTTCTTCTAATTCTAATGATCCTGACGGACAGATTGTGGCTTACAAATGGTGGTATAATAATGAAGTTGTATCTGAAGATTATATTTGGACTTCCTCATTTTCAGTTCTAAGTTTCTATCAAATTAAATTAGAGGTTCAGGATGATAGTGGAGCATGGAGTCCAAAAGTTTCAGCCAATTTTAAGATAGTAGAGAATACTCCACCAAAAGTGTCATTTGTTATTTCTTCAGAAGGTATGTCTTATAATTTCAATAGCACAGTTAGTGAT
>Ga0208766_1000783_pt1 | contig 17423 bp, 16 predicted proteins | sample ETN01SmetaG_3_FD_185792 | JGI IMG/M metagenome (GOLD analysis project Ga0208766, IMG submission 185792) | Marine microbial and viral communities from oxygen minimum zone, Eastern Pacific Ocean - ETNP2014F12-01SV263 (SPAdes) (version 2) | ecosystem: Environmental > Aquatic > Marine > Oceanic ... | reverse complement strand
TATAAACATTATTATTTTTTTTATTCCATTTTTTTGGAGCTAATTTTTTTTTATTTTTTTCAGAAGAATTAAAAAAATTATTACCTACTTTGCAGATGTTATTAATGTTTTTTATACTAATTCCATGACCTGTGACTTGAAAAAAACCAACTTCAACACATGCTTTTTTTATTTTCTTTATTGTATCTATTGATCTTTTGGTTTCAAATTCGCCATCCACAATGGTAGAAATATCTATTGTTGGTATGAAATTTCTTCTAGTCATCTTGAATCTATATCAAAATATTTTTCTTCTTTATATTTTTTTTATTTGTATAATATTGAATTTATGATTTCAGAAGAAGATCAAATAATGATGGAAACCCTTTACTGGTGGGGTATACCAACTTTGTTTAGATGCAAGAATGAACCTGATCCTAAAAATTGTGATATTGCCTTGGTTGGCGTTCCACATAGTACTGGAAACGGAACTACTGAAAGAGATCAGCATCTTGGACCAAGAGCCGTAAGAAATATTTCTGCGATGTTAAGAAGATCTCATTTAGAATATGGAATAGATCCTTGGAAAAAAAATAAAATTCACGATTTAGGAGATGTTCCTTTTCCTGAAGCAAATAATAATGAAAAATGTATAGAAAGTATTTCAAGTTTTTATGATCATATTGAAAAAGCAGAAAAACCAGTTGTTTCAATTGGTGGAGATCATTCTATAACAGGTGGAATTATACAAAGTTTAGCAAAAAAAAATTCTAAACTAACAAAAGGAAAAAAAATAACGCTTGTTCACTTTGATGCTCATACCGATTGTTATGAAAAGTTAGATCATTTTTTAGGTGCAAAAAAATCTGCAGCACATTGGGCTTCTTATTTAGTTAAACAAGGCAATGTTGATCCAAATACTAGCACTCAAATTGGAATTAGAGGAAACCCTAGAACTTTAGATTGGTTGCAAGCAAGTTATGATATTGGTTACCAAGTAATAACTATGGATGAATATAAAGAATTGGGACATGAAAAATGTTCCAAAATGATTTTGGATAGACTAGGTAATAATCCAATTTATGTTACTTTTGATTTAGATTGCTTAGATGTGTCTGTAGCTCCAGGAACAGCAAATCTTGAACCGGCATTTAGAGGATTTAATATGGATGAAGCAAGAAAACTTATTCAATGTTTAAAAGGAAAAAACGTTATTGGTGGCGATGTTGCCTGCTTAATGCCCACAAAAGACAGCCCAAACAATATTACTTCTATGGTTGCAGCTTCAATAATGTTTGAAATAATTTGTCTTATAAGTCTTAATTTAAAATAATTTAATCTATTTTTTTAGTTTTCCAGATATAACTAAATTATCTTTAACAAATTTAGATTTATTTTCCTTTATAAAATCATCCATGATTTTAGTTCTTTCCGAATCAAATTCTGTAACTTTTCTTTTATTTAAATCAATATAAAGTGCTAACATTTCAATTGTTGCTGAAAGATTTTTTGATTTTTTTTCATACATTTCAAGTCTAAAATGTAATCTTTTTTTATCGTGATCAAAAAAAGTTAAAACTATTTCAACTTCGTCACCTTGTTTTACCTCATTATTATATGTTGTGTGTGTTTCAACCACCATTGTGCTCATCTTTGTAGTTTTTGCTGAGATTTCTCCCATATTAAATTTTTCAAGTATAACTTCCCAAGCTTTGTCAAAAATTAATACATAGTAAGCCATGTTCAGGTGTTGATTATAATCTGTCCATTCTTTTTTAATTACCTGATTGGTTACATGAACTGTCATTTTTTTTATTTCCTAAGTCTTTTTATAATAGTATAAATCTACAAATCAAAATGGACAATAAAGTATTTATATCATGCGCAGTTACAGGATCAGGTGATACAGCAAAAAAACATCCTGATTTACCTAAAACACCAGCGCAAATAGCAACTGCGGCAATAGAAGCAGCTAAAGCGGGAGCCGCTATTGCACATATACATGTTAGAGAAGATGATGGAGCACCTAGCAGGAGACTTGAGCTTTACAAAGAAGTTGTTGATAGAGTTCGTTCTAGCGAAACAGATGTAATATTAAATCTGACCACAGGCATGGGTGGAGATATAGATATTGGGCAAGGAAAAAATCCACTCGAATTTGGCCCCATGACAGATATGGTTAATATAATGGAAAGAATAGCGAATGCAGAGCAATTATTACCAGAGATTTGTACTCTTGATTGTGGAACATTAAATTTTGGAGACAGTTCACAAATTGTAGTAAATACCCCAAAAGATTTAAGAGTAGCTGCAAAAAGATTAAAAGAAATTAAAGTAAAACCGGAAATAGAAGCATTTGATTTAGGAAATATGTGGTTTGGCGCACAGTTATATAAAGAAGGATTGCTTAGCGATCCACCAATGTTTCAAATGTGTTTAGGTATTCCATGGGGAGCTCCAGCAACGCCTTTAGCAATGCAAGCGATGAAAGATATTATGCCAAAAGAAGGAATATGGTCAGGTTTTGCAATTTCAAAAAATGAAATGCCATTTGTTGCACAAACAGTAATTATGGGAGGTAATCCTCGGGTAGGACTTGAAGATAATTTGTATTTATCAAAAGGTAAATTAGCCACAAATGCTCAACTAGTTGAAAAAGCAGTAAGCATTATAGACAGTCTTGGATTTTCAATAAATACACCTGCTGAAACAAGAGAAAAACTTAAGCTTGTTAAACAAAAATAATTAAAATGTGTCAACTTGTTACAGTTGTTTGAGTTGATTAAAATATTTTTATACTTATATAACTTACATAAATTATACTAACGGTCACATAATATGAAATTATCAAAAAATTTAATAATATTACTAACAATGTTATTACTATCTACCATTTCATTCGCAGAAGATGCAACGGTAGAAATGCTTAATAAATTAGGAAAAGAATCTATGGTTTTTTCCAAAAAAATTGTGAGAATTCAAGCTGGAGACACTGTTTTTTGGAAGGCAATTGATAAAGGTCATAATGTCGAGTTTATAAAAGGCGGTGTTCCCGAAGGTGTCGAAAAATTTAGATCAAAATTTAATGTTGATACAGAGTATAAATTTACAATTCCAGGGATTTATGCATACTGGTGCACTCCTCATAAAAATATGGGAATGATAGGTTATGTTGTGGTCGATGGAGACATGTCAAATTTGGAAGCAATTAAAAAAATAAGATATTCTGCAAAATCAAAAAAGATAGCACCTGATTTAATTAACCAGCTTTAGTTAAATTATTTTTTTTAGAAAAATTCTAAGATTTTTTTAAAGATTTTTGAAGCTCTTTATTGGTAATGTACCCTTTAACATTTCCTTTTTTGTCAACTACTTCGCAATTTGCATTTGTACAAACAACTTGAGGTAAAAAATCTTCAATAAATTGATCTTCTCCAACTTTTACTAAATTATTTTTGTCGATCCCATTAGATTCATTTGGTGCAGTCATAATAATTTTAGCTTTAATTACTTTTGCTCTATTTACATCTTTAACGAATGCTGCAACATAATCGTCAGCAGGATTCATAATAATTTCAACTGGAGTTCCAACCTGAACAAGTTTTCCTGCATTTAGTATTCCAATATGGTCTCCTAGTCTTAAAGACTCATCCAAATCGTGGGTAATAAAAACTATAGTTTTTTTCATTTCAGATTGAAGCTCAATTAATTGTTTTTGCATATCGCTTCTAATCAATGGATCTAATGCTGAAAAAGCTTCATCCATTAACATTATATCACTATTGGTAGCAAGAGCTCTTGCTAAACCTACTCTTTGCTGCATTCCTCCAGATAGTTGATTTGGATATTGATTTTCAAAACCATTAAGACCAACAGCTTCAATTTTTTCCATCGCAATTTTATTTTTTTCATCTTCAGGTTTTCCTTGCATTTCTAAACCGTATCCGACATTTTGAATTACTGTTCTATGGGGGAATAAACCAAATCTTTGAAAAACCATGCTCATTTTATGTCTTCTAAAATCAATAAGCTGTTCTTGATTTAGAGACATTACATTTGTACCTTCAATTAAAATTTCGCCATCAGTTGGATCAATAAGTCTATTTAAATGTCTAATTAAGGTAGATTTTCCTGAGCCAGAAAGACCCATACAAACAAAAATTTCTCCTTCTTGAATGTTAAGAGAAACATTATCCAAACCTACTGTGTGTCCAGTTTTTTTTAAAATCTCATCTTTAGTTGCCCCATCTTTAACCATGGGTAAAATTTTGGATGGATTGCTACCAAATATTTTGTATACGTTGTTTATTTCAATTTTAGACATTTTTTATAATTTTTTAGCAGTTGGCACTCATTCTTGCAAAGACATTAATATGAAGAACAAATAACCAACATAAAATGAATAGTTAAATTACTTTTTTCAACTATAAATTGCATTGAAAAGAAATTTAAATATAATAACCATTTGATTATGACATCTATTTCTAAAGTAGAAAAAAATACAAGTTATTTAAAAATAATCTGGAACGACGGTGAAGAAAGTAAATTTAATTTTTTATGGTTAAGAGATAACTGCCCAACAGCTCATGACACAAACTCAAGACATAGAATGTTTAATATTCTTGAAGCTTCACAAAATATAAATCCAAAAAAATATAATATTAATTCTGATGGAAAATTAGAAATAGAATGGAGCGAAGGAGAACATACAAGTTATTACGATCCTAGTTGGCTAAGAGATAACTGTTATACTATAAAAAATAAAACTAAGTATATTTCGCCTTATAAATTGTGGGACAGTTCATTAGAAAAAAATCTAAAATCTATAGAAATACAACATGACGAAATTATAAACTCTGAAAAAGGATTAATCAGATGGTTAGAAATTTTACACCAAAAAGGAATTGCAATAGTAAAAAATGCTCCAACTACAAAAGAATCGGCGTTTCCAGTTTTAAATAGGATAAGTCATACAAGAGAAACTTTTTTTAAAACTCCTTTTGAAGTCGTAAATATACCAAAACCCAATAATTCTGCATATACAGCTCATGGATTAAGAAACCATATAGACTTACCTTGGTTTGAAAATCCTCCTGGTTATCAATTTCTTCATTGTTTGATAAATGATGCAGAAGGAGGTGACTCCTCAGCAGTAGATGGTTTTGCAGTTGCTGAATATTTAAGAAAAAATGAAAAAAAAATTTTTGAAACTTTAGTGAAAGTACCTTTAAAATTTAGAGATAAAGATTACACACAAGTGTGTCATAGAAGCTTTTACGCACCAGCAATTAGTTTAACAAAAGATGGCGATTATAATGATATAAGATTTAGCGTTGCTACTATGGACGCTCTAGATTGTCATCCAGATATTATGGAAGATGTTTATAAAGCCCATCATAGATTTGGTAATCTTCTACATGATAATAAGTTTCAAATTAATTTTAGACTAGAATCTGGTGATATATTTTCATTTAATAATAGAAGACTTTTACATGGAAGAACAGCTTTTAATCCAAATTCTGGACATAGACATTTGCAAGGTTACTATATGGATAGAGACGAAATTATAGGTCGATTAAATTATTTAAAAAAATAGATTATTTCCAACCAGTTATAGTTTTCACTTCTAAGTATTCTTCTAAACCCCATTTACCACCCTCACGTCCATTTCCAGATTGTCTAAAACCTCCAAAAGGTGTTCCAGAATCAGCCCCATTTCCATTAATGTAGACACATCCTGACCTAAGCTTTTTTGCAACTCTATGGGCTTTTTCTTTATCCTCGGTTTGTAAATAATTTCCTAGTCCGTATTCAGTATCATTTGTAATTTTTATGGCTTCTTCCTCAGTTTCAAATTGAATAATTGATAAAACTGGTCCAAATATTTCTTGTTTTGCAATTTTCATATCATTGGTAACATTAGTAAATATTGTTGGTTTTATAAAATAACCTTTATTTAAATTGTCTGGCATTTCCGGACCGCCTGCAGCTAAAGTTGCTCCTTCATCAATTCCACTTTGAATTATATTTCTTATTTTATCATACTGAACTTTTGAAACCACGGGTCCAATGTGGTTACCTTTTTTAGAAGCTATATCTACTTTTATTTTATTTGTTTCATCGATTGCTTCTTCAACTGCTCTTTTATAAATTGATTTTTCAACAAGCATTCTTGTTGGAGCATCGCATGATTGACCGGAGTTACTCATTACATTTCTTATCCCGTCCCTTACCGCATTTGAATAAGAGTCTGCAAAAACTATATTTCCACCTTTTCCTCCTAATTCTAAACAAATTCTCTTAATCGTATTTGCTGCATTTTTAGAAATTAATTTTCCTGCTCTAGTTGATCCTGTAAAAGAAACCATATCAATATTACTATGACCAGATATATCTGTACCAACGCCAGCTCCATCTCCATTTACTAAATTAAAAACTCCAGCAGGAAAACCAGATTCATCTATCATTTCAGCAAACAACATTGCAGAAATAGGTGATATTTCAGATGGTTTAAGTATCATGGTGCAACCAGTTGCAAGAGCTGGAATTACTTTTAACGCTATTTGGTTAATTGGCCAGTTCCATGGAGTGATTAAACCACATACTCCAATTGGTTCATAACTTATTAGATTGTTTGATTTAGAGTCGAATTGCTCCTCAAATTTAAAATTTTTTAATCTTAATATAAAATCCTCCAAGTGTGATTGACCTGATGCAGCTTGAACAGATGATGCCCAATCAATTGGTGCCCCCATCTCTGTTGAAATAGCTATAGCCATTTCATTAAATCTTTTTTTGTAAACTTTAAGTAATTTTTCTAAAAGTTTTATTCTTTCTTCTTTTGAAGTTTCTTTCCACTGACTAAATTTTTTTTTGGCTGCACTTACTGCAGCATCAGTGTCTTCTTTTGTACCTAGAGAAATAATAGCGCATGGCTCCTCATTCGATGGGTTTATTGCTTCATAATCATTTGGTTTTGAAGGACTTACCCATTCGCCGTTTATATAAAAATTCTTTTTATCAAGCATAAAGTATTAATAGCATACTAATTAAATTTCATATCCTTTTTCTTCTTTTTCATTATCGACCAATTCTTCTGGAAAACCTGCTGCTCTAAAATCGACACCAAACTTATCTTCCAATCTTTTAACTACCATAGAGGACCATGCCCTTGAACCATATTTTTTTTGAGCATCTTTAAAGATATTTAAAATGAAAGGAGATATTTCTAATGGAGTATTGAGTTTTTTTGATAATTCATTGAATAGATTCATATCTTTTTTTACCAAATCCATAGTGAAATTAATATTATATGAGCCATTTAATATAACTTGGCTTTCCGTTTCATGCACAAAAGAATTTCCTGATGAAACCGCTATTCCTTTAAATGTTTTATTTAGATCTAAATTAGATTTTTTTGCAACAGTCCAAGCTTCACCAAGTGCTGCCAAGTGTACTGATGCAAGATAATTTGTAATTACTTTTAAAATTGATGCACTACCAAGATCTCCAGTGTGTAATATTTTTCTTCCCATTGTAGTTAAAATTGGTAATATTTTTTCAAAAGTTTTTCTTTCTCCACCAACAAAAATTGCAATATTACCTGTTTCTGCTCTATGACACCCTCCGCTTACAGGTGCATCTAAAGGTATAGCTCCCTTATTTATTACTAATTTTCCTAATCTTTTTACTTCAGATTCATCTGTTGTGCTCATTTCCATCCAAATTTTATTTTTTGAAAGACCTTGAATTATACCTTCATGGGACTCCATCACTTCTGCACTTATTTCAGGTGACGGAAGGCAAGTTATGATAATATCTGATTGTGAAGCTAAATTTTTTGCAGAATTATTTACCTTTGCTCCTTTTTTTTTAAAATTTTCAGTTAGTTTTGTTTCTAAATCTTGTACCGTTAAATCAAATTTATTTCTCAATAAACTTGCCGCAAGTTTTCCCCCAACATTACCTAGCCCTATAAATCCAATTTTCATAACATCCTTTTATTTTAGTGATTATAAAACATCTTATGATATATTTATTTGATAAAAATGTATTCAACAAAAATAGATCCAAAATTCAACAATAATGAAAATCCAAGGATAGGTTTAATTGCACTTGCAACCGATTATATGATCGAAAAAGATTTTATAAATATAATTAAAGATAAAAAAATTGATTTTTTTGTTAATAGAATTGAATGTTTTAATCCTTTAACAAGCGAAAATTTAATAAAAATGTCTGAAAAAGTTACTGAAGTAACAAAAGACATTCTTCCAGGCGAAAAAATTGATTGCGTTGTTTATGGATGTACTTCCGGCACAATTGCAACAGGATACGAATCTATAAAAAATAAAATAAAAAAAGCAAAACCAGAAGCTGAGGTTACAACTCCAAGCACAGCATCTATTAAAGCCTTAAAAAAATTAAATTTAAATAAAATAGCTATTTTTACTCCCTATCCAAAAAAATTAAATGATCAAGTAATAGATTTTTTTAATAAGGAAAAATTTACAATTACAGCAAATTCATATTTTGATATTTCATCCGATGTAGATATTGGTAAAGTCGATCCAGATTATCTATACGATGTTTTATCTAAAATGGATTTAAATGGTGCAGACGCATTATTTATTTCTTGCACTGCACTCCCAGCGCTATCGATTATAGACAAACTTGAAAAAAAATTAGGAAAAATAGTTTTGTCTAGCAATCAAGCACTTATATGGAATACTCTTGAAACAATCGGGATGAACGAATCGATAAATGGATTTGGAAAATTATTTTCAAATAATTAATTATGCTTTTTACTAAAGAAGAATACAAAGAAAGATTAAAAAAAGTTCAAAAATCAATGGAAGAGAAAGGTATTGATCTATTAATTTCTCAAGATACAAACAACATGAATTACTTAACAGGTTATGATGCCTGGTCATTCTACTATACTCAATGTTCAATAGTTCATGTAAATGCAGAAGAGCCTTTATGCTTCGTTAGAGCGCAGGATGCTGGAGGAGCATACATTAAAACTTATTTAAAAAAGGAAAATATTATTGTTTATAAAGAAAAGTATATTCATACATGGCCAATGCATCCTTACGATCCTTTAATTGAGTTAATAAAAAATAAAAAATGGGACAAGCTAAATATTGGTGTGGAAATGGATAGTCATTACTTTACTGCTTACTGCTATGAAAAATTAAAACAAGGTCTCCCAAATGCAAAAATAAAAGATTCTGAAAGACTGGTTAATTGGGCAAGGTTAGTAAAATCAGATGCAGAAATAAATCTCATGAAGGGTGCGGCACAAATATCACAAATAGGTATGAAAGTTGCAATTGAAAACATTAATCCAGGTGTTCGTCAGTGTGATGCTGTGGCTGAAATCCAAAAAGCATTATTTAAAGGAACTCCTGAAATTGGGGGTGAGTATGCTAGCATTGCTACATTGTTGCCAACTGGAAAAGGAACATCTGCTTCACACTTAACAGCAACAGATGAAAAGTTTGTAGAAGGAGAGGCAACAATTATTGAACTATCCGGAGTTAACAAAAGATACCATTGTCCAATGGCAAGAACAGTTTTACTAGGAAAGCCTGATCAAAAAAAAATAGATGCAATGAAAGCAACAAATGAAGCACTTGATGCAGGTATTTCAGCAACAAAACCTGGAAATACTGCTGATGATGTAGCGCAAAAATTCTGGGCAGTTTTAGATAAATATAATATTAAAAAAGAATCTAGAACCGGTTATTCAATTGGAATTGGATACCCACCAGATTGGGGAGAGCATACTTTAAATATATACAAAGGTGACAAAACAATTTTACAACCTAATGTATGTTTTCACATGATTGCAGTTATGCAATTTGGTGAATGGGGTGTTGAAGCTTCAGAGTCTGTAAGAGTAACCGATAAAGGGAGTGAGTGTTTTTGCAATTTTTCAAGAGATTTGCATATAAAATAAAATAACTTGATATAATTCTCTACAAATGTTTTAAAACTCTATTATGTCAAAGAATAAAGAATTCGTTAAATTCGATAAAGTGGATAAAAGTTACGATGGGAAAGTTTTAGTTGTTAAAGATTTAAACTTAGATATTGAAGAAGGTGAGTTTGTTACAATGCTTGGACCGTCTGGATCTGGAAAAACTACTTGTTTAATGATGCTCGCAGGTTTTGAAACACCAACAAATGGAGAAATATATTTAAACTCAAATCCAATTTCAAATATTCCTCCACACAAAAGAGGCATAGGAATGGTTTTTCAAAACTATGCTTTATTCCCTCACATGACTGTTTATGAAAATTTAGCTTTTCCTTTGAAAGTAAGAAAAATGTTAAAGGAAGATATTGATAAAAAAGTAGATAAAGTTTTATCAATGGTTTCACTGTCTGGTTATGAAAAAAGAATGCCAGGTCAATTATCTGGAGGACAACAACAAAGAGTTGCGGTTGCAAGATCATTAGTTTTTGATCCTCAACTAGTATTAATGGACGAACCATTGGGAGCTTTAGATAAAAATTTAAGAGAAAGTATGCAGTATGAAATAAAACATATTCACGAAAGTATTGGAGTTACAGTTGTCTATGTAACTCACGATCAAAGCGAAGCACTTACAATGTCAAATAGGATAGCTGTGTTTAATGATGGAAAAGTTCAACAATTATCTTCACCGGACAAATTATATGAAGAACCAGTAAATTCTTTTGTAGCTGAGTTTATAGGCGAAAATAATAGATTTTTTGGACAGGTTGCAGATATTTCAAAAGATAAATGTAAAGTAAAATTAGATGATGGCTCAGAAATTTTAGCAAACCCTATAACAGTAAAATCAAATGGGGAAAAAACAATTGTATCTTTAAGACCTGAAAGAGCTTTAATTAACAGTGCAGAAAAAATGGAAAATGAATTTAAAGGAAAAATAGAAGAAATAATTTATCATGGAGACCATACAAGAGTGAGATTAAATTTACTTGGCAACAAAGATTTTATATTAAAAGTTCCTAATAGCTCTGCAAATATGGATCTAAAACTTGGAAATCAAATTAATGTTAGCTGGAACAGCTTTGATGCTAGAGCTTTAGACCCAAAATAAACTAATAACAAAAAAAACATCCATCTTTAAAGTAAAAACAGCCCTATTTTAGGATAAATGGCTTATTGACTCCTATATTATATCTTGCTGTAATCCTTTTTTTAAAAAACGTTTAAACGGAGGATAAATGAAAAAATTAAGTAAATTATTACTTACTTTAACTTTTGCTCTTTCTATAACTTCATCAGCATTTGCAGTGGTTGTTGCATCATGGGGTGGAGCTTATACAGAGTCACAAAAGTTAGGATATGGTGATCCAACTGCAGCGAAATTAGGAATACCTATTGATTGGGTAGACTACTCAGGCGGATTATCAGAACTTAAAGCACAAAAAGAAGCAGGTGCAATTACATGGGATATAATGGATGTTTTTGCTATGGATACTATTAATGGATGCGACGAAGGTTTATTTGTTGAATTTGATTTCGATAAAGACTTTCCAGCAGCACCAGACGGTACCAAAGCTAGTGATGACTTCTTTACTTCAATGCCTAGTAAATGTGCTGTAGGAAATATTTTATATTCTTGGACTTATGCTTATCATGATGACAAGATTGGTAGCGATAAACCAAAAACTGTAAAAGATTTCTTTAACACAAAAAAATGGCCTGGAAAAAGAGGTATCTACAAAAGTGCTATGCACAATTTAGAAATGGCATTAGCAGCTGATGGCGTAAAAGTAGGAAAAGGTGGAAAAGTTATCTATGGAAAACTTGAAACTGAAGTAGGTCTTAATAGAGCAATGGATAAAATTAAAGCTCTTTGTACAGATCCAAATGGTGGATGTGTATTCTGGTCTGCTGGTGCTAAACCACCAGAATTGCTTATGCAGGGTGAAGTTGTTATGGCAACAGGTTGGAATGGAAGATTCTTTAACGCAGAAGTTGGAGAAGGCGCTCCACTTAGACAAGTATGGGACGCTCAAGGTTTAGATTACCAATATATGTCATTAGTAAAAGGTGGACCAAACCAAGCAGATGCTATGAAAGCTCTTGCACAAATGACAAGTACTGAAGGTCTTGCAGGATCTGCAAAATATATTGCTTACGCACCTTGGAGAATATCTTCTCTTAAAGTTATAGAAGCTGGCGAGCCTTGGTATAAAGATGGCAAAACAAATATGATGGTTCAAATGCCAACTCATCCAAATAACACAAAAAGCTATATCCTAATTGATGCAATTTTTTGGGCTGACAACAGCACAGAGATTGGTGAAAAATGGGAAGCTATGAAAGCTGGTCTATAATTATTAAGTTTTAAAGACTAAAATTATATATTATAATTAGGGCGGTTATTAAACAACCGCCCTTTTTTTATGAGCAGCGAAACACAAAAAATTTTAACAACTGATGGTATCCCTCTAGAGGTAAGTTTAAAAAAAGTAGAGAGAAAAAATAAAATAAAAGCTTTTTTACTTGTATCTCCTTTATTATTTTTTTTAATAATTGCATATATTTCTCCAATAACAAGTATGCTTTTTACAAGCGTTGATGATCGAATGGTTACTAATATGCTTCCTAAAACTTTTAAAGCAATGGAAGACTGGGATGGAAAAGATCTTCCTTCAGAAAAGATTTTTGAAGCATTTTACAAAGATTACAAAATTCTAGTTGATGAAAACAGACATGGAAAATTAGCTACACAAATGAATTATGAAAAAAATGGTTTTAAAAGTATTTTAAAAAAATTAGCAAGAAAACAAAAAAATTTTGAAGAAGGAAATTATAAAGAACAGATAATGAAAGTTCATAAGAGATGGGGACAAGTTGATTATTGGAGAGCTATAAAAAGAAGAGCCCCGTCATATTCTTACATAAAATATTTAAAAGGATTTGATATGTATCAAAATGAAGAAGGTTCAATTGTTCAAGTTCCCGAAGATAGAAGAATTTATAAGATTTTATGGGTAAGAACTTTAGAAATAGCTTTTGTTGTTACACTTTTTTGTTTTATATTGGCTTATCCAATCGCACATCTACTTGCAACTCTTCCTATGAAATATAGTAATTTATTAATGATTTGTGTGCTTTTACCTTTTTGGACTTCACTACTTGTAAGGACAGCAAGCTGGATGATTTTGTTACAACAACAAGGACTGGTTAACGATTTTATGGTTTGGACAGGATTAATAGCTGACGATGCAAGACCTGTAATGATGTATAATAAAACAGGAACCTATATAGCAATGACACAAATTCTATTGCCATTTATGGTGCTCCCATTGTACAGTGTTATGAAAACTATATCCCCAACCTTAATGAGAGCTGGAAAATCACTTGGCGGAACACCATTTATTGCTTTTTGGAAAATATATTTTCCTTTAACAATACCCGGCATTGGAGCTGGGTGTTTGTTGGTTTTTATTCTTGCAATAGGCTATTACATAACTCCAGAGTTAGTTGGAGGAGCCTCGGGAACTTTAATTAGTAACCAAATTGCTTACCATATGAAACACACTCTAGATTGGAGTTTTGCTTCAGCAATGGGACTAATGTTATTAACAGGAGTTTTAGCAATTTATTGGGTTTACAATAAACTTGTTGGAATTGATAATATTAAATTAGGATAGATATATGGCTTTACCTAAATATACAGAACCACACTATAGAATTTGGCACTATTTTTATTTATTTTTTTGTGGGTGTGTATTTTTCTTTTTAATTGCCCCGTTGTTTGTAATTTTTCCATTATCATTTAATACAGAAGAATTTTTAGTTTTCACAGAAGGTATGAAAAGACTTGACCCAGATGCATTTTCTTTTAGATGGTACAAAGATATGGTTTATGGAACAAAAAATCCATGGGGACTTGCAGCAAAAAATAGTTTCTTTATAGCAATATTTGCTACAATAGGAGCCGTTCTTCTAGGAACTGTTGCTGCATTAGGATTAAGTAGCAGACATATGCCATATAAAGGAATAATAATGGCAACTTTAATCTCTCCTATGATTGTCCCGTTAATTATTTCGGGAGTAGCAATCTTCTTTTTCATGGCGAAAGTAGGTTTGGCCGCTACTCATACTGGAATAATTTTAGCTCACATCATATTAGGAACTCCTTTTGTGGTGATCACAGTTACTGCAACATTGTCAGGTTTTGATCATAGCTTAACTAGAGCAGCGTCTAGTCTTGGAAGTGATCCAGTAAATACTTTTATGAAAATAACCTTACCTCTAATTTTACCAGGAGTGATATCCGGGGGGTTATTTGCATTTGTTACTTCTTTCGATGAAGTTGTAATTGTCCTGTTCTTAGCTGGATTAGACAACACAACAATACCAATTCAAATGTGGACCGGCTTAAGAGAACAGTTGAGTCCAACTATACTTGCTGTTGCGACTTGTTTAATTATTCTTTCAACATTAGTACTTATTGCTGCAGAGCTTCTAAGAAGAAGATCTGAAAGAATAAGAGGCATTAATAGATAATTTTAAATTAAGTTTCAAATATTATGGAAATTAAAAAAGTTGTCATAATAGGATCAGGAACAATGGGCAGCGGTATTGCAGCTCAATTGTGCAATGCAAATGTTCCAGTAACTTTATTAGATTTAAAAACAGAAATAAGCGAAAAAGCAAGAGAAAGAATTCTTAAATCAAGACCTCCATTATTAATTGATAAGTCAAAAATAAATAATATTAAGATAGGAAATATAAATGATGATTTTAATACTGTTAAAGATGCAGATTGGATAGTAGAGGCGGTAGTTGAAAGAATTGATATTAAACATAATATTTACGAAAAAATATTTAAAGAAAGAAAATCAAACGCAATAGTTTCATCAAACACATCATCTATTCCAATTAAAATTTTGTCAGAAAAACTATCACAAGAAGAAAAAAAAGATTTTTGTATTACACACTTCTTTAATCCAGTTAGATACATGGGTCTACTTGAAATAGTAAAAAGTGAAAACAGTGATTTAAATAAAATTAATTCTTTAAAAAAATTTTGCGAAGAAGAGCTAGGAAAGGGTGCAATAGTTTGTAATGACACACCTGGTTTTCTTGGAAATAGGGTAGGAGTATACGCAATGCAAGTTGCAATGACAGAAGCATCTAAAATGAATCTTTCTATTGAAGAAGCAGATGCAGTATTTGGAAGACCAATGGGAATACCAAAAACAGGAGTATTTGGTCTGTATGATCTAATAGGAATTGATTTAATGGCCGATGTGCTTAAAAGTTTTATAAAAGAGTTACCAAAAACAGACGAATTTCAAATAGTAGCTAAAGAAACACCTCTTGTTAAAAAATTAATTGAAACAGGTTATACAGGAAGAAAAGGCAAGGGTGGCTTTTATAGAATTAAAAAAACAGATAACAAAAAAATTTTAGAAGCTATTAATTTAGAAACTGGAGAATACTATCCATCTAAAAAAATAGATATTAAATCTGAAAAAATTGATCTAAAGAACTTAATCAATAGAGAAGATAAATATGGCGAATATGGTTGGTCAGTAATTTCAAAAATAATTAAATATGCATCATCACTAGTACCAGGGGTTACGGACAAATTTAATGACATTGATGAAGCAATGAGACTGGGTTTTAATTGGGCAAAAGGACCGTTTGAAATGCTAAGTGAAATAGGAGTTAAAAACTTTTTTGAAAAAATAGATAGTTTTGAAAATAATAAATTTTTAGAAAATTTATCAAAATCCAAAAATGAAGATTTTTATGGCGAAAGACAGTTATACACAGAAATAGAAACATTAGGAAAAGTAAAACCTAAAGCCACTCAAATAGATAAAAATAACTCTGCTGAAATTTACAGGTTTAAAGATTTTAATATTGTTGAATTCACAACTAAAGCAAATGTTTTAGATTATGATTCAATGGATTCCTTGAAGAAAGCAACAGATAAACCATTGATAATAATAAATGAAAGTATGCAATTTTCAGCTGGTGTTAATTTAACTTACACAATGAACTTTGCTGACAAAAGTGATTTTAAATCTATTGAAAAATTTATAAAATATTTTCAGGATACATGTAAACATTTAAAGTATTGTGACAATCCAGTTATTTCTGCACCGTCCGGATTAGCTCTGGGAGGAGGAGAAGAAGTTGTTTTACAAAGTAATTTTGTTGTATCACACACAAATATAGTAATGGGATTAGTTGAAACATTAGTCGGATTAGTTCCTGCAGGCGGCGGATGTAAAGAAGTTTTATGGAGATGGTCTCAGTCAAATGAAGCAAAAAAAGATCCTGACTTCGCTCCCTTAAAAGTGTTTGATATAATTGGATATGCTAAAACAGCAACATCTCCTACAGAGGCAGAACCTTTAAAGTATTTAAAACCTGAAGACAAAAAAATTATGAATAGGAATAGTTTATTTTCTGTTGCAAAAGAAATATTAGAAAAAAATAAAGATTTTAAAGCACCAGATGAATGTAAATTTAAATTATCAGGAAAACCTTTAAAAGAAAAAATGATAAAAGTTTTAGAAAAACTTTATAACGAAAAAGTAATACTAGACCATGGAGTGGAAGTTGGTAAGGAATTGGCAAATGTTCTAAGTGGTGGAGACACAACAATTGATAAAACATTATCAGAAGATGATCTGTATAAATTAGAACTTGAATCTTTTATGAGACTTATTCAAACAAAAAAAACTCAGGAAAGAATTAAACATACTTTAAAAACAGGCAAACCTTTGGTTAATTAAATTATTTAAACATTTTAAAAGTATTAATAAAATCGGGCCTTAATACATATTCTGATTTTTCGTTGTATTTTATTTTATTAAGTACTTCTAAGCCATAAATTACTTTTCCAACTGGTGAATATTCGCCTTCAAACAATGGAGCATCTTGTAGTAATATAAAAAATTGACTATCTTCAGTATTTTTTTCACTTTCTCTAGCTAAGGCAACACTTCCTTTTTTAAAATCAAAATTACTATCAAGTTCTGAATTGATGTTTTCATATTTAGATTTACCAGTACCAATATAAATGTAATTTAAATTATTTTTTTTCCCAAATTCTAAGTCTCCTGCTTGAACCAGAACATTTTTTATGACTCGGTGAAAAGCTACATTATTATATTCGTTATTATTAATTAACATTTTAAATCTTTTAACAGAATTTGGCGAAATTTTAGGGTAAAGCTCTATAATAACATTTCCGCATGGGGCATTTAATACAGCAATATTTTCAGGTTTTTCAAAATTTATTTTTTTGGGATTATAATTTTTAACAAATAAACATTTATTCTTTATAGTTATAAAAAAACTAAAAGTAGTAATTGCCAAAATTAATAAAAATAATAATAAAATTTTCTCAGATAAGGTTTGCTTTATTTTTTTAATCATTTAATTAAATTTAAAATTTTCATCAACT
>Ga0208766_1000778_pt1 | contig 17453 bp, 20 predicted proteins | sample ETN01SmetaG_3_FD_185792 | JGI IMG/M metagenome (GOLD analysis project Ga0208766, IMG submission 185792) | Marine microbial and viral communities from oxygen minimum zone, Eastern Pacific Ocean - ETNP2014F12-01SV263 (SPAdes) (version 2) | ecosystem: Environmental > Aquatic > Marine > Oceanic ... | reverse complement strand
AAAAACTTTCTGGCAAAAGTTTAATACCATTCACGAACGGTAAAGGGAATGTTTCAAACAGTATTGCTATTTCAGATTACTACCATATAGGTCCTTGCCTCCCAACCAGGATGGTTAGAAAAAATGATTTCAAATTAATTTATACACATGGACACCCTCATTTGCTTTTTGATTTAAAAAATGATCCCAATGAAATTAAAAACTTAGCTTCTGATGTTAGCCACAAAAGTATTTTGGAGGATTTATTGTCAATTTGCTTTAATAATTGGGATCCTGAAAAAATAAATGATGATATTATAAGAAGTCAAAAGAGAAGACTTATGATTAAAGCTGTTCCGGGGGATCCTCCAAATTGGGACTTTATTGCGCAAATAGGTGATGACAAGCGTTATGTTAGAAGAGAAGGCGTGGACGCAACGAAAGGCAAATTAAGAATACCTCCAGTCAAACCTATTCCGCCAGACATGCCGCCATTAAGTAAAGAAGAAATATCTTTAATGATGCAAGGTAAAAAAACATTTTTGTTTAAATAGAGTTTTGGAGTTAATTTTAATATTTTATCAAAGAAAGAAAATAGTTAAAAAAACTTATACCTCTAATCTAAAAATTGATCACTTCTTAAGCCTGCACGTTCTAGGTGAATTGGCAAAACTTTTCCATAAAGCTGCTTAGTTCTCTCCGGTGAACCAACCATATTCGGTTCTTGCACATAAGAAATGATAGCAACATATCTATTTGTTTCTCCAGAAATTGGTGTTACTCGATGAAGAGAGTACCTGCCTTTAAACAATTGCAGGTCCCCTGGTTCAAGATTGATAGAAACAACTTTATTGGAAGTTCCGTCTATAACTTTATTGACTTCTTTAAAGTTCTCATTTTTTTTTCTTATATTTGGAGCGTATTCAAAAACTCCTCCTTCTTCGGCATTTTGAATAGCAATAGTGACTGTGAAATTGTTTGTGTCAAAATGCCACGGAAACCCATTACCTTTATTAGCTAAGTTGATAATCACATCCGCAAGAGGGTCAGAATAACGATAGATATTTTTTAGATTTAGGCATTCTTTTATGAACTCTTCAAAAAATGGAAAATTATGTATCGTTCTTAAAGGTCCATTATTGTTAAAATTATCAGCTGCTATAAATGCATTTGACCGATCAAAAAATTTTCTTCTGGGGTCATTTTTACTCAAATTTGGATCATCTTTTGTAAAGTAAGCATTTGTCCTGTTATAAGAGCGATAGGCTTTATCGGAAACCCCGTCTGCCTCAAGAGTTAAGGCCTTGATAGCTTTTTCAGTTAAGAAAGATTTAATAACCGCACATCCTAGCAAATCTAAATCTTTACGAACAGAATTTATCAACTTCTCTCGTTCACTGTTACTTTTATGGATAGGATATTTTATTAAATCAATTAAACTTTTTGCTTCTAACTCCATGATATTTATCCTCCAACCATATAGGGCATTAAGACCACCTCACTATTTGGTTTTATAGGAGCAAACCAGGAGTTTTTATAGATTAAACCGTCTATAGATACAGAAACCCCTCTAGATATTTGTGGCTTTAGGTTGGGATATTTTTTGGAAAGATTATCTAAAAGTTGTTTAAAATTTTCTGCTTCAACATAAACAAATTCCTTGTTTTTTGTTGCAGAGCGCAGTGAACCCCAAATTCTAACTTTAACCATTTCCTCTTTGTTTATCTTTAATCGCTTTTAATACTTTTGGTGGAGACATAGGTAAATCTGAAAACCTTATACTAGTTGCTCTCGAAATTGCATTACTGATTGCAGCAAGGGGTGGGACAATAGATGTTTCTCCAACTCCTCTGACACCATAAGGATGGCCAGGATTTGGAATTTCTAATATTACTGGATCAATCATAGGTAAATCAGATGCAACAGGTATTCTGTAATCTAAAAAGCCAGGATTTTGAAGTTTTCCATCATCACCGTAAATATATTCCTCATTAAGTGCCCATCCTATTCCTTGAACAGCTCCGCCTTGCATTTGACCTTCAACGTATGAAGGGTGAATAGCTTTCCCAGCATCTTGAAATACTGTGTATCTAATTATTTTTGAGGATCCTGTTTCCTTGTCAACCTCGACATCTACAAGATGAACGCCAAAGCTAACGCCAGCACCTTCAGCATTTACCTCATGGTGTCCTGCTATTGGACCACCAGTTTGTGAGGACATTCCTGCAATTTCTTCGATCGTTAGAGGGTCAAATTTCCCAGCATTAGGACCTGCGGGTATTGCCGATCCATTTTCCCATCTAACAGCTTCTTCATCAATATTCCAAATCATTGCTGCTCGTTTGCACATTTCTTTTATAGCGGCTCGAGCTGCTTTAATCGTAGCTAGACCGACAGCGAACGTTACTCTACTTCCATCTGTTATTTCATTATGTCCTAATGAATTGGTGTCTGCTATAATAGTTCTTACTTTTTCATATGCAATTCCAATCTCCTCAGCTGCCATTTGACTTATAGATGCTCGAGAACCACCAATATCTGGATTTCCTTCTGTAACACCAATAGTTCCATCAAAGTTTACATTTAATGTCACACATGTATCTCCACCAAAATTAAACCAAAATCCACATGAAAGACCACGACCTTGATTTTTACTGATTGGAGCAGAATAGTGAGGATGATTTTTTGCTGCTTCCAAAGTTGCTATTAATCCAATATCATCAAAGGTTGGCCCGTATGAAGATAACGTTCCTTTTTTCGCTGCATTTTTGAGCCTGGTTTCAAGTGGATCTAAATTTAAAACCTCACATAACTCGTCAACAACACTCTCAACAGCATAAATAGCTTGTGGTGCTCCTGGCGCCCTATATGCCGCTTGCATTGGTCGGTTGGTAAGAATATTCCACCCTTGTGTTTTTACTGCTTTTAAATCGTATGATGCGAAAGCGCTTTGTGCACCCATTTCAACAGTTCCATTTGGAAAGGCCCCACCTTGGTATCTTAATTTTGCTTCTCCAGCAGTAATTTTTCCATCTTTTGTCATCCCAATTTTTACGTCCATTGAAGATGAAACAGTAGGTCCAGTAGCTTTGAAGACTTCATCTCTGGTCATTACCAATTTGACGGGCTGTCCACTTTTTAGTGACAAGGCAAGAGCAATTGGCTCTATATATATAAGGGTCTTTCCCCCAAAGCCACCGCCTATTTCTGAAGCAGTAACTTTTAGTTGGCTTGTCTCCATTCCCATAATTTCAGCACAAACAGCCCTCACATTGTAATGGCCTTGAGTACAACACCACAAGTCTGCTTTTCCGTCAGGGGTCATTGAAGCTAGGCATGCATTAGGTTCAATATAGCCTTGATGAGTAGCCTCAGTTTTAAAACTGCGAGTTACAATTTTTTCAGCCTTTGAAAATCCGGCCTCAAGGTCACCGTGGCCAAACTCAAAATAACTAGTAACGTTTTCTGAGTGCCCTTTGGGAACATTTTCTAAGACATAGCCTTTATTTACAATGGGCGCGCTTTTTTCCATTGCTTTGTCAACGTCTGTTACATGAGGTAGAGTTTCATATTTTACTTTGATCAACTTTAGGGCTGATTTAGCAATTAAATCAGATGTCGCCGCTACAGCAGCAACTCCATGGCCGTCATATAGAACTTTTTGATGAGCTATAGAATTTTCGAGAATGTTATTTGGTTGGCCAGAAGAAAATCTATCAAAATCTTTTGAAGTTATTACTGCTTTTACACCGTCTAATCTTTCGGCAGCAGACGTATCTATTGATAAAACTTTAGCGTGTGCATGTGGAGATCTTAAAATTTTCGCAAACAACATATTTGCAACATTCAAATCAGCCCCGTATTGCGCTTTGCCAGTAACTTTTTCAATTCCATCAGGCCTTGGTGGCCTAGTTCCTATAACCTTGAATTGTCTTGCCTGAGAATTATTATTTAATGGAGACATGTTAATTATCCTCTCATTTCTTCTGCAGCGTCCATAACTGCTCTAATAATTTTATCGTAGCCAGTGCACCTGCATAGGTTTCCAGCTAGCCAATATCTTACTTCGGTTTCGCTGGGAGATGGGTTCTTTTCCAATAGTGCTTTGGCAGCTACTAGTATGCCTGGGGTACATATCCCACATTGAAGTGCAGCATGGTCAAGAAACTTTTGTTGAAGGGGGTGCAGTTTGTCTCCATCAGCCATGCCTTCTATGGTGTTTATCTTGGAATTATCAGCTTCTACCCCCAATACTAGGCAAGAGCATACTAGTTTACCATTCATGGTTACACTGCATGCGCCACAATCCCCGGTTCCGCATCCTTCTTTGCTTCCCGTTAAATTCAATCTATCACGTAAAACTTCCAAAAGTGTTTCCTCAGGTTCGCATAAAAACTCTACATCATCACCGTTTACATTTGATTTTATATGAAGCTGGCTCATGATCTCTCTCCTGCTCTTTTGTAGGCAATTTTTGCTGCTCTTTTAGCTAATACCCCAGAAACTTCGGTCCTGAATGAAATCGTTCCCCTTTTATCTGAAATAGCATTGCACGCTGCTTCACATTGATCGGACATTTTTTGGAGAGACACTTCATCAAGTTTAGTTCCAATTAATGTTTCTGAAGCATCTTCTACAAATAATATTGTTGGGGCTACTGCTCCAAGAACAATTCTTGCGTTTTCACAAACTCCATCTTTGGTTAGTGACAATGCAACAGCAGCAGATACAACAGCGATATCCATTTCTGTCCTAGGAGTGAACCTTAGATAGGCGTCACTCGAATGAGGTGGTCTGTCAGGAATGTCAATTGAAACAATAAACTCTCCTTGTTTTAACGAATTTTTTCCAGGAGAAATTGGGATCTCTTCAATCTTGCATTTCCGGTTTCCTTTAGGGCCGACAATATTAGCCGACGCTTCAACGGCTGCTAGCGCAGGCACACAATCTGCAGCAGGAGAAGCATTACACAAATTTCCAGCCATAGTGCAACGGCCTTGTATTTGAGTGGAACCGATTAAGTCTAAAGCTTCAACAACACCAGGTACCAATCTATTTAATCCGGTGTGGTCTTTAACCTCAGATCCTGAAACAGCTGCACCTATTCTAAATCCTCCATCCATTGATTTAATTTCTTTTGTTTCAGGAATTTTTTTAATATCAACAATTAAATCAGGTTCTATTAAACCAGATTTCATCTGGACAAGTAAATCTGTTCCTCCAGCGAGAATTTTTGAAATGCCATTTTCTCCTACTAAAATTCTTGATACTTCTTCAGCAGATGACGGAGCTACATATTTCATAATAAAATATCCTTATAGTGAAACAATTTATCAATATTTTTATATTTAATCACTTACATAATTAAGTTGATAATATTTGCTTTCAACTGTATTGAAAACAAAATATTTAATTATTTAGACTAATTATTTTATTTTCCAAAATTTAAACACAAATGTCTTTGATTCAGAGAAACTATTTATGAACAAAAGTTTAAGAAATATAGCCATTATAGCACATGTTGATCATGGGAAAACTACATTAATAGATTCAATGATGAAGCAAAGTGGTATTTTCAGAGAGAATCAAAACCTGAATGAAAGGTTAATGGATACTGGTGATTTAGAAAAAGAAAGAGGCATTACAATTTTAGCAAAACCTACTTCAATAACATGGAAAAATATAACATTAAATATAATCGATACTCCTGGCCATGCTGATTTTGGAGGTGAAGTTGAGAGGGTTTTAGGAATGGCAGATGGTGTCATTCTATTGGTAGATGCAGCCGAAGGGCCTATGCCACAAACTAAGTTTGTGTTGGGGAAGGCTTTAAGTCAAGGCCTTAAGCCAGTTGTTGTGATTAATAAAATAGATCGTCCTGATAGAAGGGTTGATGCGGTGGTGGATGAGGTGTTTGATCTTTTTATTGCTTTAGAAGCAAATGACGAGCAACTAGATTTTCCGATTTTATATTCTTCTGGCAGGGATGGTTGGTGTACTAAAGAATTAAATCATGAAAGAAAAAACTTAGAACCATTACTTGATTTGATAATAGCTTACGTGCCTCCCCCAAATGTTAATAAAAATCTTCCTTTCGCAATGCTGTCAACGCTTCTAGACTTTGATCCATATTTGGGAAGATGCTTGATAGGGAAAGTCGTTCAAGGCTCGGCAAAAGTTAATGATAATGTAAAAGTAATCAATCTTGAAAACAAAAAAATAGAAAATGGCAGACTTACGAAATTATTAAAATTTAAAGGAATGAATAAAATTCCTATAGAACAAGTTAATGCAGGAGATATCATTTGTATTGCTGGATTAAACAAAGCCTCTGTATCTGATACAATTTGTGATCATGAAATTGAAAAAGCAATTAAATCAACACCAATAGATCCCCCTTCAATGGCTGTTACAATTACAGTTAACGATTCTGTTTTTGCTGGAACTGAAGGGAAGAAGGTAACATCTACTTTAATTAGGACAAGATTATTGGCTGAAGCCGAAACAAATGTTGCGGTTACTTTTTCTGAAAATGAATCGAAAGATGCTTTCGAAATAGGTGGCAGGGGTGAATTGCAGTTAGGAGTATTAATTGAAACTATGCGACGGGAAGGTTTTGAAATTAATGTTTCAAGGCCTAGGGTTTTATTCAAAATTGGTGATAAAGGAACAAAATTAGAGCCCTTTGAGGAGGTTATAATTGATGTCGATGACGAATTTTCAAGTGCTGTGATAGACAGTATGAACCAAAGGAAATCAGAATTAAAGGAAATGAAGTCAGGCGGGAAAGGTAAAACAAGATTAATCTTTAAGTCTCCTTCAAGGGGATTGATTGGTTATCAAAATCAATTTCTTACCGAAACAAGAGGAACAGGTGTTTTAAATAGAGTTTTTGATAAATATGATGTGTTTAAAGGGGCTATAAAGGGACGGAGGAATGGAGTTTTAATTGCTACTGATCAAGGCAATGCAGTCGCTTTTGCTCTCTTTAATTTACAAAGTCGGGGGATTATGTTTATCGATCCTAAAACTAATGTTTACAAAGGAATGATAGTTGGGGAGCATAATAGAGACAACGATTTAGAAGTAAATGTTCTTAAGGGGAAAAAGTTGACAAACATAAGAGCATCTGGCTCAGATCAAGCAATAATATTATCTCCTCCTAGAAAAATGACATTAGAACAAATGATGGCGTATATGGCAGAAGATGAGCTCTTGGAGGTGACGCCAAAAAGTTTACGTCTTAGGAAAAAACTTTTGCTTTCACATTTGCGGAAAAGAGCTTCTTAAAAAATATAGGTAGAAATGTTTGATTTTAACGTTCTGACAGGGTTGTGGATTTTCATTATTTTAATGGTAGGCACACCCGGTCCTGCAAATCTTTTGACTATGGCAGCAGGCGCTCAAATAGGTTTTATTAGATGTGTTCCTTTTAATTTTGGCTTAACCCTTGGTAAGTTTTTACTCAACATTGCAATGGGGCTGGGATTAGGTATCTTACTAGTAAACTTTAGTACTTTTCAAACATTGCTTAAGTTTTGTGGAGCTGGATATATGATATATTTGGCACTAAGATCATGGAATAGTAACAACCAAGCAAATCGACATGAATTAAATATTGGATGGAAGCAGGGAATACTTGTCCACCCTCTTAATCCAAAAGCTTGGGTTATGACGCTCATTGCCTGGACTGAGTTTGGTCCTCAGTTAGGTAGTTTTATATTTCAATTTGTAATTATCACCTCAAGCTTTGCATTAGTTCAGATCATTGTTCATAATTCCTGGAGTTTATTTGGAGCGATTTTAAATCGATCGATACCGAACAACCTCTTATTAAGCAGAATTTTAATTTTATTGACAATTATTGTGATTATTTGGGCGGTATTGATTTAATAATCAAAAATATTAGTTTTTAAATGGTGCATAAATAGAAATGTATAAAAAAACTGTTATGGTATTTATGATAGTTTCAGGTAATTAAATTGATGGGAAATGAATATGGCTAAATCTAAAACTATGATTGATAATGAAAAAACTAGAGTGACAATGTGGTCCTTTGAAGTTGGTGATGAAACTGGGCAACATGTTCATGAATATGATTATGTTATTGTCCCGATGTTAGATGGAGAGTTGAAAATTATAAATGAAGATGATTCTATATCAATCTCCAAACTAAATAAGGGTGAATGTTATTTTAGAAATAAAGGTGTTAATCATAATGTTAAAAATAATAATGAATTTTCATACAGCTTCATTGAAGTGGAAATTAAGTAGAAAATAAAACTTTATACAATTTTTATTTTAGTTATTAAAAAATCTTACGCAATGTGAACAAGCAGTTAAACGCCCTCAAAAATTCTAAAATCCCTGTCAGCTCCTCCATCTAAAACTTGAAGAGCTTTTTGATATTCATCACTATTGTATGCTGCAATAGCCTTTTCAAGGCTTTCAAATTCAATTAAAATGGTTCTTTCATTTTTGCCATTTTCTTTAGCGATTACTTTTGGAGCTTGAGCTAGAAATTTCCCCCCAGCTAATTTAAAAGCGGGGACTGCTATTTTTGCATATGCATCTCTTTTTTCGGGGTTAGCGGGACTTCTGTGAGCGCTTAATATGTATCCTTTTGGCATTGTAATTCTCCATTTTAAAATAAATACTATGTTAATCTCTCAAATCAAAAATTAAGATATAAAGATTCAGTTTTATTTTAAGGTTATTAATTAAAAATCATGATATTAATTTTTAATTATCTTTATAGTAACCGACGATGTCACCTTCAGTTGTTACTCCAAGACCATTTATGGTTCTGTTAACATAATTAAAATAGCAAATTATTTGATTTGCTTCTAAAATCTCACCGTCAGACACTCCATTTTTTCTAAGACTGATAATATCGTTTTCTTTCATCTTAGATGGAAACAATGTTAGCTTTTCTGTGTATTTTAAAAGGGCTAATTCTGCGCCAGTAAAATATTTTTCAGGTTTTCTCTTATCTAAAGCTTTTTTAATTTTTTCACTTCTTTTCTTATCACTTATTAGATGGCAAGCATTGGCCCAATGATTAGCTAACGAATAATTGCACTCATTAATTATGGAAACATATGAACTAATTGTTTCTTGGAACCATTCAGGAATAGTGTTTGTTTTATCATGGAGGACTGACCTGTATAAAACAATATGCCCTTTCATTGTGTTAGGTCTTAGAGAGTGAACTCTCATTACATTATCTACAGTTCCGTGGGGGGTTCTCGCCATAGAAAGAATTTCTTTAAGATGGTCGTTTGCTTGTTCATCTTGAATCATTTTTATCCATGCTGCCATATTATCTTCCTCTAGAATTTTAATGATTTAAAAAAGGACGCAATTTCTTGCGTCCTTTCAGGTTGCTTGTATATTTATTAACTAACTATAGACCCCACTTTTCTGCAGTGTTTGCAAAAAAACCTTTAGCGGTTTTAATTTTTATCCAGTGATTAACAAAGTTAATCCATACCTGGTCAGATTGAGGTAGGAGCATTGCAAGGGGCGTTGGATTCCTTGCTGCGTCAATTTTAACTTGTTTGACATTAGGATATTTTTCTTTAAGAGTGGATCCTTCAAGATTGGATGTTACAAAAACATCTGCCCTTCCAGCAAGAACCTCCTGGTATCCTCTTGCTGGCGCTTCAACAACTTTTATTTCAGCATTAGGAAACCAACCTTTAACCATTGGTTCCATAGCAGTGCCTAGTGTGGTTGCAACTGTAACGCCAGACTTATTGATAGAATCCCATCCATCAAATTTACTCATCTTGTTTTCTGTTGTAAAAGGTTTGAAGTTTACAGCAAGATAACTTTCTGAAAAACCAGCAGCTTTCATTCTTGAGGCCTTAATAGATGCTGAGCCTGTTATATGATATTTCCCTGCAACAACCCCGTTTACTATAGTTTTCCAGTCAGTTGGAACAAATTCAATCTCAACTCCCATATCTTTAGCAAGTTCAGTCATGATATCAATGTCATATCCCTTATAGGTATTAGTCGCTGGGTCTCTTGTAGAAAATGGGTTAAAATCCCCAGTTGTTCCAGCCTTTAATTTTCCAGAACTTAAAATTTCATTTAAAGCTGATTCTGCTGCTGCAAAGTTATTGAATGATAACAATGTAATAATTGAAAAAGCTAATATTTTGATTAATTTCATATTTTATCTCCCTTTGTGAATTTATTTAGTCGTTTTAAAATTGTTTTATAGCCATTATTCCCGTATTTCACAAATCGTGCAACACGTACTATGGTCGCAGTACTAACTTTTGCCTCCAAAGATATCTGTCTATAAGGTTTTTTTTCTAATAATAAGCGTGCAACAAGCCATCTTGAAGAAAATTCATCAATTTCAGTTGGAGTGCATAAATCATAAAAAAATTCTTTACACTCCTTTTTTGTTTCTAAAGACAAAATTGCTTCAAAAAGCCTATTTTCTTCTTTGAAAGACAAAATGATTCCCCAAGCTTATCATTGTATTACTGTATTAGTACATTAAAACAAAATTGTAAATAAAACAAATTAAATAATTTAAAAATATTTAATTTGTGTGATAAAAATCTCGAAGAGAAAGATATTATTTTTTAAAGCGATTTGTTTGGAATTTTGTAAAAATGACTACTGCAATCAATATGATTAATGTTAACAAGTGGTTTGGGGAATTTAAAGTTCTAAATGATATAAACTTAATTGTGCGTCATGGAGAAAAGGTAGTTATTTGTGGCCCATCTGGATCTGGAAAATCTACGTTGGTAAGGTGCATTAACCGTCTAGAAATGCACCAATCTGGATCAATTAATGTGATTGGAAAAGAGTTAACTAGTGATCAAAAATCTATCAATGCAATAAGAGCTGAAGTAGGAATGGTTTTTCAGCAGTTTAATTTGTTTCCGCATCTTTCAGTTCTACAAAATTTAACCCTTGGGCCTATTAAAGCTCTAGGCTTAAGTGAAAATCAAGCGAAAGAAAGAGCCTATAAATTATTAGAAAGGGTAAAAATTCCAGAACAAGCTGAAAAAAAACCTGGGCAGCTTTCAGGAGGTCAACAGCAGAGAGTTGCTATTGCTAGATCTTTGTGTATGGAACCCAAAATAATGTTATTTGATGAGCCAACATCTGCATTAGATCCTGAAATGATCTCAGAAGTTTTAGATGTGATAGTAGATTTGGCTAATGAAGGAATGACAATGATTGTTGTTACCCATGAAATGGGATTTGCTAGAAAAGTAGCAGACAGAATGATTTTTATGGATGAAGGAAATATTGTTGAACAAGCTCCACCAGACCAATTTTTTGAAAAACCAAAAACAAATAGATGCAAAACATTTTTAAATCAAATTTTACAACATTAGAATAAGGGCAAGATGAAAATTACAAACTATTTTTTTTTATTGCCAGTAATTTTTCTATATGGATGTTCTTCTGCTCCTGGAACTTGGGGTTGGTATGTTATTAATCCTTCAACACCTTCAGGTTGGATCAATATAAAATTTCTTTTAGGGGGATTTGGTGCAACAATTCAGCTTTCAGTTATTGCCGCTTTTTTATCGATATTTATAGGATTAATTGTAGCTTTACCTGGTTTGTCAAATAACAAAATATTGAAAGTTATAAGTAGGGTATATGTTGAATTTATTAGAGCAATTCCATTGCTTCCTATGCTTTTCTGGGTTTTTTATGGTCTTCCAGTAGTGCTAAAATCAATGGGTATTAATGCTAATATTGATGCTTTTTGGGGCGCAATATTAACTTTGGCTATTTCAGACAGTGCATTTACAGCGGAAATTTACAGGGCCGGCATCCAATCTATTCAAAGAGGACAAACAGAAGCAGCACAAACAATTGGTTTGAATTACTACCAAACTATGCGTTATGTAATTTTACCTCAGGCATTAAGAAGAATTCTGCCACCGCTGGCCAACCAATTTATTTATATTGTTAAAATGTCTGCCTTTGCATCAGTAATTGGAATGCAAGAGTTAACAAGAAGAGCGAATGAAATAGTTGTTACTGAATATAGACCATTAGAAATTTATACACTTTTGATTTTTGAATATCTCATTCTAGTTCTTATAATTAGTTTTGCGGTTAGATGGCTTGAAAGAAAAATGGGATCTAACGAAAGTCAAAGCGGTTAAATCTTGATTCCTACTCTATTTTAAATTTGAAATTAACAGTATAATTGCAATAATTAAATTTTGAATTATATATAACTTAAATTCTAAATTGTGAAGGAAAATTATGGACTGGAAAATATTTCTATCTAATACAAAAAAAAGTTTTGCAAACCTTAATAAGCATATACCTGAAACTTTTGATGGCTTTAATGCTATGGGGAAAGAAGCCAAAAAGAATGGTGAGTTGAGTGAAAAATCAAAAGAATTTATTGCTTTAGGTATTGCAATTGCGACTAGATGTGAAAGCTGTATAGGGTTTCATGTTGCTTCATTGGTCCGACTTGGAGCGACTAAAGGTGAATTTATTGAAGCTTTGAGTATGGCTTCTTATATGGGAGGAGGCCCATCAATAACTTACAGTGCTAAAGCACTTGAAGCATTTGAGCAAATCTCAAATCACTAAGGGTTAAATTATTAGTTGTTTAGAACTTCAATAGAGGTTTATGTAGCAATTTTCTGGAGCTTTCAGTAACTTTGTTGAAACTTTCTGACATACATCAATAAACAATTAAATTATTTATCTATCTATTTAATAATTGGATTCTAATTAGATTATAAAATATATTAATAATTATGGTTTATACTGAAGCAAAACAATTAGAAATTGAAAAAATTCCTGTCATAGATATCACTAAACTATGTGATGGAAGCGACCCTGAATCTGTTTCCTCAGAACTCTACAAAGCCAGTACTGGAATAGGATTTATCTATATAAAGGGTCATGGAATACCAAATGAGGTGATCACTTCCTTAAGGAATGAAGGCTTAGAGTTTTTTAGAAATGATGAAAGCAAAAAATGCAAAGTTAAAATAACTGAAAAGCATCGCGGTTGGTTAGGCTATGGCGGTGCAAAAATGGAAGACAATGCTAAAGCAGATTTGAAAGAAAGTTTTTTATGGGGGCATCAGGGTGAAAACGGTTTTTCTTTGGACAACCATCCGCTGAGGGGGAGCAACGTCTGGCCTAAGTTTCAACCTAAATTGGAACAATATGCAATGAGTTATTTTAATTATGCTGATAAATTAGCAAGAAATTTATTGCGAGGTTTTGCTTTAGGATTAAATTTAGATAAAGAGTTTTTTTTAAAAACTTGCAAAAATCCCCTGAGCAGGGCTTCTCTTGTTTATTACCCAAATCAACCATCCAATCTCGGTAAAAACCAATTTGGTGTTAGTTCCCACACAGATTTTGGAGTTTTAACAGTTCTTTGCCAAGATTCAGTTGGAGGGCTTCAAGTAGAGGATATAAATGGCAATTGGTTTCACGCTCCACCTATTGAAGATACAATTATTGTAAATGTGGCAGATTTGCTTTCACGGTGGACAGGTGGCAAATATAAATCTACGCCCCACCGTGTTGTTAACAAGTCTGGTAAAGAGAGATTATCAATAGTTTTAGCATTTGACCCTGATCCAGAAACAATAATTGATCCAAAAGATATTTTTGGAAAAAACTTTAAAGAGACTGAAGAACCAATAACATGTGGCGATTACCTGATCTGGAGATTTGGCAAAGCTTTTTCTTATCGAAAATAATTTTATGATAAATTCTGAAAACCTAAAACAAGGTGCAAAAAATATTTTAGTCAATTGCGCCAATTTATCGAATAATGAATCCTTGCTAATTATATCTGAGGATCCTGTTTTAGGGTGGTATAAAAAAGATATTACAGAAGCATTATCTAAAGAGGCAAATGATATGGGAGTTAAGACAACCGTATTAGAAGTAGACGGACCTCAAAACGATTCAAAAAATAAGCTAACTCAAGTTATAGAAGACTTTGACTGCACTGTTTTTTTTGCAAGAATAGGTGATCAGGATAGGTTTGACACTAAAACATTTAAAACAAAAAGAGTTATGTCATATGCAAGAAGTGCAGAAAACCTATCTTCTGTTTTTGGATGCATAAATTATCAGGCGCTAGTTGATATAAAAAAAGCAATAAACAAAATCTTTTCAAACGGTGGGTTTGTAGAGATCACTTGCCCGCTTGGAACAAAAGTTTTTGGAAGATTAGAACAATCTATTATAGATGATAGTAGTGATGTTGGAGTATTACGTTTCCCAATGTTAGTGCCTACACCTGTTAAGGCAAGAAACTTTTCTGGGAAAGTGGCTCTTTCAAAGTATTTAACTCCCACTGGGTCAAAGGTATATGAACCTGCAAGTTTATTTCTAGAAGATCAAATTTATACCATTATAGAAAATGGTAAAATAATAGATTTTGAAGGTGATGAAAATATTATAATTAAAGTAAAAAATCACTATAAACATATTGCTGAGATTTTTAATATTGATAAAAACCATGTTGATTCTTGGCATGCAGGCATCCACCCAGGTACTTCGTATAACCATCCTATAGAGGATGACCCTGATAGGTGGTCAAATACCATGTTTGGAAGTCCAAAATATTTACACTTTCATACTTGTGGAAATTATGCACCTGGTGAAATTTGTTGGATGATAGAGAACCATAATATTACAGTTGATGGGAAACCATTATGGGATAAAGGGCGTTTAATGGTTAATAATTTCAATGAAACAAGAATTTGTTTAGATAAATGGAATGATTTAATCGAGCTCTATGAAAACCAGTAATTGAAATTCAATCATAATAACAGTTAAGGAAAATAAATTGATAGTAGATGAAGAGAAATTAGACCGCCTAGCAGAACTAGCGATTCGAACAGGTGTTTCTTTGCAAGTTGGACAAGATTTGCTATTAACAGCACCAATTGAAGCGTTGCCACTTGTAAGGAAAATAGTTGTTCATGCATATAAGGCAGGAGCCAATATAGTCACCCCTTTATTTTCTGATCCAGATGTTATTCTGGCAAGATATAAATATGGAACAGATGCATCCTTCGATAAAGCAGCTAATTGGCTCTATAATGGTATGGGTGAAGCTTTTGACTCGAATACTGCTAGATTAGCAATCGTCGGTGAAGATCCTATGCTTCTATCTAATGAAGACCCCGAAAAGGTTGGTAGAGCTAATAAAGCTAATTCAATAGCGTATAAACCTGCACGTGAAAGGATAACAAGGTTTGATATTAATTGGAATATTATATCTTGGCCTGGGAAAGCTTGGGCAAAGCAGATGTTTCCAGATTTAGATATTGACGAAGCTCAGAAGAAATTAGCCGATGCAATTTTTACAGCTTCGAGAGTTGATAGTTTGGATCCAGTTGAAGAATGGAAAAAGCATAACACAAATTTAAAGAAATGGTCTGATTGGTTGAATAACAAAAATTTTGACGCTCTTCATTTTATAGGCCCAGGAACAGATTTAGTAGTTGGATTAGCTGTTGATCATGAGTGGATGGGAGGTGCTTCAATGGCACAAAATGGAATTATCTGTAATCCCAATATTCCATCTGAAGAAGTCTTTACTACCCCACATGCTTATCGAGTTGACGGTGAGGTAAGCTCTACAAAACCCTTGTCTCATCAAGGAAGCTTAATAGATAAGATAAAGGTTCAATTTGAGGAAGGTAAAATTGTTAATGCACATGCAACAAAAGGAGAGAAAGTTCTTTTGAAGGTTTTAGATTCTGATGAAGGAGCAAGACGTTTGGGAGAAGTCGCTCTTGTTCCTGATAATTCCCCAATCGCTAAGACAGGGCTCTTATTTTATAATACACTTTTTGATGAGAACGCGGCATGCCATATAGCTCTTGGTCAATGTTATTCAAAATGTTTCAAGAGTAAAAAAAATTTGACAGCAGATGAAATCTCTTCCAGAGGAGGTAATTCAAGCATGATCCACATCGATTGGATGATTGGTTCTAATGAAATTGATATTGACGGTGTCAACAGTGATGGAACTAGAACACCTGTATTTCGAAAAGGTGAGTGGGCTTAAAATACATAGTGATTTTCATGTTTTGGGTTCTTACTTTCTAAATATGGCATTAACCAGTTTGCTTTAAAAGAATATCAAAACGAAATTCTGTCTTTAGCAAATAATATCATTTTAACTAACCGAAAAGAAGGACCAGATGCTATATTGCAAATGGTAGAAGATTTATGCGGAGGGGAGTTTAATAATATTGAAGAGATGATTTCTTTAAAGCAGTTATCTGAACATTCTCAAAAATATAAAAAAGTTGCAGGATTTAGTATAAAGGAATTAAATAATCAAGAAAGCATTATTAAGCTTTAATAAAATTTTAGTTTTTTGGTTTAAGGTATGGAAAATAAAATTCAAGAACACTGGAAAGAAACTTTTTCATTATTAATAGAACTATGCAAAATTAAGCCAAATGAAAAAGTTGTAGTTTTAACGGAAACGTTGAGTAGGCAGGTTAATATTACTCTCGTTGAGCTTGTGCTGAAAGATCATTCTCTGAAATATAAAAAAATTGAAATAGCTACTAAACCATATTCAGTTGATCCAATTATAAGATCAACAGGAGCATCGAACATTCTGGATTTTGAAGATGAAAATCTTAAAATTTTAAAAGAGACAGATATTATTATCGATCTAAGTAAAGAGGGATTAATGCACTCTAAGCAAACTAAAGAAATACTTTCTTCTGGAACAAGAATTATGTGTATTTCTGATGAACATCCAGATATTCTCGCACGCCTTAAACCTGATAAATCTTTAAAAGAGATTGTTAAGGAAGCTGTTTCACAGTGCAGAAATGCATCAGTAATGAAAGTAAAATCGGAGGTAGGTACAAATTTAGAAGTAAATTTAAAGAATACTAATACTGTGGGTGTTTGGGGGTGGACCGATAGACCCGGCACACTTGCCCATTGGCCAGGAGGGTTAGTTGTTAGCTTCCCAAATAAATCTTCTGTGAATGGCAGAATAGTTTTTCAGCCTGGTGATATAAACCTAACTTTTAAAAAATATTTTGAAAGCGAAGTAATATTTAATATTGAAAATGACTTCGTAACAAGTATTTCTGGAACAGGTTCAGACGTCAAACTAATGAAAAATTACCTTAAGGATTTTGGAGATAAAAATGCTTATGCTACCAGTCATGTTGGATGGGGTCTCAATAAAAAAGCAAGATATGAAGCTCTTACTATGTACGACAAGTCTGACTTAAATGGAACTGAATTAAGGGCATTATCAGGATGTTTTTTATATTCAATTGGCGCGAATGAGTTTGCAAACAGGTTTACCGATGGGCATTTTGATTTACCTATGATGGAATGCACAATTCTTTTAGATGATAAAGTTGTTGTTGATAAAGGATTGGTTGTTTAATGCATTCAACTGGAAAAATTTTCTATAGTGAAGAAGGTAATTCTACAAACCC